>LAHS01005745.1_pt1 | contig 12838 bp, 11 predicted proteins | sample 329651 | NCBI WGS metagenome assembly LAHS01 (sample SAMN03275699, study PRJNA271635) | activated sludge metagenome | isolation source: sample C-1 Sludge from hydrolytic chamber (first chamber) of Anaerobic... | reverse complement strand
CAAAGTATTAGTTCAATTATGGTGGAATAGAGGGGAGTCGAACCCCTGTCCAAACCACATTTCATAACACTTTCTACATGCTTATTTTATTATCTTTAGTTCATACACGCATATGCAATAAACAAACTATACGTGACTAGCTTCTAGATTTCAAATACTAGGGCGAAGCTTACCTAATACTCAACCTGCAGTTTCTTAAGCTCGACAAGACAACCCTGAAGGTCGGTCATCCATTGAGCAGCTCGCTATATTAAGCAGCGAAAGCTAAATTTTGTTTTGTGTTTCCGGTTATTTAAAAACCTCGGCGTTTTAACGTTCGCAACAACGGCATGCTTATATTACTACATATAGCCTGTCGAAACCATGACTATCCCATATATGAAGGATTAACCTTCATTAATATTATACTTTATTAATTAAAAAATGTAAACAGAAAATAAATGACAAATATTGATGAAACTCCATAACCAATATATCCAAATATCTTGCCTAAATTCCTAAAAGGTTCTAGATTAACCTTTGCAGGTCTTTTTGAAAACTTAATTGCAAGAATACTAAAAACGAAAATTGGAATTATTAATGAAATTAGTCCAAAAACAAAAGTAAATATTGGATTATCAAACAAATCAGAATCACTTACATGAAGTGGCTCTTGTTTTATTTTAAGTTTCTTTTTAATTACTCTTGCTTCATCAAAATCGTATCCGCAATCCTTACATATGCTAATAGGTTTATCGTATACTTTTCCACAGCGAGCACATTTCATTATTAATACCTTTTATCCTTATATGACTTATCTATTTGTCTTTGTAAATCTTTTTCTCTTAAATCATCACGTTTATCGTAGTTTTTCTTTCCCTTACATATTCCTATTTTTAGTTTTGCTAAACCTTCTGTTATATAAACTTCTAGTGGAATAATTGTTAGACCTTCAAGTGTAGTTTTACCTATCATCTTTCTAATTTCACTACGATGTGCAAGTAGTTTTCTATCTCTAGTTTCATTATGATTAAAGATATTACCTTTATCGTATTTAGCTATATGCATATTATAGATAATTAATTCATTATTTTTTATTTGGCAATAAGCATCATTAATAGATACCTTAGTACTTCTTACTGACTTAATTTCGGTTCCTGTTAACACAATCCCCACTTCATAAGTATCAAGAATGAAATACTCGTGGCTTGCCTTTTTGTTTCTTGCGATCGTCTTTATTCCCTTTTCCATCGCCATCACCCCTTAATATATCAAAGTCAATTTGGCGAAGTTCTTTACTTGCCTTTTTAACTCTAACTTTTACTACATCTCCTAATCTATATGAATTATCTTTTGATATCAAACTCATTTTAGATTCTTCAAATACAAAATATCCTTTTAAATCAGATATATGAATTAAACCTTCTACAGTATTATCTAATGAAGCAAATAAACCAAAGTTTGTTACGGATGTAATCTTGGCATTAAATTCTTCTCCAATATGATTTTCCATAAACTCTGCTTTTTTCATATCATTTACTTCATATTCGCAATCAATAGCATCACGTTCTTTTTTACTTGAATGAGCAGCAGCTTTAATAATTTTACTTAAAGCTTCATCTTGTTCTCTTACACTTACCTTACCTTGGAATAAATATTTTCGTAAATATCTATGAACAATTAAGTCTGGATAGCGTCTAATTGGTGAAGTAAAGTGAGTATAAGATAAACTTGCTAATCCATAATGTCCAATATTCTTTTCACTATATTTTGCTTTTGCCATCATTCTTAATAGTAGAGTTTCAAGGCCTTTATCTTCATCACTTATTCTTCTTAGTAATGATTGTAAGCTTCTAGAAGTAACTTTATTCTTTTTAATATTAACTTTATATCCAATAGCTTTTGCTATCATATTAAACTTATTTAGTTTAAATGTATTAGGTTCATCATGTATACGATAGATAAAAGGTAAATGTAAGTTTTCAATTGTTGATGAAACAGTTTCATTAGCAATAAGCATAAATTCTTCAATAATCTTTTCACCAACTCCACGAGTTCTTAATTGAACATCTATTGGTTTGCCTTCTTCATCTACTATAATTCTTGATTCTGGTATATCAAAATCAAGTGCACCTCTTTCTGTTCGCATTTGTTTTAAGATAATACTTAAATCATACATATTTAGTACATCAGAATAAATATCATTATACTTTTCGATAATTTCTTTATCTTCATCTTCTAAGATCTTATTAACATTTGTATAAGTCATACGATACTTAGTACTAATTACTCCTTCAAATATATCGTGACTTACAACTTCTCCATATTTATTAATTTCCATAACACAAGCCATAACTAATTTATTTTCATTTGGATTTAATGAACATAAATCATTAGAAAGCTTATGAGGAAGCATTGGAATAACTCTATCAGCAAGATAACAGCTAGTTCCTCTGGTAAATGCTTCTTGGTCTAGTTTTGAACCTTCAGTAACATAATATGATACATCAGCTATAAATACACCTAATTCATAATTACCATTTTCAAGTTTTTTAATTCTTACAGCATCGTCTAAGTCTTTTGCATCTTCACCATCAATAGTAATAATATTTCCATCAACAAATCTTCTTTTTCTAAGTTCTTCTTCAACACTAATATTAAGATTCTTAACTTCTTCCATTACTTCATTATCAAATTCTTGATGAAAACCATATTTATAAGCAACAGTTTTTATATCAATACCTACATCATTGATGTTACCAATAATATACTTTACTTTTCCTCTTACTAATGCACCATTAACATATTCTTCAATTTCAAAATCAACAACGTCACCAATAACGCTAATTCCAAAATCTAAGCAATCAAAGAAAATGTCTAGTTTTTTATCATTTGGTTCAAACTTTTTATTTCCTTTTTTACTTTCAACAATTTGCCCAGTCACATTTTTTAAATGACGTTTTACAACTTCAACTACTGCAGCTTCTTTTCTAAATGAAGGGTCATCATCTGTGTTTGTTATTGAAAAAAGCACAGTATCTTTATTCATACTTCCGCCAATAAACTCTTTTGGAACGTAGAAATCTTCAGAGAAGTCTTCGCTAGATATAAAACCAAAACCTTTTTCTTTCACATCTATTGTTCCAATAAACAAATTAAAAGCTTTTAATAAATTATATTTTTTCTTCTTTGATTGTTTAATTAAAAATTCTTCTTCCATTTCTTTAAGAACAATTTCTAATACTTCTTTTTTTGTTCCTAATATAATAACTAACTCTTCTAATGTTTTAGGAGTGTAGTCACTATTATTCATTAAATCTAATATTAAATCTTTCATATTGTACCTCGATTACAAAAAATAGGCCCTATCAAAAGGCCTATTATGACTTACTATCTCTCAACAAAGAATGATACAACTATTGCAGTTACAAAGAAAAGAATTGCTAAACTAGTTGTAATCCAACTAATCCAAACTTCGATACCTCTTTGTTTTTTATTCGCAAATAATTCTGACTTTTCACCAGTAAAAGCTGAAGTAGCATCCTCTTTAGATTCTTGTAAAATGATTATAACTATTAATAAACAACTAATGATTATTAATAAGATATCCCAAATAGTCATAAAATCCTCCTATATAGTGTTTCCTGTATTATTTTTCTATATGCATAAATTATTATACCATAATTTATAAATTAATGCAATAAAAATATTTAAAAAATAAGTTTTTCGTTTAATAATAATAATTATATTCATATGAATTATATTGAAAATATAGAATAAATCCTACAAAAGCTAAAATGCATACGATCAAAGCTATTAAATTTAAAATACTTCCAGCTTTACTTTTACTTTTAAATCCAAAAGTTGTACCAATAACAGAGAGTACAAATACAGATATTGAACAAGGTATATAGAATAATATAAATGCTAATGCAGCAGCTATTTCACTAGCATTTTTTGTATAACTATAAATTGTTGAAAGCATCAATACAAGTTGGAAGGCTTCTAGTGAAGATGCAATTATTCCTAATGTTAAACCAGTATATTTTTTCTGTTTGCTCACTTCTCTTACTTTCGCACCACATTTAACGCAAATAAAGGCATGATCACTTATTTGTGATCCACAATTCTTACAAAACATATATCCTCCTATTTATTCACTTTACTTCTATTTAAAACATATTTAAAATATTTCTTGATAGACATTAAGTCTTCCTTAATATGATCTTTCTCCCAATAAATTGAAAGTAGAAAAGATAAAAGTGTAATATAAACAAACATTGGTAGTACTGCCCATAATACTGGCCAATATTTCTTTTGCCCTGCATTAACTCCGAATGGTATCCTTAATAGAAAATCTGGTGTGAAAAATGTTAGTATATTTTCAATTGTTTCGTTCGCATAATGATTAATACCAAAAACCATAGAGAAGTTTCGATATCCAGAAACCTTAGGATCATAAATTACTAGTCCAACTTCAAGTAATATTATTTCATTTATTAATATTATGCAAAATACAATAATGAAACATATTGGAACTTTATATACTCTGTGATAATCTAGTTTATGAAGTCCATTAGCTACCATTAGAAAAGGTGCTACTGTTATTATTATATGGCAAATATAAAATCTTATGGCATCAAATTCGAATGCATTTTTTCCAATTGCTTCAAGTGGAAAAAAACATGCAAGAGTTCCACTTAATACTCCTATGTAGAACATATAATCCTTTAATACTTTATTTTGACTTAAAAATATAAAAGGGAAAATTAAAGTAGATAATGCACATATATTTTCTGGAGTAATTTTTCTTAATGCTAATTCATCCGTATTATATGGAGGAAATAATAGTTTTAAGAAATGAACAATTAAAGAGAAAAAAAGTAAAGAAGAAATAAATCTAGTTTTAAAAGCATTGCTTTTACCCTTAAGTAAGAATAGTCCACCAAATAAGCAGATAAAAAATATTGAAATATAAATAAAATATGCTTCGTTGAATAATTCTAATTTCATACTCTTTAATCCTTTCATATTTTATTTTATCATAAACTAGTATTAATTACAAGATGAAATTATTTAAAAATAAATAAAAGGCATCTAGTCCAAACTAGAATGCCTAATATAATATATTTTAAACTAATGCATTATTTATAACATCATCTACTGTTTCAGCTGAAACAATTTCTAATTCCTCTAATACACTTACTGGAACTTCATCTAAATCTTTCATATTATCTTTTGGAATAATAATTTTAACTAATCCACTTCTATGAGCTGCAATTGCTTTTTCTCTTAGTCCTCCGATTGGAAGTACTCTTCCACGAAGGGTAATTTCACCAGTCATTCCAACAAGTCTATTAACAAACCTATGTGAAAAGGCTGATGTAATTGCAGTTGCAATAGCAACACCTGCTGATGGACCGTCTTTAGGAACCGCACCTTCAGGTACATGAATATGAATATCATTAGATTTAAATAATTCTGCTTCAATATGTAACTTTTCTGAATTCGCCTTTACATAACTTAAGGCAGCTTGAGCTGACTCTTTCATTACGTCTCCTAACTTTCCAGTTAAAACTACACGACCGTCGCCTTTATAATATGTAACTTCAATTGGTAATGTATCCCCTCCATATTGAGTATATGCGAGACCAGTTACAACACCAATTTGATCAGATTGATCAATTTTATTATAAGTGAATTTAGGTTTACCTAACCATCCTACTATATTGTTTTTATCAACAACAATCTTTTCTTCATTATTCATAAGAATATCTTTAATTGCACGTCTAATTAATGTACCAATATGACGCTCAAGTTCACGAACACCAGCTTCTTTTGTATATTCACGAATAATACGCCATAAAGCATCATCTTCAAGCGTAAAATCAGCTTTTGATAATCCATGTAATTCTAGTTGTTTATTTATTAAATGACGTTTTGCAATTTCAAATTTTTCATATTCAGTATAACTACTTAATTCAACAATTTCTAGACGGTCACGTAATGCCGCTGGAATATTTTCTAAATAGTTTGCTGTTGCAATAAAGAATACATTTGATAAATCAAATGGTTCCTCTAAATAATGATCGCTAAAGAATTTATTTTGTTCTGCATCTAATACTTCAAGTAATGCACTTGAAGGATCTCCCTTATAATCACTTGATAACTTATCAATTTCATCAAGTAAGAATACAGGATTATTAACCTTTGCTCTTTTCATTCCTTGAAGAATTCTTCCAGGTAGTGCACCCAAATAAGTACGACGATGTCCTCTTATTTCACTTTCATCTTTTACTCCACCTAGTGATTGTTTCACAAATTGTTTATTTAAAGATGAAGCTATACTTCTTGCAAGTGATGTTTTACCAACTCCTGGAGGTCCAACCAAACAAAGAATAGCTTGTGGATTTTTATTAGTCATAATTCTAACGGCTAAATACTCTAAGATTCTTTCTTTTACTTTTTCAAGACCAAAATGATCCTTATCTAATTGTTCTTTAGCTTTTTTGATATCCTTAGAATCATTTGATTGTTTGCTCCAAGGTAGACTAATTAGGAAATCCAAATAGGTTCTTGCTATTGCATTTTCACCAGAAGCACTTGATAATGAAGAATAACGTGAAAGTTCATTTAACGCCTTCTCTTCAATTTCTTTTGGCATTTTTGCATCTAAAATTTTCTTTTTAAGTTCATCTATTTCTGATTCTTTTTTTGCTTTATCGCCTAATTCATCTTGAATTACTTTCATTTTTTCACGTAAATAATATTCTTTTTGATTGTCACTGATAACTTTCTTTACTTCATTTTCGATATCAGATTCAATTGATTGAATATACTTTTCACGTTTAATATCTTGTAACATAAACTTAAGTCTTTCGCTAACATTTGCAGTATCTAAGTATTTAAGTTTAGAATTATAATCAATTGGTAAATTATATGCAAGTAAGTCAGTTAGTACATCAGCAGTGACACCATTAGTTATTTTTGAAATTAAATCAGGATTATTAACAAATAATTTTTGTCCTGTAGTGTCTAGTTCTTCAATAAGTAAACGAACAAATGCAATTTCCTCATTAACATCTTCATTAACTGATGGAACAGTTACAAAACTAACAATATAATAAGGAGCAACACTTATATATTCAAGAACTTCACATCTTGTAATACCAATAACCTTTAATTTATGGACTGCTGTAGCGTCCATGTTATAAACGACACGAGCAACAATTCCAATACTATTCAAATCATTAGGCTTAGGACTTTCAGTTGCAATTTGTTTTTGTACAAGTAGAACAATATGTTTGTTTTGATCAAGAGCGGCTTTAATTGCTTTTTGATTTTCTATTTTTCCAACATCTAGCCTGATTTCATTGTTAGGTAATGGAACAAGTCCACGTACAACTATAGCAGGAAGTGTTTCTTGTACAACTGTTTGATTTGAAAACATTAGATCAACTCCTTTTTTATTTATAGAAATAAAGAAGCCTAAAAAATTAGGCTGTCTTACTTATCTTACTCAATTGTGGTTCACCTTTTTTTAGAACCACGTCTTTTGTAATAATACATTTATGTAGATTTTTTTGTTCAGGAACTTTAAACATAATTTCTAACATGATGTTTTCAATTATTGCTCTTAGTCCACGAGCTCCAGTTTTTTGAGCATATGCTTTTTCAGCAATTGCAGTAACTGCCTCTTCTTCAAATTCAAGATCCACACCATCCATTTCAAACATAGCCTTGTATTGTTTGATAATAGCATTTTTTGGCTCATTTAATATTCTAACTAAGTCCTCAACTTCAAGAGGATTTAAAGATGCTAATACTGGAAGACGTCCCACAAGTTCAGGAATCATACCATAATGTTGAATATCTTCATGATTAACTTGATTAAACGATTCTCTTAAATTTTTTGTTTTATAATTTTTGCCAACTGAATTAAATCCAATTGAACCTTTACCAATTCGCTTATTAACAACATCTTCAATACCTTCAAATGATCCACCACATATAAATAATACATTAGTTGTATCAAATGGAATGAATTCTTGATGAGGATGCTTTCTTCCTCCTCCTGGTGGTACATTAGCAACTGTACCTTCTAGGATTTTAAGAAGAGCTTGTTGAACTCCCTCACCACTAACATCACGAGTTATTGAAACATTATCGCCTTTACGGGCTAATTTGTCAATTTCATCAATATATATAATTCCTTTTTGCGCAAGTTCAACATCATAATCTGCTGCTTGAAGAAGTCTTAGTAATACATTTTCAACATCTTCACCAACATAACCAGCTTGAGTTAGACTAGTTGCATCTGCAATTGCGAAAGGAACATTTAATATTTGAGCTAATGTCTTTGCAAATAGGGTTTTACCACTTCCAGTAGATCCTAATAGTAAGATATTGCTTTTTTCAAGTTCAATATCTTTCTTATCATATAAGTTATTTTGAACTCTTTTGTAGTGATTATACACAGCAACACTTAAAACTTTTTTTGCATATTGTTGACCAACTACATATTCGCTTAACTTATCAAATATACCTTGTGGCGTTAAATCTAAAGTAAATCCTTTTGTTTCTTTATTTTCATTTTCGTTATCTTTTTCAATATCAAGTTCTAGCATTTGGTGACAGACACTAATGCACATTTCGCAAATGAAGCAATTGTCGCCTTCAACTAAACGACGATTCTCAGTACCTGGTAATCCACAAAAAGAACAAACATTTACTCTTTCATCGTGATTCATATCACTAACCTCCTTATTTTACAATGGCAGTTTCTTTAATTAAATCAATAACCTTTCTCATTTTTAAATATGGAGTAAGCATTTCTTTTGAATACATATTTTTTACTTCATCCAAAGATTTATTTGCTTCTTCAGAAATCACTTTATATTCATCATTATACTCTTTAGCTGTTAATTTAATTTTCTCAACTTCAGCAATTTTCATGAACACTGCTCTTTGTTTTACATTCATCTCTGCAGATGGTTCCATTGTTTTCTTATATTGTTCAACATCACTAATTCCATAAAAACTTAAGAATTGTTCTACAGGAATATTATACATTTTTGCTTGGTTTTCAAGTTGACTAAATAATCTATTTACTTCTTCTTGAACAAGTCCACTTGGAACTTCAACTTTAGCATTATCAACAGCAGTTCTTAATACATCATCAGCAAATTTATTTTCACTTGCTTCATCTTTTTCTTTTGTTAGAGTTTCTCTAACATAATCTAAATATTGTTCTACTGTTTCAATTCCTTCTAATTCTAATTCTTTAACAAAATCAACACTTAGTTCTGGTAAAACACGTTTTTTAATTTCATGAAGTTTAACCTTAAAATCAGCATCTTTACCTTGTAATGCTTCAGCTTGATAAGCTTCTGGGAATTTAACTTTAATAGTTTTTTCTTCTCCAGTTTTCATTCCGATCATTTGTTCTTCAAATCCTGGGATGAATTGACCACTACCAATTTCTAAAGAATAGTTTTCAGCTTTGCCGCCTTCAAAAGCCACACCATCAACAAAGCCTTCAAAATCAAATACTGCAGTATGTCCAGCTTCTAATGAACTGTCTTCTACTAATTCTAATTCAGCAAATGTTTTTAAATTATTTTCAACATATGCTTTAATATCATCATCAGTAACTACTTTTGACTCTTTTTCTACTTCAATATCTTTATATTGTCCTAATTCAACATCAGGCCATACTTCTACCTCAACACTAAATTTTAATGCTTTTCCACGACCGATAGTGTCAAAGTCAACATCTAATACTGGTTGATTTACTATATCTAATTTATGTTTTGTTAAAGCTTCACCATAAGCTTTATTAATAGCTAAATTCATAGCATCATCGTATAAACTTTCTTCTCCAAACTTTGAATTAAAAATTTCACGAGGAACTTTTCCTTTTCTAAATCCTTTTATTTCAACGTCAACAATTTTCTTTTCAAAAGCTTCTTCTAATGCTTCATCGAAAGCTTCCTTGTCTAAGACGAAATTTAATTTTACCTTACATCCTGATAATTTTTCTAATTTAACTTTCATTGTATTTCTCCTTTTTTACCATATACTATTATAACCAATTTCGAGCATAATTGCAAGAAATTACATTTCGATTTCAAAGATAATTTTAAGTGCTTTTTCTAATGCCATAATAATATAGTCATCATATCCTAATTCATAAACCATATTAATTAGATCAAAAAAACGATATAGAAGATATTGTCTATCAATTTCAATATCTCCAGCCATTTCTTTTGAAACTTCATTAATGTAATTAACAATTAATAAGGATAAGGCACTTTCAGTGAATAAATCATTATCCATACCTAATATATTAGAGTAATTTGCGCCTTCATTAGTATAATAGTGTTGAATATCTTTATTATTTAAAAGTTTACTCTTTCTTATTAAACTTTTAGCTTGATAAATATCTACTAAAGCGATATAACTTAAAAGCATATAATAATATAAGTCAAAGCTTTCATATCCCTTTTTTAATAATTCATCTCCAACAATTATTATTTCTTCAAATAAATATAAATTATATAGGGAATCTAATAAACAATCAAAAACAATTGAATCTTTTAAATCTTCAATACTATCTAATAATTGATCTTTCATAGAAATTATCAATTTATAATCTGATATTTCTATGGCGTCAAGAACACGATTAATTAATTGAGTCTTTTCTTTTGGAAATTTAATTATATTATTCATATTTTCCTCATACTTTTGTTTATTATACCATTAAAAATGGATTTAATTTCTAATTTGCTTCTTAAAAACAAATCTTATAAACTCATTATATATATTAAACTTAATATTACCTTTAAAAATTACTAATATTATTATTACCTATAATAACCATTAGTTTATTATACCCAAGTAATAGTTATTAGTCAAATTAAAGATTTTACAAAAAAATGTTTTCTTATCTAATAGATATAAGTTCAGATAAATTTTCGTAAATATTTCTAAAAACTTGTTAGAAAAAGCACTATTTTAAGAATAGTGCACTAATTATTAATAAATAAAATTAATCATCATATAAAGAAATAACAAACTTACAAGTAAAGTTATGATTGATACTAATAAGTGTTTTTTAATAAAAGAAAAGAATCCAAAATCAACTTTTTCTTTCTTAAGGATATTCATCCACATAATCCCAGCTAATGCTCCAATTGGTGTAAGATACGCCCCTATGTTAGATCCAATTATTGTAGCATATACACCTAAATATAAATTAGTTCCGTTTAAATCTTTTAAGATACTTGAAAATATTACGCTCATCGGTATATTATTAACAAGATTAGCACTTAAAAATGAAGATAATCCATATTTTAAAGTCACATAATTATCTCCAAGTATATTTGCAATTAAACTTGTAACATTATACTTATCCAAGCTCAAGACAATAATAAACATCGAGATTACAAAAGGAATTAAGCTCCAAGGAGTTCTTTGCAAAGTTTTAATTACGACATTACTTTTGTCTTTCTTAAACAATTTATATAAAAATACATTTATAAATAATGATAAAGCAAATAGAAGTGTTATTAACCACATTTCAAATCCAATATAACTAGAAATTGATAATAGTATTGTACACAACCCTAAGTGAATTAAGCCTATAATAACTAAATATTTATTACTGATTTTAATGTCTTCATTAATCTTTTCTAAAGGCTTTTTTAATTCTTTTCTAAACATCAAATATAATACAGCAAAGGAAGTAAAACCAGCCATAATACCTGGTACTAACATAACTTTTAAATATTCAATGAATGTGATATTATACATTGTTGCTAGATAAATATTAGTTGGATTTCCAATTACTAAAATCATACTCCATGTATTCGCAGAAACAAATTCAGAAACTAAAAAAGGGATTGGACTAATCTTTGCATTTTTAGCGAAGTAACATATAAATGGAGTAAATGTTAATATAATAATATCATTAGATGTGAATATAGTAAGAATGGCAATAACAAAGTTAAATGTGATAAACATTGAAATTTGAGTGCCTTTAGTTACTTTTATCGTATAATTCGCTATATATCTAAAGAATCCGACTTCATCAAGATAAATAGATAGGGTACTCATAGAAATAAACAATACCAATATTTTAATTGGATTAATGGCATTGTTTGCAAGTAGAGTATCAACAATTTCATTAGTACTAACTAATCTAAGAGACACAATCAATAAAGCACCTAATAAAGCAATAAGCCAATAAGAATCAATACTAATATTTTTAATTTTAATTCTTGGGAAAAGTAACACTGAAGCAATAATAAAAAATGATGTAAATAAAGTAATGATAATTGTTGCTATCATATTAAATTGATGGAATTCCTCGTCTTTCTTTTATAGCAGTTTCAATAAGGGAAACGGATCTGTTTCAGATAGAAACTTATTAATCTTTTTGAAGCTTTTTCATTTAATAGATGATTAAGTAAAGTAATAAAGTTACCTATAAAAAAAGATTATTTTCTTTCGAATATAATCTAAAAATCAAAATGGTGTCCCAGAAGAGATTCGAACTCCCGACCGACAGTTTAGGAAACTGCTGCTCTATCCAGCTGAGCTACTAGGACGTTTAAATAATGTTTTATATATAAAAATTATACCACTTTAAATTATTAAAATCAATATAATTTATTTTAGAGAATAAACTATATAAAAAAAATTATCACAGTCAAAAACTGTGATAGGCTAATTAAAGCACTTGTCTTTTTTATACGTCTTAGACTGACAAAATAATTAACAATCAAAATGGTGTCCCAGAAGAGATTCGAACTCCCGACACACGGCTTAGAAGGCCGTTGCTCTATCCAACTGAGCT
>LAHS01005127.1_pt1 | contig 12858 bp, 5 predicted proteins | sample 329651 | NCBI WGS metagenome assembly LAHS01 (sample SAMN03275699, study PRJNA271635) | activated sludge metagenome | isolation source: sample C-1 Sludge from hydrolytic chamber (first chamber) of Anaerobic... | reverse complement strand
TCAATATAGTCATATCTTTCCCTGGATCCTATGTCTATAAAACAGAGCAGGGAAAGATATGACTATATTGACCGAGATGTTTATCAGACAATCGTCACAAGAGACCTGGTCACAAAGTACAAGATCAGAAACAAAGAGCTTCTGGAATCATTGACTGCTTATATGCTCGATAATGGATCCAATCTGATCAACTCCAACAGTGTGACCAATTACCTTAACAGCAAACATGTTAAAGTCACTGTAAAGACAATTTCCAGATACATGGAGTATCTATGCAATGCCTTTGTCTTTTACAAAGCAAATAGATATGACATAAAAGGCAAACGTTATCTGAAGACAGATAACAAATACTATCTCAGTGATCCATCTATCAAATTTGCCGAACTAGGTCATAGAGAATTGAATTATGGACGAGTATATGAGAATATCGTCTATCTTGAATTACTGAGGCGTGGATATTCTGTATATATCGGAAAGCTCTACCAAAAAGAGATTGATTTTGTAGCTGAAAAGCGAGATGAGAAAATCTATATACAAGTATGCAGTACAATTGAAAACAACAAACTAATTCATCAAAAGGAAGAGACTCTTCTTTCTATTAAAGATGCCTATCCAAAGATGATCATCGCCAGAACTCATCACCCTCAATTTACCCATGATGGCATTGTAATTGCAGATATTGCAGATTGGTTAACAACAAAATAATCATAGAACAGCTTAAACCCTTCGCAATAATGCGAAGGGTTTTATTGTATGCAAGACTATGCAAACGACGGTGTTTTAGAGCCACCCAATCCGGCGTGGCAGAGCCACTGTTCCGGTTTTTGAGAGCCAGTGAATCCGGAGAATAGAGCCACCCTGTATTTCAAGGATAGCTCATGCTTCTGAAATCAATATTTTTCTCTCATCGATCTGCCTTTTGAATACTTCGTAGTAAGAAGTCCAGCCGTCCGGAGTTAAAAGTCCACTCGTCCGGCGAGAACAGGTCCAGTCGTCCGGAAGTAAAAGTCCACCGAGGATTCGTACTTTTCTTCAGTGGATTGTTATATTCTTTGCCGGCTTTTAATTTTCTCTGTGAATCGCCTTCAAGGATAATTGAATAGGAATTGTTTGTGATACGGTCAAGGATGGCATCTGCGACATAACCACTGCCTAGCTTTGTATGCCATTCATCTGGTGCACACTGGCTGCACAAGATCGTTGATTTTCCTCTTCCTCGATATTCAAATATCTCCATGAGATCTTTCTGTTCTGTTGGCGTAGTGTCTGTCAGAAGAAACTGGCAATTGAACTCTGGCTCAGCTTGTGAGATCGCAATTTGGCAATCTCAAGATAATTAGGCATATAAATGTCCTCCTCCTATTATGAGAAATGCCGTATTAGCATTCTCATACTGCATTCACTATAGTCTCTATTAGGAAGGGTGGCTCTCAAAGTCCGGATGAAGTGGCTCAGTTTGGCCGGCGTATGCAAGACTATTTATACAACAAACATAAGTAATTCATCACAAATGATATGACTCAATAGATCTGTTAAAAAGAATTTATTCATTGCATAAGACAGCCTGTATATCAGGCTCTCTGGACTTCCAAATCTTCAGTTGGAATTTTGCTTCAGAACGGTTAGACTTCTTACTCCTTATTATTCACTTAGACATGGTTTTTCAATCAGCAAATATATTATTCTAATATAAACATGAATACAATAATACATTTTATGTAAGTTAGTACTATATGCGTGAAATATGTTATTAAGCGATATCTTCACGAAGCATATAACCACACGTTGATTCTTTAACTACCAAGAAGTCAAGTATGCTGATAACATCATTCCGAAGCTCACGACTTTTTTGGATTTCAGGACGTTTATAATTTATAAATCTGTGCATATATTCTTCGATATAATAAATCGTATTTGTTTTTAAAACAGATTTCATTAAATGTGAATTATTTTTTATAATTTTTGAAAGCCAAATAACTCCATCATCTAAGTATTGATATCCAACTGTATTAAGAATGAATGCTATTGAATATAAAGTAACAGGAAAAGCACCAAAAGTATCTGCCGCCTTCAAAAAGAAATGTGAGTTTTCCCTACTTAATGAATGCCATTCATGAAAATTTTCTACCCAATCTGGGATTGCAAACAAATATGTCATTATGATATTCTCCATATCATAATCAACATATTCTTCGCATTCATTTTCGTCATTATTAATACAATTCTTTTTAGATAGGCACAATTTTTCAATCCCGTTAAACATTTTTTCCCAAACAATCCAAAAAGATTGTGGTTCTTTCAATCGGTCCTCTACAAATATCAAAGAATTTAGCAAACTCGCGAAATTTTCTGATATTGATATATTTGAAAAGAGTCTATCTATTAACTGTTCTTGGTAATCGTGTGATGAAACAAGTAAACATTTTGCAAGCCAATTAATGTACGACCTAGCTAAGTCGCCACTTTGAATTCTATTATTATCATAACCTCTTCGATTATTACAAAATATTTCTTTCCAAATATTATCACCACTTTGAGAAATTATCATAAACTCAAATGAATTTGAACAGGTTGGTAAAAATTCATTTAAAGTCAATAATTCATTACTATTTAGTTTTGAAATATCAGGAAATTTTTCAGCATCCGTCCAAAGCAACGATTTAATCAATGACTCTTTTCGTTTAAAGTAAGATTTTTTTGATACTTTACTATGAAATTCTACAACTTTATCGTATTCTGGTTTAAGAATTACAAATAAAGCTAACAAACTTTTTGAGCAAAAATCTTCTTTACCCCATATTTTTTCGCGAAAGACATCGATCGCCATTTTTCCCTGTTCACTATTACTACACATCAGCATAAGTAAAATAAGTGCTGGATCGTCAGTAATCTCTTTTTCTTTATATTTTTTTAATAGTATAGGCAACATAGAAATTGCAGAAGCCGTGCCATCACCACATGAATTTATCATCTGTTCATCCGCAACAATATGCAAATAATCCATAATTTTTTGACAGCACATAAGAATTTGTTTGCCATTTAACTTGCTTTGAAAATCTCTTAGAAGAACTGCATAGACATACATAATTTCATCTTGTAAAAAAGGCGTATTTTCTATTTCATCTAAAAATTCCGATGTTTCTTCTAATGCAGTTTCCGGCTTGGTTTCATATTCTTCGTATAAACTATACTTTTCAATATTTAATCCGAAACGAGATCTCCCCCATGTAATCAGCTTTAAATACTTGTTCTGTCTATTTACAGTTGCCAAATTAGCATTTCTAATCTTTAATAATTCTTCAGGAAAATCAGGCGTTAAAGCAATACATTCTTCACCTTTCGAAGATTTTGTCTTTATAGGTTTCATCTTCCTTAGGTCCATCCGATACAAAGCAAACTTTTCATATTTTGTTTTCAAGTTGACTAAAGCAAAACCTTCATCTATTGAAGAGTAAAGGCAAGTCAATCTGTCTTCAAAATCATGTTCCGAAAGATCAAAGTGGTTTGTTTGATATTCAACTATAATATCTTCTAAATTATGTTTACGGAACTCAAGTTTATTAGTCCTTTCACGTTCGTTATCAAATGGTTTGTTTTTTGCAATACCACTATAAAACATGCATTCATTTTCAGATAACACTCGCGAATAATCAAAGTCAAACAGCTTAGGTGTATGCAATAATATGCATGCTATTTGAAACAATTCATTAGGGTAAGCAATAGTCAAACTTGTTATTACAGCTGTGATTGCAGCAGAATGTGATTTCATTAAAAGATATTTGCAAGTTCTTTCAACATCTTTGGATTTCATTTCAAGTTTCATAAGAAGCGACCGCTCAAGTGCCATCAAAATGCTTTCAAGTAGATTGGATGATACTGATGATCCTCGATACATTTTCCAAATCCTATCACTAATAATTTGATTTGTGGTAGTACCATCGGGAAAATATAAAACAATTTCAGAGCATTCAGACGAGTCTATGTTCAATTCTGAATTAATATATGAGTCATTCACTTTATTAAATAAGTCAATTATAAAATCATAAGCTTTTGTTGGATTATTAACTAAAATTTGTAGTATAGGTGTTTGAAAAGCGCTAGCAGGATAACACATATATTCAGTTTCTTCTCTGAGCCCGAAATCTGATGAAAGATTTCTATTCATACGCCGTCTATCTGTTTCGTCTCTATTTTCGAGCCAGAATAATTTTGCCAGATTAATTACTAGATCTGGGTCAACTGTGCACAACATTCCCGTGCTATATGAATCGCTAAGCAGATGCTGACACAATTCCGTATACTTTTCACGATGACTAATTTTCTTTTCTGAAATAACATCTTCAAATATTTCGGATAATTCTGAATGAATTTCTATAGAACTATTTAATATAGTATTACATATATTCGAAAATACATTTCCGCCATATATTTGTTTTATACGGTAAGTATCTACATTTTGGTATATATATAGTGCAATTTTGCCTGCCAACTGCGTTGTTGCTCCATTATGATTATATATAGTCCATGTATATAACACATTTGTAATTGCTGAAACGCTTTCTTGTGAAATTTGAATTTTATCCAAATTTTCAAATATAAATGAAATTAAGACATTCCATCCATTACCATAAGGTCTTGTAAAACGATATATATTTTCTGTAAACAATTCTTTTTTGGTAAATATTTTTTTGGTGAAATCATCGTCAATTACTTTACAAGCTGTATTTAGCAATTTTAGCGCATGAACTAGCAAAATATAATCATTCTGCTGTAAAACTTCTGTTATAAGATTTTTAAATGAATTTGAGTTTTCATTAAGTAAAGAAATGAGGATTTCATCTTTCCAAATGAAAGGATAGTTATCACTTGTTAATATCTCTAATAAAAACAATTCCATTCCTGACATTTCAGCTGAAAATTGAGATTTCAACCATGTTCGAAATGCCTTTCTCATTACCAATGAATTACCAATTTCATCAAAAAATGTTTTAGTATCCTTTTTATTAATATATGCTTGCGATATTATATGCTGTAATACAACTTCTTCATATACATCATGACACACAAAATATCCACACATGATATCATCATATTGGATAATTCCGCTTTCTTTCAGCGACGTAATTGCGTCCCAGTCTTCATTATCTGGAGTAAAATAGTAAGATCCTTTATTAGCATTTTCCAAAACCAAATGAACCATCATTTTCCCGCGTCTAACATTTAACGAATCATGCTGATTTTTTGAATCACATATAATTTGTTTCCAAACTGTATCCAAAAACTCAACGAGTGTATTATCGGCAAAGTATTTTTCGTTTGAAAGAAACAACTTGAGATAAAAGAGATTGCACAAAAATCCTCTAATTTTCATATCTGTTGGCAAAGATACATTATATTTCTTTTCAATATCCTCTAATTCTTTATATGTCAAATCATGAATATAATGCTCTATAACATTAGATGTTTTCAATATTTCGTTTTGAAAATCAGCTAGATATTCCGTCCTAATTGTAAAAATTATATGCCATTTATGCTCCACAAATTTTTTAATAGCATTAATTAGTGTATCTCTATAACTAATCGTAAATACTTTCTCTGCAGAATCAATTATGCAAATCTTATTTGGAATATCATCAAGTGCGATTAGCAGCTTATCAAAACTATAATCTCCGAATTTTCGTATAAATTCTGGCATACTAGATACATCAAAATCTGTAGCGCGAAATAACCAAACTGGATAACTTTTTTCTTCTTCAAATTGTCTTTTTATAAGTGCAGACTTACCACTCCCACCATTGCCATGAACAAAAAGGAAACTCATATTAGACTTAAAATATTTATCTATATCAATCAAATCATGCTGAATAATTATTTTATTATCCTTATATTGTATTGTATCGTTTATACTGTTAAATATATTTTGAGAATGATCACAAATCTGCTTTATGATGTTTTTTATTGCAGCATTAGGTGAAAAGAAATATTCCCGTATATATTCCATTTCCGGTCGCATCAAAATAGTTGTGAGTTGATTTAATCCAATCCATTCAATTTGAATACCTAGTTCATTTCCAAATTTCTCAATTTCCTCTATGTATGTCGGAGCAATTTTTGTCAATAATGTGCTCGAAGTTGGTTCTTTATTAATGTAAAAAATTAATTTTGTTATCTCCGGATATTTTTTATGTGCACCATTGATTGCTGCTATTAGTTCATCTTTTTTACTTGACAGAACACTTGACTCATCAAAGTACTTTGATTGAAATCCTATAACATCATTTCCATAACTTACCGGCATTGTTTCAATGTATGGTTGATTATAAAACCTATATATGCCAAAAGGCTTATCATATTCATAACAGAAAATTTGTTCTGTGAGCATTTGAAAAGCAGATTGTACATTATCACAATTACGATATCCGAAAACTTTCCAATCGATTTTAATTAATTCATCATTCATATTCGCCTCAGAATTTCTATTGCCATCTAAATTTTTATGTCATTAATTTTTTCAATAATACATATACAAAATCTATTGCTCTACAGAATCACAAAGATTCATATTCTTTGTAAATTTAGTCACTGGATCCATAATTCTTCTTGATAAATATTAATTTTTCATATAAAGGTTTATTTCCAATTATAATTATTTTTAGTTGACAAATCACTCTTGTCAAAATTTGGTATAGCATGCCAGCACCATTATAATAACCATTTTCAATAATCAAAGTGTTAGAGTCATTATAATGGCAGTGACTATCAAGCGCTACTGCAACGTTATCGAATTCCTGACCAATTACATTATGAGCTTTTGTATATGACAAGCTTGATAATTTATCATATGGATCTTTTGTGCGGTTTGACGCAGTAAATGTTATAAAAGCCCAATCTTCTTTCTCCAAAAATCTTTTATATTTTTCAGCATATTCATAAATATCAAAATATTCAATTGTAATATCTGAATAATCCGCAATTGTTGGAGCATGTCCTATATGAAATAGATTTTCGATAAATAGTGATATATTTGGATTTGTCCTAATTTTTCTTGTTAATGAATAGTTCTCAATTGAGGCATTCCCATTTCTTTTAACAACGGATAATATATCTGTTGGAACTTTCCTATTTAATAGTTGCTTGCTATCATACGAAAATATTATTGGTAATTTCAAATAATTTGATTTTTGTAAAAGTAGAATCAATTGCCATTCACTGATTCTTTGTGCCTCATCTATCAATATAATCTGAATATTTTTTAAATGATCATCAATCTCATACAATTTCACATCTTTTATTGGTATGATATTCCAATGATATTTCTCGTTTAAATATTCTTGTCCTTTATTAATGTTTGCGCAATGTATTATTAAAACCTTCCATCCATTCCTCATTAATTTTTTTGCTATATCATATAACAAAAGTGTTTTACCACATCCTGCATCTGCCGTGATTGAATAGTATTGATAGATATTTTTAGTTAATGAAGCATATAATTTACTTTTAATCTCTTGCTGGCTATTTGTTAAGAAATATTTATCATTAATAAATTCCTCACCTTTGTTAAATGGAGATATAAGAAACTGTGATGGTATAAATAATCTGTCTAGATCAACTTCGTCATAACAAGCAAACAATGTACACAAAATATTTTTAGCCTCTTCAATTTCCAATTTCAATGCTGTATCCGTCTCGTTATCAAAAATATAAAATCCATCATTCATAATATAGGTCATAATTACTATATTGTTAAATGCAGCTTGTAAATAATATTTTTGATGCCTCAATTGGTCACAGATATCTTTTGTTGGATTAGCAGATTTTAGTTCGATATCTAAAACATTTTCGCCATTAACTTTTAATAAATCAAATTCAGCACTGATTTGCTTTATTTTATAATTCATATAAAAACCAGACAGCTCTTCAAGTTTGATTCCATTTGACATCAGTGTTAGACAAAATGATTGTAATGTTTCAACTTCAGCTTTCTTAAAACTGGCGACGCCACTATCTAAATACAGTAAAGCCTTTGCACCTTGGTAATAGCTTATTAAATTCGATGTTTTCATACATTCTATCTCCAAAATTTAAAGTATTAGTTGAATGATTTGATGAGTTTAATTTCTTTTAAATTAGTAAATGTAATTTTTTACATTAAAATCATTTCTTTATATAAAACATAGATAATAGATAAATGGTACCTAGCCCAATAACAATTTATAAATTTTTTTATTTAATATGTTAATTTTCAATTGAAAACAATAATCGATTGAATACAGCAAGAACTACACCTGTGACTAGGCAATCATCGAATGATCTTGTCATTTGCAACCACTATAATCATCTCTCTATTTGGTAAGTTGTCTGTTCGCAGTGTTTATATCACCACAAACAAATTCGCTAAGAGCTGTTGTGCAAGTAAGAGTTGTGATGTTAAATACTTTTCTTTATATTTCATTTTCAGCTTTTGTCAACTTCGAAAACATAAAATAGAAACGAATGCTGCAGCCACTAATAGTAGCAAATTTTTTACTTCAATCGCATCATTTTTCTCTAACTACAATCGTCTTACATCGAAATGATATTAAAATTTACATTAGCTAATTATAACTTTTGTGTATATCTGCACTTAGGAAAGCTGCTGCATCCCAAGAGCTCACCATATTTTCCTTTTCTTTTGATTAAAGGGCTTCCGCATCTAGGGCATACAGTATCATTCTCCTGAGCTTCCGTTTCCACTTTTATAGATGTTTCTTTTTGTACAGTTTCTTTTTCAATCACATCATCTTTATTTTCTTCAATAGGATCTTGTACTTTATATTTTTCATACTTTTCAAGATAAGTCTTAGGATTGTCCTTACTGATTCCAATAAAAGTATTAGCCCAATGCAATAGTTCCTCGTCGTTCAGTGGTTCTTCCTTAGAACTCTCATAAGTGTTTTTAATATATTTCACCAACTGATCTGCACGAATGACTTGGTTTCTTATTTCTTTTGTTGCATAACGATCATTTAAGATTATCTTTGGATTCGCCAAGACAACAATCGATTTGTGACTATTATCAAAATAAGATAAGAACAGAAATTTTTTAACCTTATTCGTACTATTATCAGATTTTATCTTTTTAATCAATTCAAGATGTCTTATATTCTGCGTAATTGGTGAATATAATCCTTCCTGTACCTTATGTGTTCCAAAGTACATGGTCCTGATAAAGTTTCCATTCTTATCTATAGTTATATTCCCATAGAGGTTCTTACATTCAACTACAAAACAGATCTTTCTTGTAATGACCAGATAATCAATTTGAGCAGAAAGATCTCCACTTTCTAGATAAATATCATGCAGTACATACATTGGCATATGACTGTTTTTCAGTTCAAAAGCAATGTTCTTTTCACCAGCAATTCCATATTCCAGACAAGTAATATCCTGTTGCAATATTTTCTTACCTTCCTCATTTAAAAGAGGCTCTATTCCTCTTAACTCTTCCAATTGTGTTTCTGCATTACTGGATTCTTTCAAAAAGACAGGTTCTTTCATCTTGTTAAATAATATTCCCATAGCATTTCTCCAAATAATATATATTGTGTTCTTTCTTTAGTTATGTTATCAATACCAGCAGCAGAATACCATAATTTATAAATGTTATTAATCATTAATATAACGTTCTCAATCTATTTTTCATTAACGTGCCAACATCTATCAGCAACTATCAGAAATTGATTGTATTACTATTCTTTCAAACTATATTGAATGAATTTGAGGAAGTCACTTATATGAAATGGCATTACGTTCCATGATGGTAAAGATGTTTGAACTGTATTCTTGCTCAAATTCTTTTATCTTATGCATAAGGGACAGAATCCTATAAGCAATATGTGATAATTCCCTGCCATATCATTCCTTTCCTAAGACTGTAAAAAACGTGCACAGTTATACTAGCAGAAGCATGGTACATATAACAAAACAATATTAAAAATCCCATTTACATTGGAAACATATAATATGGTGCAATTGGAGTTAGCATTATGAGTTACCTCTTTTCTATTTTTTATTATAATACAAGATCCATACACATCTATAAAAGAGCAAGACCGTACAGGTCTCGCCCTCACATATCTTTTCTCTCTACCTTTTCCAATCATTAATTTAAGCAAAAGATGCACGATTTCCTTTTAATTTTACTATATTCTCGCACCTTTATGTCGATTGCATTTCCAGCATAGAGTCTGTAAATTTTCTTCTGTTGTCTTTCCGCCTTTTGAAACAGGTATAATATGATCTACTTCTAATAATAAGTTTGGTTCCTTATACGTAGAATTGCCACATATTTTGCACGTGCAATTATCGCGCTGAATAATTTGTTGCCTCAATTTCGGCGTCATCAATAATCGTTGCCCTGCAACACTATTACTATATTTGATTTTGTCAGACAAATAATGAATAAAGCGTTCTAACATCGATGGATTCATCTGCACATCAAACTGATTTCCTGAATTACCACCAGAGCTTACATATCTGAAGGTAAACACTGGATAATAAACATCGTTAATATGGATTGGACTAAATCCCAATTTATCATCTAATGTTTTAGGAAGAAGTTTTCGGATAATTGACGGAACATCATTAGAAACCATATTTATTATTGCATCTCGCTTTTGAAGCAATTTTTCTTTACCTTCATCAGCCGCCGAGAAATTATTTAATACTTCCTCAAATTCTTCAAGAGTTCTTTCATCAGTATTTATATTGAAATATTTACAAATGAATTTGAATGGTTGTTTTGATGCATTAGTGCAAACACTTCTTGAACAATCATATACATATTTATTTTTTCTTGTTGATGATAACATAGCTTTTTTATATTGATACTTACTTATATTGCTATATTCAGCCTCTCCATAGTCTGTTTGGTTAAAATTAGCATATGTATTTTTTAGCGCTTCAATATGATCATTTAAACCATTACAATCATCGACATACTGACTAATATTATTTTTGATTGTTTTAAATTTGTCACTATTAAAATATACCGATTTGTATATCAAAAGAGCAATTATTAATATCGAAGCAATAATAAAGACTGGATAAAAAATGATAGACAGAAAATATAATATCCAAAACTTCTTTCCAGACCAAAAGTCTTTAATTTCTTTTCTTTGCTGATTCATTTTGTCCTCCAAAGTATTTCTATCTCGATTTATTTTATACTAAAATAAAGCCAAGGAAGATTTTTTTACTGAGTAATATCTGCATAATCTAAATAAGTATCAGTCCAAAACATTGCAGTCAATATTTTGCTGTAAAATGAATTATTTCTAAATGTTCATTTTCTACAATATCTGTAACAGAATGACAAAAGTTATTTTAGATAATCGGTTCTTATGCATTTCTCGACTTCTGTCGAAATTTTATTTTCTTGTACTATATATGTAATCTAAAAATATACTGCGTCCAAAAAGAATCATTCAACGATTAAATATTATATTCTTCGCCAGAGAAACCATTTTATAAAGCCAGTATGCATGCCATTTCAATTAAAGTTAGTGTTTTTAGAATGATTTCTCTTTGACTTAGCCCAATGTTTCTTTGAGGATTTTACGTCTACTTTTCAATGAAAGATATGCCCTGCGGCATATCTTTCATTGTTAATTCCACTGCAGTGTAATTCTTCCTGTATCTTCTAGGGCAATCGTACCCTTTTCTTTCAGATAGGAAGTTAACAGGTCTTCAAACTTTCCTTCTGTTACTGTGACACTTGCTGTGTCATAGTACTTCTCTTTGACGGTTCCTTTCCAGAAGGATACTTTGTATGTCTTATCTTCTGCAATCTCTGTACCGTCTGCTAAGGTAACCGAGATGACCTTTGATCCTACTGGCTTTGTTGGGGCATAGACAGCTTTGAGACCCGAGAAGGAATAGACACAGTCAGCGGTTGTATCATCTGCACCATATGGATCATTCAAAGCAGCTTTCAACTGTTTGCCAGTCATGGATGCTGTGATCAGTGTTGAGTTGTTATCAAATGATCTTGGCTTGAGATAGGTGACCATAGGTGGGGTGATCTCCCCGGTATAGATCCGCATCAGGTTGCCGCGGTACGATACTCCATGCATCACAAGACTGATGTCTGACTTTGTTTCCTCTTTGAAGAGATCTGCCAGGAAACTGGTTGTCTGTAAGGTTGTAAAGTCAGCGGAAGCTTTCCCAACCGCTTCTTCCGTTACCGAGGATGGATCTGCCAGGACACTCTTTACTTTATTATCATAGTCCTGCAGCGACTGAGGAATCGTCTTGGTGCCTGACTGAATATCAATCAGTTCATTACGGATTGTTTCTGCACCATAGAAGACATCATCAGAGACACCATTTAAGTTAAAGTAATCTCTTGGACAGATCTGTCCTTTTTGAATGACAGAATCAATCGAAGCTGAGATTTCACTTTCCTGCATCCACTTGTTCTTTGTACTGGTGATCATTGTCTGGGAACCGATGAAGGACTTTTGTCCTTCTTCAGAACTGACAAAGTTCAGGAATTCTGTAATGGCTGTCTGCACTTTCTCACTGTGCTGCTGCTTTGGAATCCCTGTCCAGAAAGTATTGTCTTCAAAGATATAGGCATCGTCTGCTGTTTCTCCCGGCAAAGCAAAGGTACCATATTTGTCTGTATCTTTGGCAAGGGAGAAATCGTTATTCATCATGGCAATCGTGCCTGCTTCAAATTCTTTATTTCTGGTGGTCGCACTGTAAGTAAAGCTCGCCTGATCCAGTACACCGATATCCATGAATTTCTGTGCCAGATTGAATAATGGCTCCATATGGCCGGTGAATGTTGCCTTGCCGTTCTGATAATCCTGATAC
>LAHS01002478.1_pt1 | contig 12877 bp, 11 predicted proteins | sample 329651 | NCBI WGS metagenome assembly LAHS01 (sample SAMN03275699, study PRJNA271635) | activated sludge metagenome | isolation source: sample C-1 Sludge from hydrolytic chamber (first chamber) of Anaerobic... | reverse complement strand
AAATGCAGTTTGGAATGCAATACAAGAAGCTATAAATAGCGCCGGTTTCGTAATCGCTGATATTAGAACCCTTGATAAGAAGAAAGGAACAACGAATCAACTATCCTATGGATTTACGGTAAAACAAGATTTAGTAATATCTGCATACAAACCTAAAAACGAATTTACACGCAAATTTGAGATGAATGCTGGACGTGAGGAAACTGCATGGGATTTTGTTCGCCAACATTTGACCAATGTTACAAAAGTGTCAATTAGAAATGGGAAAATAGAACTAATTCCTGAGCGACAAGCGTTTCTCCTTTTTGACCGAATGGTAGCTTATCACGTCATGCAGGGCATACCGGTGCCGCTGGATGCTACTGATTTTTATCGCGGTTTGGATGAGAAATTTCTGAAGCGCGATGGAATGTACTTCTTGCCAGATCAAGTTAATGAATATGATACAGCCCGCATTAAGACCGATGTGGAGAACATACAATTTAGCCTGTTTGTTACTAATGAGAAAACTGCTATCGCATGGCTTTATCAGCAGTTAGACGAATCCTCCGGAGGACCGCAGACTTATGCCGAGCTCCAGCCGAAATTTATGCAGGAGGTAAAGACCGTAGATAAGTACGAAGCTATTCCAGAGCTGTCTGTACTCCTGGAGGAAAACTTCCTACAAGATGAGAATGGCCGTTGGTATGTTCCAGACATTACGAAAGAGGGGGATGTAGCCAAGCTGCGTGAGAAAAACCTTTGGAAGGAATTTGAAGGGTACATGGCAAGCAAGGGTAAGTTAAAATTGTTCCGCTCTGAAGCTATCCGAGTAGGTTTTGCCCGACTTTGGAAAGAAAAAAATTATAAGGCCATTGTAGAGTTTACCGAACGTCTGCCAGAAAAAACAATTCAAGAAGACGCAAACCTGCTCATGTACTACGATATCAGCTTGAGTAGAATATAATGCAGAGGTGGAAAATATGGCAGCGATTAAGCACAGATGGACGTTAGATGAAGATTTGAAATGCTGTAGGATGTACCTTGAGTGCTTCGTGTTGAATAAAAGCAGCATGGATATTGGGCAGTTTGTCTCGCTTCTTGAGAAAGAGCTGCCCAATATCCAGCCAAACTCTCTAAAAATGAAGGTACAGAATATTAATCAAATTTTGCATGAAAAAGGCCTTAAAGATACGCTGAAGACATCACCTCTCGCAAACTACTCTCAACAGAACTTGAAAGCTATGAATGTTGCTCTGGCAGAGATGGGTCTTTAGAATTGCCGAAAATCGAGGTGACAGGGATGTTTGCAATCGGTGATTTTGCTTTTGACACAATTGAAAATGCTAATGTGCAGGTTTTAGAGAAAATAGAGGTTTGGGGTTATGTTTCCTACAAGGTTTTCAATCCTGCTAATGAGCGTATATATAAAGCGACAGAAGATCAACTGAGCAAGTCCGGCAGGGCATTTAGTCTGGATGAGAATTATCTGCGCTACGTAGCATATCTATCCAAAATTAAAAATGAAACGGCCGGAGGATTCCTGTCATCTCTTGCCAGCGGTATAATCCCTTTGCCTCACCAGATCCATGTGCTCAACCGCGCTATGGAGACAAACAACATCCGCTACATTCTTGCGGACGAGGTGGGCCTCGGTAAAACGATTGAAGCCGGCATGATTATTAAGGAACTTAAGAGCAGGGGCCTTATCAGCCGAATTCTTGTTGTTTGCCCTACAGGTCTTGTTACACAATGGGCTTCTGAGATGCAAGAGAAATTTCATGAAAAGTTTCATGTGATTCTGCCTTCTGATTACGATACTATTCGTCGTCTTACAGATAGTGAAGATGTGTATGGCCAGTTTGATCAGGTTATCTCTCCGATGGATTCTATAAAACCATTGGTGAAACGCAACGGTTGGACAGATGAACAAGTAGAAAGATACAATGAAGAGCGCATTTTTTCCATTATTAATAGTGGATGGGATTTAATTATTATCGACGAGGCACATAGAGTCGCTGGATCTTCTAGCGATGTGGCAAGATACAAGTTAGGTAATTTACTCTCACAGGCCAGTCCGTATTTACTGCTCCTATCAGCCACTCCCCATAACGGAAAGACCGAGCCATTCCTGCGTTTGGTGCGCCTTTTGGATGCAGAAGCCTTCCCCAATGCAAAATCTGTTGTCAAGGAACAAGTCGCTCCGTTCTTGATTAGAACTGAAAAACGTGAAGCTATTGATAATAATGGGAATCTGTTGTTCAAAAATAGAATCACTCATTTAGTATCGCTAAACTGGGACGAACGAAACTACTTGCAGCGGGAGCTATATAATCTGGTCAGCTCATATGTATCTAAAACATATAACAAGGCCTTGCGAAACAAAAAGAAAAACATGTGCTTAATTTTCTTGCTCATTATAATGCAGCGAATGGTGACAAGTAGTACTGCTGCTATCAGAGAAAGCTTGGAGCGCCGATTGAATATACTTCAAAACCAGCGCACTCGTCTTAGCGAGCTTAGCGAGGAGGACTTGGACAACCTAAATATTGAAGATGGTGTTGAAGAAGCCCTTGAAGCTATTTCTCTTGATATGGAAGCCGAAATAGATGAACTACAACAGATTATTTCTGTGGCAAAGCAGGCGCAGTTTCAAAATCAAGATGCCAAGATTGAGCCGTTATTAAACACCATAGAGATGATTCTAAGTGAAGATGAATCACAGAAAATCATCATCTTCACCGAGTTTGTCGCCACACAGAAATACCTACAGGATGCGCTAACAAAACGCGGGTATTCTATTACCATACTTAATGGTAGTATGGGCATTGATGAGCGTAACGCTGCACTACGGGAGTTCAAAACAAGCACAAATATCTTCATTTCTACAGATGCTGGTGGCGAAGGTCTCAACCTTCAGTTTGCGAATATCATAATCAATTACGACTTGCCGTGGAACCCAATGAAGATTGAACAACGTTGCGGGCGTGCAGATCGAATTGGACAGCAACGAGATGTTCACGTTTATAACTTCATTATCACCGATACTGTTGAATGTCGAGTTCGAGAAGTTTTGGAAGAAAAACTCTCTGTAATTCTTGAGGAAATAGGTGTAGATAAATATTCTGATGTCCTCGACAGTGAGGTAGCGGAGTATGACTTCACAGAGGTATATATGCGCTCTATTGGACATCCAAGTCAGGTGGATAAAAACCTTTATCCGGTTGAATCTGAACTGAAACAGCAGCTTGCTAATGTCCAAAAGTATAAAGACGTTATCCGGGAGGAAAAAGATTTACATAAATTAATTGGCATCGAATCTGACTTTGATGTCGAGATTGCTCTACGGACGATGTTAAACTATTACGAATGCTGGCAAGGCCGTCAACTTGGTTTGATAGACCATATCAGTATTGATGATGAAGAGATTACAAAGCATCTAAAAACAGTAATACTTCAAGATAAAAAATCGCCCATACTGTCGGTTAGCATTGCTAATTTTCCGAATGAGGCTGGGTATTTTATGCTTTGGGAACTTTCTATTTCAGAAAAAGAAAGCGACCGGAGAGTATTACCTATTTTTGTGAATGATAAAATGGTGCTAAGGCCTATGGCTGGGAAACGGCTTATGGATGTATTGCTAGATACAGGGAGCCGTTTAACCGTCAGAACAACTGCTAACCTCAGTGATGAGGAATACAACAAGCTCGAAAGGCTGTGTATGGATTTTGCTTATGATACATTTCTTGAGCTAAAGGAGAAACAGCTCCAAAAGAATCTGGAAAGCTACAACAAATATATGTATGCGCTAAAGTTGCGCACCGAAGCAGCTGAAAATATCGGCATAGAAAACATCCGAAGGAGTAGACTCTCAAAGCTGGAAAAAGAAAAGGCCACCATCGAATCGGAATTTCAAAAGGGTAAGCAGGTTTATCCGGACTTCCGATTGGTGTTACTGGTTAGATTGGAGGCTTAAATATGTTTGCAGATTACTTGCTGGATTACATATCGGCAAGCTACTATAATAAAATATTACTTCTCGACGACGAAGGTCTCGCTTTAACCGCCGGTGTTCCAGATAAGCTCATGGCTTTGGGTTTTGATGTTGTTATTTATAAAGATGATTTGAGCTTTAGGATTGAGCATGAAACCAAGTTGAAATCTGACGAAGTTAAGATCGTGGTTATAGCGAATAGTAAGAATTATATACCTTACGATGTTCGCCGAAGACTGCGCTCATATTTTATTAGCCTTAACAACCTATTTCCGAAACTCAACATTGATGTTCTCCGGGAGCAGGATGAACTTGACTTCGAGCTCCTCTGTATGGCATACAAGAAGAACTTCGATAAGCTCACCAGCAGAAAACAGACAGAAGATTTTTTGCAAAATAAGGTCTATGGCAAAGAAAATATTGTTGACCATGTTACAGCGCTTGCTTTGGAGCTTAAGAAAAAAACAACAATGGCAACGTCCTATTCTGATTGGATTGCCGTTTCAGAGATCAAGGCAACTCTGGATGTACTTGCTACACAACATCAAATAGAAGTTGACACGCAATACGTTAATGAGGCTTTTTGTGTATTTGCACTTCAAAACTTTGGCAAGTTATCATCAGAAATAAGCCTTCAGATGCCTGTGCTCGTTAGCCGAGCGATGGAATATATGGCAGATAGAAGCAAGAAATATGTAGTTGTTGTCATGGACGGTATGTCTAAATTTGATTGGAGAATTCTCTCCGACACCTTCCGGGGCTTAAAATATACGCAGTCAGCAACCTTCGCTATGATTCCGACTACCACATCGGTTTCTCGGCAGTGTCTTTTAAGCGGTAAGTATCCAAGTCAGCTCTCAGAGCCGTGGAAGCAAAACAAAGAGAGACAAGAGTTTGTATCCTGCGCTAAGAGTTTGGGCTTCGCAGATAATCAAATTGGATATGAGCGAGGCTATGATGCACAGTTTAATTCATTTGTGCGCTGCGGCGCTGTGATCATTAATGACATTGATGATATTGTACATGCACAGCAACAAGGCAGGCTCGGCATGTTTAATGATATAAGAGTCCTTAGAGATCAGCATAAGCTATACGATATGGTTTGCAGGTTTCTCTCCGATGGCTTTGATGTGTTTATCACAGCTGATCATGGAAACACTCCCTGCCGTGGCCTGGGGAAGCTTATAGGTACTGGGCTCGAAGTGGAAACAAAGAGCCGCAGGATGTTAGTGCTTCAAGATTTTGCAAACAAGGATGTGCTTCTTAAAAAGTACGATATGATAGACTATCCTAAATATTACTTAAAGAAGGATTACGATTATCTCATCTGTAAGGTTGGAGATTCCTTCGATGCCAAAGACGAAGATGTAATGACGCACGGTGGCATTTCAATCGACGAGGTCATAGTACCTTTTATCACAATAAAGGCGGTAGATAACATTGGCAAAAATAGTGGGATATGCATGTAGTATTAAATTGCAATGGCTAAATAAAGCTTTTCAATTACTTGATGATAACTTGGATGAGGCATCATATAAAGCTGAGTTGAACGAGTATCTCAGCTTTGAAGTGGATAGCCCGACAAGACTCAGGAAAACACGAGAAATACTTATGAACACATGGTATCGAGAGACGGAAACCAACAAATTTGTCCGTACTGACGCTATTCATCTTCTGAAAAAGTATCCAGATTACGCACCGGCTATACATCTTTCAATGATTTATTTGGCATATCCGGTAGTGGCTGATATATGTAATTTCATGGGTCACATGTTTGAATACCAGGATGAGATCACAAATGCTGTTCTAAAGCAGAAACTGTTTGATGCTTGGGGCGAAAGAGGCACCCTTGATACCACTTCACGAAGAGTCACCTTAACTCTTAAAGAATTGGGAATACTGGAGGCTCCATCAAAGTTGAGATATACACTTAAAAAGCAAAACATAAGCCAGCCAGAAGTCGTCAACTTTATCATTAAGGTGGCCATGATAATCGAGGGTAGCACATATAAGACTTTCAGCGAACTACGAGAATTCTACATCATGTTTCCGTTTGAGTATTCTGTAAGCAAAGAACAGCTTATGATGGATAATAGCTTTGTTCTGAATCATTTTGGAGGAGAACTGACGGTAGCTTTGAATAATTGATTGCAATATTGATCTAAACATATAGATGCTGAATAATGTGTATTATTTGTTTTCATAGTCTAACACGACAGAATTGATTGAATTGACTTATTCCCGAGAACTAACAAAAAACGTTGACCTGTTTCCGCGAACAGATAATACCCATAAAAACCATGCTCGACCTATTCCCGCGAACGTGCAAAATGAAAAATACAGACCAGACATCGGGATGAGCCTATCGTTCCATGTTGAAACGGTGATATCGCTCTCCCACAAAAAAGCAGACACACATATCAACGTAAATGTGGAGTTTGGTGATGAAGAAGGACAGATTCCCATTGATGAGATAGCGAGAAAAGCTGGGGAAGGTAGATATAACAAAAAAGTAACATAATGGAAATATCTTGATGAAACATGTATAATAAAAGAAAAGTGTATAAGGGGAGCGGATATGAACTCTGAAATTATAATGTATCAAACAGATGATGGTTTGACTAAAATAGAAACTACTTTTGACGGTGATACAGTATGGCTATCTATTGACCAAATGGCAGAATTATTTCAGCGTGATAGAAGTGTAATTGGAAAACATATAAGAAATATTTTTAAAGAAGGAGAACTTGAAAAAAAATCAGTGTGGGCAAAATTTGCCTACACTGCTTCTGATGGAAAGAGTTATCAAGTAGATTACTATAACTTAGATGTAATTATTTCTGTGGGCTATCGTGTTAAATCCTTACGAGGCACTCAGTTTAGAATTTGGGCAAGCAATGTTTTAAAGGAATATATGAAAAAGGGATTCGCCATGAATGATGAACTTCTAAAAAATAGTGGCGGTGGAATTTATTTTGATGAATTATTGGAACGTATTCGTGATATTCGTTCATCAGAAAAAGTATTCTGGAGAAAAGTGCTTGATATTTATGCCACAAGTGTGGACTATGACCCCAGAATAGAAGTATCTACTTTGTTTTTTAAAACGGTACAGAATAAAATGCATTGGGCAGCCCATGGACAAACTGCTGCAGAAAAGATTTATTATTCAGCAGATGCAGACAAGCCTTATATGGGAATGCTTAGTTTTAATAGGGAGCAACCTAAACAAGCGGATGCATTAGTAGCAAAAAACTATTGTACAGAAGAGGAACTATCTGCATTAAATAGCATAGTTTCTGCTTATCTTGAATTTGCTGAAATGCAGGCAAGAAGAAGAATACCTATGTATATGGCTGATTGGATTGAAACATTGGATGGATTTCTGAAATTGTCCAAGCATGAAATTCTAACCCATGCTGGAAAGATTAGTGCTAAGACAGCTGAACTTAAGGCAAAGGAAGAATATAAGAAATATAAGTTTTTGCATTTAGATGATGTTTCTAATGTGGAGAAAGATTACATAAAGGTATTGGAAGATATGGAAATGAAGCTGTTGGGTCAAGGAGATAAAAAATAAGAGTATATTATAGAAATAATGTGAACTTAAAGCATAGTGAATATAATGTCTGAAATGTGATGGTTTAGTTTTAATTATCAATAAGAAAGTAAATTAAGTAGATTAGGAGGATGAATAGTGAAAGTAGAAAGATTTGCATCTTGCATATTCAGTATAACTTGTTGCCCAAGAAAGATTAAAAGCTGCCACTTACCTGGCATATTGCCGGCATCCTTAAGCATATCAACATCATTTAATGGTCGCTTCCATTTGTAAAGTTCGTGAGGACGAAGGAAGTTATAATAAGCAACCCAGAGGCTGACACCATAATAAGCACCATCATCAGCACCATAACCACATGTAACGCGGTAGGTTGCTTTAAATGTACGGTTAAGACGTTCAATCTTTTGTTTAAACGGACGATGTTCCTTAGTTACAGCATCATCATTAGTAAGACCAATAACTTGAGTAATATCAAAATCTCAGTTCTTTTCAATTTTAAATTGTTGAGCAGCTAAAAGATAAGCACTGAACCATCGGCGACAAATTCTAAAGCTTTACCCGGAAACTCCTCAAATTTATCAAAAGCAATTCGCCAATTAGAAACAATAGAAAAAATAAATACAGATACTATTAAGAAGCTTGAAGAAAAACAGGATTAGAGTTTTAGTGGATAGCACTAATGAAATCCGTGGAGTTAGGAAGAAATATATTTACTGTTATTTTCTTGATAGGAGAGATAAAATGCATTTAGGTTCAATTTATTTAATTGTAGATGATTTTAATAAGTCAATTAATTTTTACGAAGAGTTACTTCAAATCCCTGTGACTAAAAAAAATATGTACAGGTTTGCTATGTTTAATTTTGAAGGGAAATGCATAGCACTTATGAATGCTCACTTCGACTCGAAAAACCCTGATTTGGTTGTACACAAGGGTGATTATTCGGAATATTTCGATGATTTAAAATCAATTGCCAAGGCTCCAAATACACGTAAGTTCGTTCTAAACTTTTGGGATGAGGATTTGCGAAATGAATATGAACGTGTTAAGCGTTTAAAAAATATTGAAAATCTAACAAAGGTCAAATATGTTTGTAATGTAATTCCATATTATTATTTTCAATTAACAGACCCTGATGGAAATATTATAGAGGTTACCGGTGATTATATTCCCGAGGAAGGTGAATTTAATGAATGATGTTATTAAGATAGCTGAAGAAGAAATTAAAAAATTAGGCTTTACAGCTAATGGAGAACATCTTAAAACAGGAGATATTCGTAGGCTATCAGCTAAGTTATATCGAAGCATAGGAGATAAATCGAAAGACACTGTGTTTTTAATATGCGAATCACTCCTTGAACAACGAAATTGGTCTATGGGAGTTATAGCTTTTGATTTTGCTTATAGGGTGAAAAAACAGTATGATGAAAATACATTTTCGATTTTTGAAGGTTGGCTCATTAAGTATGTTAGAGGTTGGGGAGACTGTGATGATTTTTGCACTCATGCCTTTGGTGAACTTATCATGCAAAATACTAGTCTTGTACACAAGATTATCCCATGGACGGAGCGTAATGAATTCTGGATACGTCGTGCGTCGGCTGTAGTACTAATTCCTTCAATTCACCATGAAAAATATAAAGAGACCAACCCAACATTAATTTCAGATTTGTTAATAAATGATCAAGAAGATCTTGTTTGCAAAGGTTACGGTTGGATGTTAAAGGTGCTTTCTACAAAAGAGCCCCAGCTAGTATATGATTATCTAGTAAAATATAAGAATGTTATGCCTCGTGTAGCATTTCGTTATGCACTTGAAAAAATGGATCAAGAAAGAAAAATCGAATTGATGAGACTGTAAGCACAAAATATTGCCAATGGATTTCAGTTTACGATGAATGTGAGAAATTTGAAAATATACACTTCCACCAAGGGGGTAATATAACACTATGACATCATTATTGTACTCTCAAGGCATGTTGAGTGCGTGGTATTGATGTCGAGGGGGTAAGTCATAAATTTACTGAGTTTGACAGATACATCTAAGTTGGACACTCATTCCAAAGTGTGTTTTTGAGTTTAAGGAAACATATCCACAAATAAAAAATGTATATAGAGTTGAGTGGACAGATCAACGCAATTTCTTGATGTACTATTTATTAAACGTTATAATCAACTCAATGAAATTAATTGATTGAAGGTGAAAAACGATGTCCAACATCAGATATCCTTGTTAACTTGCACTTAATACCAAGACGCGAAGTCCTCCGGGTTTATTTGATTCGATAATAAAATTAAAAATTTGGAGGAGATTAAATGCAAATTATAAATATGAATCAAGTAAATAAAACACAAATAATACAAGCGGCACAAATATTAACTGATAGCCTTCCAATTGGTTGGCAAACCCTTCAAGATGCTATGGATGAAATAAAGGAACGCTTGATTCCGGAAAATACCTTGCTCGTTGCTGTTGAAAATGAGATTGTGATTGGTTGGGGAGGCATACTTGCTCCAACCTATAAAGGAAATGTCTTCGAATTACATCCTTTGGCTGTTCGAAGTGATAAGCGAAATCAAGGTATTGGTAGAACAATCGTAACAGCACTTGAGGATGAAGCAAGAAAACAAGGTGGCTTGACAATATATTTGGGTGCTGATGATGAAATAGACGATGGTGAAACATCCTTTGCAAATGTTGATTTATATGATGATTTACCAGCAAAAATAAACAATTTTACTGCTGGCACTCATCAATCAGGTTTTTACTTAAAGCTTGAATATAAGATTATAGGGGTTATGCCTAATGCAAATGGAGTAGGAAAACCAGATATTTATTTCGGTAAAAAACTATGACCAATGAATGGAGCGGCAAGGTACCGCTCCATTTCTAATGAGGATCATAAAGAGCTTATTGGGGTTATTTTGTATACTGACAAAGATGTATTGACTGTTGAATATTCGCTTTGAGGGTTATAAAATAATATATTTCCTTAAAACTTTTAAAAGATTACCCTTGGACAGATGGATAATTTTTAAATATAAAAGATGAATGGTTAAAAATTTCTCTTTTTAAAACTAAACTTCTCATGTTAATCATTGATGTTAGAATCATATTCATTAAGTAATGCTGCTATTAAGTTTTGTTTCCATTCCGTTAATTTTGTTCTTCTCTTTGCCATAAAAAAAGCCTTCTATGATTTTTTTGTTTTATCACAGAAAGCTATTTGATATGTCAAAAAATAATTCCTACAATGAAGTCTATCGACAAATAATCACCTGTACATGAGGAATTGGCTTCAAAGAGTTACTCCCTAATGCTTGGCAATTATTTGTTGAGTGAGCTGACATAATAGTTAATCATAAATTCGATAAACAACTTTTCATAAACATTAGTCAATGGTTGATTTAAACGGCAGAGATTGACTTGCCAGGTGGAGTAATCAATATCTGTCACGGGCAAATCCACCAAGGAGTCATCTTTAACGAGAAAATTCTGCCAATACCGGGGATGCAAAGCAATTACTTCGTTCTGTGCAGCAAGATAGTAGATGGTGAGAATGTCATTTGTCATATATTTGATATTATAAGTCAGACCCTTGCTATTATACCATTGATTTAGGAGCTTGTGATATGAGTATTGATTATCTACCATGATCAGTGGTTGAGTAATCAAATCTTCAAGAGAAATATGCTTTTTCCGGGATACAGGATGTTTCTGGCTGATCCAGGCATAAATTGGTTCCTGATGGAGCAATGTAGATTGTAGATTGGAATCAGTTACCAACCCTACTTGAAATGAACAGTCAATTTCTCCATTAAGCAGAAGCTCTTGGCAAACCAAATCCGCTTTAGTAATAAGCAATATCTGGATTTCAGGATATTTTTCTTTGAATATGGATAGTGGTTTAGACAAGTTGATGGAAGGAAAAACACCATCAGATACACCGATGTGTAAGGCCTTACCCTGGCTGCTGTTTTTCATTTTGACTAGTTCCATTTGGGCATGCTGGAGGTTCTTAACAATAGAACAAGCATAGTAATAGAAAGAATCACCAAATTTTGTGGGTGTGAGACCGTTGGTATTTCGAATGAAAAACCTAACACCAAGGTCGGATTCCATAGATATTATGATTCGGCTTAGCCCTTGCTGAGTAATAAACAGTTTCTGAGCAGCCTTCGATAGATTCAATTCTTCATAAACTTTGATAAAGCATTCTATTTTACGTAAATTCATGCCATATTACCTCCGTATCAAATGTTGTTACAACATAATGTTGTGGTTTTCTGAAGTGAATGGTAAATATAACGTCTTTTTGAGACTCTTTTAATAATAAATATAAAATATCACAAAAAAACGTTGTTTTACATTTGTTAAAAAATAAATTAATATTAATATATCAATTATAGCACATTGTCGTATGGTGCGCAATCATATGACAATATATAGCTGGTTCGTTATATGCTAATTAATTTTAAAAGGAGGAAGAAAAAATGAGTTTTAAAAATGTTACAGTATTAGGCGGCGGCGTATTGGGAAGTCAGATTGCTTTTCAATCTGCCTATTGTGGATTTAATGTGACTTTATGGGGGAGAAGTGAAGCTAGTATCAAACGTGCACAGACAAGACTGGACAGTATTCATGAAACTTACATTGATTTAATCAATACAATGGATACTCCGGAAGGAAAAAATCCGATGATCTGGGCTGATGGCATTGGAGATCCTGATACTTTTGACAAAAATGAGTGTATCGCTAAGGCTGAAGCTGCTTATAAAAACATTAATATGGTAGTTGATTTAGATGAGTCTGTAAAGGATGCTGACCTTGTAATTGAATCAATAGCAGAAGTGGTTGATGAAAAGCTTGCTTTCTATACGGAACTGGCACCTCTTTTACCTGAGAAGACTGTTCTTGTTACAAACTCTTCAAGTTTTCCATGTTCTATATTTGCAGATGCTACAGGAAGACCTGAAAAGTATCTTTCACTTCATTTTGCAAATAAAATCTGGAAATTAAATCTTGCAGAGGTTATGCGCCAGAGTAAAACAGAAGAAATTTATTTCCACCAGGTTATCGAATTTGCAAAAGAAATCAGGATGGCTCCAGTTAAAATTAATAAGGAAAAAGCAGGTTATTGTGGGAACTCTCTGTTAATTCCTTTGTTAACTGCTGCGATGGATCTCTATATTAACGGAGTTGCTGATCCTGAAAGTATTGATACAGCATGGAAAGTTGGAGTAGGAGCAGCCTATGGTCCTATGGAATTCCTTGATATTATTGGTATGACTACACCTAGCAATATCTTCCATGGTTTTGCAGAACACCCTGAAATGGTACC
>LAHS01003523.1_pt1 | contig 12925 bp, 9 predicted proteins | sample 329651 | NCBI WGS metagenome assembly LAHS01 (sample SAMN03275699, study PRJNA271635) | activated sludge metagenome | isolation source: sample C-1 Sludge from hydrolytic chamber (first chamber) of Anaerobic... | reverse complement strand
CGCCGTAGACGCTTACCGGATCGACAGCCTTGTCCGTGCTTATAAGAACAAACCGGTGCACATTATTTTCGAGCGCCGCGTCGAGCAGATTTTTTGTGCCGAACACATTGTTTTCAATTGCAGCGACAGGATTTTCTTCCATCATCGGAACATGCTTGTATGCGGCGCAGTGGAAGATGACATCTGCGTGAGTCTGCTTGATGATGTACTTCATGTACTCACGGTCTTTCATATCGCCGATGATCGGGACAACAGTTGCTTTTTCTCCGACGCCTTCGTTCTGGAGAACAATAAGTTCGCGGTATATCTGAACAATGGAGTTTTCTCCGTGACCGAAAAGATACAGCCGCTCAGCACCGCCCGAAAGAAGCTGGCGCGCGAGTTCCGAACCGATTGAACCGCCAGCACCTGTAATAAGAACGCGCTTTCCGCGGAGATATGCAAGACTTTCATGAAGCGGGATGATAATCGGCGTGCGCCCAAGAATGTCGAGCGGATCGATTTCGCGTGTCTGCACGAGATGAGCTTTGCCGTCCACAATTTGGCTCACGCTCGGGAGAATTCTGATGTGTGCAAAGCCGCTCAGTTTCAAAGCGTTGTAAATCATATGGATTCGCTCCACAGGCGCGCTCGGAATAGCGATGATTGCTTCATCAAGAGGACCGCAGCGGAGCAGGGAAGCTGTCTTGTCAATTGGACCGAGCACCGGAATAGAATCAATTTGTGTCCCGATCAGCGTCTTGTCATCATCGAGAAAAGCCGCGACAGAACCAAATATTTTTTTTCGCGCAATATCCTGCGCAATCATTTGTCCTGCAAATCCTGCTCCGATAATATATAAATGTGAATCACTTCTCTGCATCATTTTAAATCACCTTTTTCTATTAAATCAAACGAAAGGTCAAATACCATTTCATTGTCGTTCAAATCAATCTTTATCTTTGCGCGCTTTTTCCTTTTGTCAACCTTTACGATATTCCCCTCAAGTCCTTTCATCGGACCGTTCTTTACGACGATTCTGTCGTTGTCATCAAAATAAACTTGCGACATACCCGCTGATTCACCCAAATCCATAAAATGCCTGATAATATCAAGTGATTTGTCGTCGAGAGGCGTTATATCCTTGTTGCTCTTCAAAAATCTGTAGAATCCTGGAATGCGGCGCAGTCTTTCAATAACATCTGTACCAAGAACAGTATAATTTTCGAGAAATAAATATCCCGGAAACAGTGGTTTTTCCTGCTGAATCAGCTGACCTTGCCGCCTGATTATAAGTTTGCGCTTTAATAATATTAAACGCGGCTGTACTGGGCAGTCCTTAAGCTGTACTGTTGCTTTTTTGATGAACGTCTGCTCGGAAGAACTCCGTATTTGAATTGCAAAATACAGCATACGCTAACTATACCATACGCGATTTATTTCTTCAACGAGAATATAAAAAGCTAAACCATTGACCTGTACAGCCGATATTTATAAAGAGCGGACATCAAATTTTTAAATGGAGCAGATATGAACTTTCGCCGTGTCATTTTTATTTCTCTTTTTTCTATAGCAGCAGCCGCATCGGCGTTTTGTACTTCGCTCGCAGTTCAGATTGTTCAAAAAAATTCCGGAGTTGATCAGGTGTGCGAAACATCTGAATATTTTGAGCAGTCAGTAATTGATTTTTTCTTTGAATCAGGACATATCGTTTCAAATTCTCCCATTTTTATCAGTGTTAATGATAAAAAGGATGATGAAGAGTGCCATAAATCGATTATGGCTGCGTCTGAAGGATACCTGACGTATTTTACAAGCATCGTAATTGAGTATTCGACAGAGAAATCGACGAACCCCGAAGCGCCGCTTCTCGAAAACATTAAAAACGTGAGTTGGAAAACATATTCTGTTTCATCGGGGAAACAGATTTCCGGAGGGTCGGCTGTTCCGGATGCAATTACAGACGACAACAATAATGAAAGCGGTATTACTAGCTTCGCGGGTCTTGTTGCTGCAAAAATCAGTGCAGGCCTAAAACAGAGCAGGTAAGGGATAAGGAAGGAAGATATGAAAAAATTCATTAGTTTCTGCGTCACAGTATTCACCGTAGCAACACTGTTTGCAGCAGCACGGCCGTCACTCGATGGAAGAGCGCTTGTGGCCGATGACGGTGCTATGCCGAAAGGACTTTTTGCACGTACAGTCGGTTATCTCCCCGGAGACAGCGTAACAGTAACAAATCCTGCAACAGGTGCAACAGTTGATGTACTCATTCTCGGGGCAATCGATCCGTCAGAAGGTGTTGCAATTCTTCTTTCTCCAGAAGCAGCAGATAAGCTGCAGATTAAAAAAGATTCAAATGTCCAGGTAAAGATAACAAAACGGACTGGAAAACTTGATGAGACAGTTTCAGGAACTGCAGTGATTGCGGAAACTGATGCGCCGTCAGAAGCAAGCGAAAGTCCTGCAGATACAACAGAAGCCTCAGCAGCTGATACGGCTGTTGCAGCTGATACGGCATCAACAGTAGATAACACTGCCACTGATGCGGCAGCCACTGCAGATAATACGGCTGTTGATGCGGCAGCCACTGCAGATAATACGGCTGTTGATGCGGCAGCCACTGCAGATAACGCTGCTGCTGATGCAGCGACAGTTCCTGTGGATACATCAACTGTTGCAACTGCACCTGTTGCCGAAGCTGCTGCAGATGCAGCAGCACCAGAGACAGCAGTTGCGCCAGAAGATACTGCAGCTGCACCGGAAGAAGAAACTTCGTCACCAGCTGAAGATACAACAAATATTACAGCTCCGTCTGAAGCAGTGGCTGCCGAACCTGTACCGTCAGAGACAGTTCCATCATCCGCCGAAGCTGCACCGGAGACTGCGGCTGCAGAACCTGTTGCTCCGGAATCAATTCCTGCTGAAGCGTCAGAAAGTACAGAACCTGTTGCAGAAGAAAAACCTGCTGCTGTTGCGGAAGAAACAGTTTCTGAAGAACAAGTCACACCTGAATCAGTGCCGGAAGCTGGCTCTGAGCCAAAAGCCGAAGCTGTAGCAGCAGAACCTGTTCCTGAAAGCGCTGAGAATACAGCGGAAAAAATACCTGCAGTTGCGGAGCCTTATACAGAAAAAGTACCTGAGGTTTCAGAAACTGCAGATGAGAAAGTTCCTGTCGAATCTTCAGCAGAAACTACAGAACCAACAACAGAAACTTCAGAATCATACGCACCGATTGTTCTTGTTCCTTCAGAAGCAAAAGCACCTGAAGCAGAAAAAACAGTAGAGCCTGCTTCTGAATCAGAAACTATTGCAGTTAATCCAGAGCCTGTTGAACAGCCTGCACCTGCAGTAGAACCTCCTGTTCCGGTCATTACAGGACCTGACGAAAGCAAGATTGTTTCAGCGCCTGCTGATATGCAGAAATATATGGTATCTTCACTCAAAGATTTGAAGAGCAATCATTATTATGTGCAGATTGCGTCGCTGACAAACAATGACAACATCAAGGCAATACTGAACAAATATGCAAAGAATTATCCGATTGTCCTTGTTCCGCTTTCTACCGGAAAGGCATATCAGGTAATGGTCGGACCGCTTTCTGTAGATGAATACGGCACTGTCATTGCGCGGTTCAAGTCATACGGATTCAAAGATTGTTTCTTAAGAAAAATAAAATAATAAATTCCAAACAAGGAATTTGAAACTGAAAAATAATGACCGGAATGTTTCATTCGTGTACTTCACGTTTGTTTGACATTCCGGTTTTTTGTTTGTATATTAATGATACACAGACCTGAATAATGTCTGATGACCGGGGATGCACCGGTTTCGACAGATACGAGGGATCTTGTGCTGCAGGTGGGCGTGAAGGTGCCCCAAACTGACAAAACTTATAACTGCCAAACGTAGAGAAGACGAAGAGTCTGATAACGAACAGTTAGCTCTCGCTGCGTAAGTAGCTTGAACCGGAACCCGTGCTGCGCTGTTCCGAGCGGTATGGAGTTCTGTAATAAACCGGGACTTGCTGTGTGCGGTTTTCAGGACGTACATGGGACTATTTCTTGAAATACGGAGACGACGCCTTTGATGCCGCTACCGTTTCCCGACAACCAACTCGCATCAATAAACCTGTAGACGCGCCTGATCCGCGTACTTGGACGGGGGTTCAATTCCCCCCATCTCCAAAAAAATCCCGGCATGGAAGCCGGGATTTTTTTTAACACAACTCGTTCCGAGTTGCATCCTTACCTGTTAAAAATGTAGTGAAGCAGCACTGTGCCGTTGTCATTCAGCTTCGTAACACTTTCTAGCGTCATCATACAGTCTGTTTCCTTATCAATTGAAAAGTGATTTCCTTTTCCGAACAAATATGGTTCTATCGTAATGTATAAGTCATCAACGAGATGCTCTTTAAAAAATACATAATTTGTTTCCGGTCCGCCGATGAGTCCTGCATTTTTATATCCTCTTGCACAAATCATTTCATATATTTCTTTTGCATCTGAATTGACATACTGCACATGGCCTTCTTTTTTTTCAAGCAGATCTTTATTGTGCGTTAGTACAAAATATTCTTTTTCATACGTCAGCTGGCTGAATGTTTTTCTTCCGGTTATCAAAACATCGAAGTTTTTAATCAGAGATCTGAAGTGTTCCTTGTCTTCTTGCGATGACCATGTCATAGGCGATTTATCGCCGCGTGTAACAAGTCCGTCTGCTGTCATAACCATTACGCAGGTCAGTTTCATTAAAGCACCTCTTTGCGCTTATTGTATTTTTATAGCGATGAACCGTCAATCAATCATCATACCTTTTTGCAATGAATATCATATTGCTATATAATAAAAAAACAGGAGTATTAAATACAAATATGAGTGAAGTAAAAACAACCACCCCGTGGAAATTCCTTGATGACTACAGAGGAAAATTCTTCAGCGGTGAATGGCCAACACTAAGTGAAATGTTTTCGATTTCTGTATCACGATATCCCGACCGGAATTGTTTTACCGATTTTGACGGTCCGAACGGCGAGCGTGAAACAGTAACGTATAAACAGGCACTTGAAAAAATTACTTCACTTGCTCAGTGGATGGTTTCTAAAGGCGTTAAGAAAGGCGACCGTGTTTCTGTCAGCGGAAAAAATTCTCCTGAATGGGCTGTTGTGTATATGGCTGCTCTGTATGCAGGCGCAATTATTAATCCTATTGATTATGCTCTTCACAACGAAGAAACAGAAAATCTGTTGAATACGGCAGAGCCGAAACTGTTTTTTGCCGATGAAGAAAAATATGAATATTTTTCACAAAAGAATACACCGTATAAAACATTTTCCTTAAACAGAAAATATAATGATGCATATGTTTATAATCTTCATACTGATTCGTCAGTAGAGCTTGAGCATGCTTCTGAGAATGATACTGCAGCAATTCTTTTTACGAGCGGTACTACTGGAAATCCGAAAGGTGTTATGCTTTCTCACAAGAATCTTGTAAGCGACTGCTATATTGCGCAGTCACGCATGACAATATATTCGACTGATGTTTTTTATGCGCTTCTTCCTATTCATCACGCTTATACAATGCTTGCTGTCTTTATAGAAACAATGTCTGTGGGTGCAGAAGTTGTATTCGGAAAAAGCATGGCAGTAACAAAAATGATGAAAGAACTCCGTGAAGGAAAAATAACAATGCTTCTCGGTGTTCCGCTTCTGTATAACAAACTGCTTCAGGGAATTCTCAAAGGAATCAGAAAGAAGGGGATTGTTGTGTATGCTTTTATGCGCTGGCTTATGCATCTGTCATATCTTATTAAGAAAATGACAGGGAAAAGTGTGGGGCATGCACTTTTTGCGCCTGTGCTCAAAGCTGCAAATATTTATACGCTCCGTATTGCAATTTCCGGCGGCGGACCGCTCGCTTCAAGTGTTTTCAAAGTATACAACGAGCTTGGAATCAATTTTGTGCAGGGGTACGGTTTAACAGAAACAAGCCCGATTATCACGCTTAATCCGATTTATCATTTTAAAATAGAAAGCGTCGGGAATTACTTTACGCCATGGGAAGAGATGAAAATACTCGATCCTGATGAAAACGGTGTTGGCGAGATATGCGTAAAAGGTCCGATGGTAATGCAGGGATATTACAAAATGCCTGAAGAGACAAAAAAAGTATTTACTTCAGACGGTTATTTTAAAACAGGGGACCTCGGCTGGCTCGACAGCGAAAACTATCTCATGCTTGCAGGCCGCGTAAAAAATCTGATTGTTACAGAAGGCGGTAAAAAAGTTTTCCCGGAAGAAGTTGAGAATGAATTCCAGCTTTATGATGATATCGAGCAGCTCACTGTTCAGGGATACATTGAGAATGAAGTGACAAAGTCTGAGTCTGTTGAAGCGCTTGTATATCCTTCAGACAATGCGTATGAAAAAATAAAAGGCACGCGCGGCGAAGCGCAGGCTGATAAAAAAGTCGCCGCACAAATGAAGACATACATCGACACTGTCAATAAAAAGCTCCAGCCTTATGCGCGCATAACAAAAATTACAATGCTTGCACAGCCGCTTGAGATGACAACGACAAGAAAAGTAAAAAGAATATACAAAAAATAAACAATACGATTACAAGCATTACACTTTAAATAAATCAATCTGACTGCCGATGCTTGTAATCGTTGTTTCCATATTGTTTGAAATTTCAGAAAGAGATGTACCTGTTTCATTTATCTTCCGGGCACCTTGTGTCATTTCATTAACACTGTCTTTCATAACCATCGTTGCATCCTGCAGACGTTTGATTTCATCAAGAATAGCTTTGTTTCCTGCAGACATTTCTGATGAAGCATCTCTTACTTCAGCAGTGCTGTCGTTCATATCGTGAAGAGCTTCATTTATTTGACGAGAGCCTTCCTTCTGCTCCTGCATCGCGCTTTTTATCTGTGTAACAAGATCATGAGTATCTTTTATCTTGAGCGATACTGTTGTAAATACTTCTTTTGATTCAGTCGATACGGAAACAACATCATTAATTGACTGTTCTACTTTTTTCAGCTCATTGCCAATTGTTTTAGACTGTTGCGTTGATGTTTCGGACAATTTTCGTATTTCATCAGCTACAACACTGAATCCTTTTCCTGCTTCGCCTGCATGTGCTGCCTCAATTGCGGCATTCATTGCAAGAAGATTTGTCTGCTGCGCAATATTTGAAATTGCATCATTTGCTTCTTTCAGCATGTCTGACTGATTTGCAATTTCTACAATTCGTTCGTTGATATCCTGCTGTTTTGAAACACCGTTCTGAATATGAGCTTGCAGTTCATTGAATGACTGTGCCATTTTTTCAACGGAATTATTAACGGAATTAATATTTCCTATCATCTCTTCAATTGCGGCCGATGCCTGTGTTACACCTGCTGACTGAGTCTCAATCATCTTTTCTAGCGAACCTATGTTTGACGCAATTTCATTTACAGCGCCTGCTGTTTCTTCAACACTCGATGCCTGATTTGTTATTTGATTCCGCACGCTGTCGATGTTCGCTAATATCTGAGTGATAGAAGCTGCTGTATCTTCTGTTCCTTGGTGAAGCGATGTGCCGGCGTGGATGAGAGTGTCTTTTGATTTTTTGAGGATCGACATAATATCGTGAAGTTTTTCTGTAAATGTATTGAATCCTTCAACAACAGAGCCAATATCATCATTTGATGAAACAGTAATTCGCTGTGTAAGATCTGCATTGCCGGAAGCGATGCTTGTGATTGTTTTTTTCACTTCTTTAAGAGGCTTCAATGTATGATAAACAAATAGACCTACGAATACAGAAATAAATATGTCGATAAGAAGACCGATTACTATCATTAGTGCAGACATTCTTTTTGAAGAGGCGAGTATCTGATTTTCCGATACGCTGAATACAAATCCCCATGAAGTGCCAGCAACAGGGCTGTACACAACATAAACAGAATCTGATTTCTGATTTTTCTTTTCAGCTGCGGCAGAATATTCACGTATCCATGCGCTTCCTGTTTGTCCTTTTGAAACAGCTTCCGCAACATTTTTTAAATCTGTATGATCGGAAGAAAAATCTTTTAAAAAGTTTTTTGTAAATTCAACATCACGCTCTTTGTAAGCAATGACGGTGCCGTCATCAGCCATAAGCCATGCGTATCCTGTAGAACCGAGTTTGATGCTGTTAACAAGATTCTGAATTGTCTCGATGCTTACAATGCCGGTAAAAAATCCAATAGTCTTTGTATTTACTTTTACAGCACGGGAAATATGAATAATACATTTTCCGTTTATTTTAGACAGAACAGGATTGTCTACATCCTGTATGTAGCCTTTTGAGATGATGTTGTTAAAGTATGATCTGTCTTTAACATCTGCAGTCATACCAGTGTCTGTGTACAGTTTGCCGTCGAGACCGCACCATGCAATATACTGAAAGTCAGCCGAGTGAAGACTTGTGTGCGACTTCATCCATGAAACTATTTTCTCTGTGTCTCCTGTCTGTGCAATGTCAGAACCAGTGTATGCAATTAATTGTTTCGAGTAGCTGTCGATTTGCTTTGTGAGTAATTTAGAATATGACTCCTGAATACGTTTACAGTTTTCTTCATAATCTGAAGTTGATGATTCTTTTGTTGAATGTGCAATATACAAAATTTGAAAACTATTCAGAACAGTAATAATTAAAGCAATTGAAACAACAAAAAATACGGTAAGATTACGCTTCTTCTTTGAAGAAATAGCAGACATTCATAAGCCTCATGCAATTTAAAATAAAAACTCTCTATAATGTATTAATTAAAAATCCTAACTAAAGCTGCGTCAATCCAGAAAAAATTAAAATACAATGATATTTTTTATTAAAATTACTCTTGAGAAAATGGAGAAACAAAAGGAAATTAATAATTTTTAAATCGATACTATTTCAAAAAAAATCCGGCATCGTTTTTGGTGCCGGATTTTACGTTTATGCTGTTTTCTGTTCGATCAGAATGTGACCCAGATCAGGTTTTGTTTTCTGGTCAACAATATCTTTTGTAATTGTAAGCTTCTTTTTGCCTTTGATGCTCGGCACTTCATACATGATGTCGAGAAGCAGTTTTTCAACGATGGCGCGAAGTCCGCGTGCACCAGTTTTCTGCTTGATGGCGATGTTCGCAATTTCCTCAATTGCTTCATCTGTAAAGTCGAGATCCATGTCGTCGATTGCAAACGATGCCTTGAACTGCTTTGTGATTGCGTTTTTAGGCTCTGTAAGAATTGACTTGAGATCGTCCTTTGTAAGCTCTTTAAGTGCGACTGTAATAGGCATACGGCCAATGAGTTCAGGAATGATTCCGAACTTAACAAGGTCGTCAGGCGTGCACTGGTTGAGCAGATTCATGCGGTCTTCTTCGCTCATCATACCGATGTTGCTTCCGAAGCCCATTGAGTGGTCTGCTGTGCGCTGCTCAATGATCTTTTCCAGACCGACGAATGCGCCGCCGAGGATGAAAAGAATATTTGTCGTGTCGATTTCAATCATTTCCTGATTCGGATGCTTGCGTCCGCCCTGAGGAGGAACAGAAGCCATAGTGCCTTCAATTATCTTGAGAAGCGCCTGCTGTACGCCTTCGCCGGAAACATCGCGCGTAATGCTTGTATTTTCGCTCTTGCGGCTGATTTTATCGATTTCGTCGATAAATACAATTCCGCGCTCAGCTGCTGGAACGTTGCCGTCCGCATTGTTAATCAGTTTGAGAAGAACGTTTTCTACGTCCTCACCGACATAACCTGCTTCTGTAAGTGTAGTGGCGTCTGCAATTGCAAACGGAACTTTAAGTTTCTGAGCAAGTGTCTTTGCGAGAAGCGTTTTGCCGCTTCCTGTCGGTCCAATCAGAAGAATGTTTGATTTTTCAATTTTAACATCGCTCTGCTGCGATTTAGGAATAGACATGCGTTTATAGTGATTGTAGACGGCAACAGAAAGAGCTTTTTTTGCATCTTCCTGGCCAACGACATACTGGTCAAGATATTCTTTGAATTCTTTCGGAGAAGGGACCTCGCTCATTTCAATCGGAGTGAGTGCTTTTTCTTCCTGTTCAAGAACGCTCTGGCATACAGCGACACATTTGTCACAGATAAAAATATTGTTGCCGGGAGCTGCTACGAGGTGGCGTGTATCATCTGCTGGTTTGCCGCAGAATGAACAGTACTGGACGTCGTTATGGAATCCTCTCATTACTTCTTTTCCTCCGATCCTTTGTTGGAACGAGCAGGCATGATGTGATCTACGATGCCGTATTTAAGAGCATCTTCTGCAGACATATAGAAATCGCGCTCCATATCGGCAGCGACCGTTTCAGGTGACTTCTTTGTATGAGCAGCAAAATAGTCTATTGTTATTTTTTTCAGTCTGATGATTTCTTTTGCCTGAATTGCAATATCGCTTTCCTGACCTTCAACTCCGCCCCACGGCTGGTGAATCATAACGCGTGAAGAGGGAAGTGCATACCGTTTTCCGTCTGTACCGCCGGCGAGCAGAATAGCTCCCATAGAAGCAGCCTGTCCCATGCAGATTGTCTGAATCGGGCATTTTACGTACTGCATTGTGTCGAAAATAGCGAGACCTGCTGTAACGCTTCCTCCCGGACTATTGATGTACATGCTTATGTCTTTTTCAGGATTTTCTGATTCGAGGTACAGAATCTGCGCAACGATAAGGTCTGCTGTTGCATCGGTAATTTCGCCGTCAACAAAAATAATGCGGTCTTTTAAAAGACGAGAGAAAATATCATACGAGCGTTCTGCGTTTCCGCTTCGTTCGATAACATACGGGATTACATTGTTCATCTGTTCATTCATACTTCAAACTCCATAAGAACAAATATAGCACAAAAAAAAAGGAATGCGCCCTAACGATACCGGGAGCATTCCGTTTTTTATCTGAAAAACAGATTTATTTCTGCTGGAACAGTTCTGCGAAGGTTATTTTATCGCCTTTTGCGACTTTAACCTGAGCGAAAAGTTCTTTGTAGAGTTTCTGCTCTTTTGTATCATCTATAAGATACTCTTTTGAACGTGCATCCGCATAGTGTTTTTTAACATCTTCGAGCTTCATTCCGCCTTCGTCAGCAATGCGCTGATATTCGGCTTCGATTTCTTCCGGTGTTACAGAAATATTGCGTTCGCGGAGAAGGCTGTCAACGATGATGCGGCTCTTAAGCATTTTTTCGCTGTCGCCTGTCCATTCCTTAAGCATGTCTTCTTTCTTCTGTCCGGAAGCAGTTACCATGCGCTCCAAGTCTTCGGGCGTTGTCTGGAACTGCTGTGCCATCATCTGCCAGCGGCTTTCGAGTTCTGCTTTGAGCATTGATGCCGGAATATCAAACTTATTTTTTTCAACGAGCTGTGAAAGAAGGTCGTTCTGTTTGATTTCTGCAATTTTGTGCTCTTTTGCAGCTTCCATGTTCTTCATGATGTCTTTCTTGAGATCGTCGAGCGTCTTATATTTTTCGTTGACGTCCTGTGCGAGATCATCATCAAGGGCAGGGAGATTGCGCAGTTTGAGTGCAGTAACAGTAACGCTGATTTTCTTTGTCTTTCCGGCAAGGTCTTTGTCAGCGTCATTCTTGTCATATTTCTTTGTAATCTGCTTTGTGTCGCCTTTCTTCATACCGATGATATCATCATCGATTTTGTAAATGTCTTCGCCTGAACCAACGGTGAATACGAAATCCTGGCGTTTAGAGCCGGCAACTTCTTTTCCCTGGTCGTCAAGTTCTGAGTAGTTGATAGTAACGATGTTGTCTTTTTCAACTTTCTCACCGTCTTTTTTATCAATGACGACAGCATTGCGTTCCTGAACAGCTTTAAGTTCTTCCTGAAGTTCTTTGTCGCCGATTGTGCACTGCGGCTCTTTTACCGTGATGCCGTTAAAGTCTTTTACTGTTACTTTCGGGAAAACATCGAATGTTACCGTGAATGTAAGATCATTGTCGAAATTGATTTCCGGCATTTTTTCCATGACAGGCTGAGCATAGGGAAGCGGGCGGTTCTCTGCTTCTTTCTCGTCATCGAAAATCTCATTGAGTGCTTTGTCGATAAGATCAGAAGCGGCATCAGCTTTGAGTGACTCGCCGTATTTGCGCTCAAGAATTGTTGTAGGAACATGTCCCTTGCGGAATCCTGGCAGCTGAACCTGCTTAGCATATTTTGCGAGTGTTGCTGCATATCCGTCAGCAACATCTTTTTTTGCGATTGTGACTGTCATTTTAACGGCAGATTTTTCCAGTTTGGTGATTTCTTTAGTAACTTTCACGCTGTTACCCCTTAAAAAAATAAAGTAAAAAAAAGCGATTCAGAGGAACTCCAAATCGCTTTGCGGTTAGAGCGGGAAAAGGGAATTGGACCCTCGACATCGACCTTGGCAAGGTCGCGCTCTACCACTGAGCTATTCCCGCAAAAATAAGTGCGATTGCGACGCATATACAGACTGTATTTGCAGTCAAACTGTTATTACAGTCAGTTTCGAGCGGGAAAAGGGAATTGGACCCTCGACATCGACCTTGGCAAGGTCGCGCTCTACCACTGAGCTATTCCCGCAAAATGTTTGTTCCGCACTCCTGATGCTGTGTGTTCACTGCAAAAGTCTTGCGAGAGAAGGGACTTGAACCCTCACGCCGAAGCACAAGATCCTAAGTCTTGCGTGTCTGCCAATTTCACCACTCTCGCTGGAATGCAAAGGTGCCTCAATCAGCTTTTCAACACTTGGTGTTTCAAAATCCGATTCTTGAGCGATGGGAGGCTCGAACTCCCGACCCGCAGATTAAGAGTCTGCTGCTCTACCAACTGAGCTAATCGCCCGAAATATTCAATTACCTTTCTTGCTGCGATGCGTCCGACACGGCTCGAACGTGCAACCTACGGATTCGAAGTCCATTGCTCTATCCAGTTGAGCTA
>LAHS01010302.1_pt1 | contig 12933 bp, 11 predicted proteins | sample 329651 | NCBI WGS metagenome assembly LAHS01 (sample SAMN03275699, study PRJNA271635) | activated sludge metagenome | isolation source: sample C-1 Sludge from hydrolytic chamber (first chamber) of Anaerobic... | reverse complement strand
ACCGGATATGGCTTCGAACTTGACGCCATCGCTGCTTGCGTTGTCGGCGGTATCTCCTTCAACGGTGGCATTGGCACGATCAAGGGCGCCGTCATCGGTGTCTTGATCTTCCAGGGTATGACCTATTGCTTGTCGGTTCTTCAGATCGATACCAACTGGCAGTTCGTTCTCAAAGGCGTCATCATTCTCGCTGCGGTCACGCTCGACTGCATGAAATACATCAAGAAGAAGTAAACGATTCTTCGACCTTCAAGGGCCGCTCCAAACGGGGCGGCCCTTTTCTTCGCCTTGCCGAAGTAACTCCCCATACCATTCGCTTCATTCGAATTGTTCTTATGATGGATATTTAGACAAAAAGAAAACCAATGGGGGTTTGCCATTGGTTTTGTTGTTCTTTCTTTAGCGAGCGAAGGGCTGATTGCGGTCGAAGCGTTCGAGGGTATCTAAGGCATCCATCACATCGCCATAGCCTGCCATCTTATCGAGGCTGACGAGGTGATAGCCATAGCCAAAGAGAAGATAGCCCTTGGCGTCGATGCGCGGATCGTAGCGGCGGTCTTGCGTGCTATCCCGCGGGGCTAAGAGGTTAGACCATTTCACAGCGAAACTCTTCGATGAACGGACCTGTTCAAGTTCTTGGGCTACCCGGCGTGAACCTTTGGAAGAGCGGATAGCGAGGGCACCGGAAGTGCCGCTCGACAAGACGACGTCGTTCTTGCCATCGAAAAGATGTTCGGGATCGAGGACTCCGCTATATTCGGAGCAACTGGCTTTCAGGAAGGCGTCGATGGCGACGTCCTGTTCGTCCATCCGTTCGGGCAATGCTAAATAAGCGACGCTGATCGTCCCTTTTTTGAGGATGTTTTTAAGATAGTCGACGCCATAGGAAAGGAAGGCATCGATGTTGTCTTTATTCTTCTCGCTATAACCGCCGGCATCGACCAATAAGGTCTCTTTGCCTTCGCTTTCACTAGCGAAATAAAGGCCAAAGCACGGATTCACTTCTTTCGGAAGACTCTCGTGGCAGGAGTGGAGGAGGATCGGACGTTCATTGAAGCTGAGCAATCCTGCGATGTCGGGATCGGAAATATGGGAAAGGGCCAGCCGCGTTGAAACTTCGGCACCTTCCGAATAAGCGCAGCGGATGTTTTCGATATCTTCCAGAATCGACATATCGTTGGGCGAACCGCAAACGAGGAGCTGATAAAACTTATTCTTCTTCGCGTAGACTTTAAGGGCGGAAAGAACGTTGGTCGCCCCGGCTAGGCCACTCGGAATATCCACAATGATAGTTTTCATGTCCCCATTTTAACCGCGGTGAAATCATTAATCACTAAAAGCCTGAAATTGTGTAGAATTATCATAAGATGGAAGAAGAAAATCTAACGACCAAGGAAAAGGCAATTCAGCGTGGCAAGGAATCCGCTAAGCTTTTGCGTGAGAGCCCAACCCTTGGGAGAAAGTTTCGCTTGGGGAATGGCGGCTCGAAACTGACCTATCTTTATTACCCCGGGAAGAAAGCACTCTTTGTCGATATCCATGGCGGGGGATTTTGCTTCAAGAATGTCCTCGATAACGATGCCTATTGCGATTATCTCTCTAAGACTTATGGGGTGGCGGTTCTCAATGCGGACTTTACCCTCTCTTACCTTGCCCCTTATCCGCAGCAGCTGGTCGATATCTCGGCAGAAATCCTTTCTCTTTTGCAAAAGTTCAATGAACTTGCGACCTTGCCCATCTATGTGATCGGCCATTCTTCGGGGGCAAATTTGGCGGCGGCTTTAGCCATCCGTTTCAAAGAAGAGATGCGGATCGCTGGCTGCCTTCTCAATTACCCTTTCCTCGATTTGGCCCGCGACCAAAGCACCCGAATCGAGTTGCCCGATACCTTTCCCACTTTTTTGCTGAATGATTGGATTCAACTCTATTGCCCCTATAAAGAATTACTTTCCCGGACAGATGTCTCGCCGATTCTTCTTTCGGAGGAAGAGGCTGATCACTTTCCCCGAAGCGTGATTACCGTGGCCACCAAAGACCGATTGCAAGAGGACGGACGGACTTTCGCTCGCCTCCTCTCCACGTCGAGGGTAGAGAATAAACTGATTGAAGTCGAGGAGCGGCATGGCTTTATCGAACGGCAGATGCGGAACATCTATTTGACCCCGGAAGATCCCGCCGTCCTCAACGCTAAAAAGGTGACGGACGAATCGATTCGTTGGCTTTTACATCTCTAAAATTTATCACATTCATAAAAGGTTTAGGCTCGCTCTTTGTTTCGTTTCGGTTTCTTTCCAGTTTCCTTGAAAGGGCTTTCACGATTTCTCTTTTTTCTTGGTTTATTAACGCTATAATGGAAACGATAAGAAACCGATTTCCTAATTCAGGATATCGGGGTTCTGCGGAGGTATTTATGAAGAAAACAAGTTGGATTATGGGCGTGGCAGCCGCGACACTTCTTTTGAGTGGTTGCGGAGGCAAAGGAGGTTCGAGTTTCTCCTCTCCGGAATCGAGCGAACCCACCAGTTCTTCGAGTAAGACTTCGTCTTCTTCGAGCAAGAGCAGTTCTTCCTCGAACGGGTCTTCGTCCTCGTCTTCGAGTGCCGCAAGTTCTTCAGCGGGGACAAGTTCCTCGAGCAGCAGTTCGTCTTCCAGCAGTGCCTCGAGTGGGTCCTCTTCTTCCAGCAGTGCCTCGAGTGGGTCCTCTTCTTCCAGCAGTGCCTCGTCTTCGAGTAGCTCCTCGAATCCCTCTTCCAGTAGTTCTTCTTCCTCTTCATCCTCGGATCCGGTGGACCCGAATGTGAATTTCACGGGAGTCGGCGCGGCTAATGTGGTCTTAGGCCACTACTTTGATCCGTTTGAAGGCGTCAAAGCTCTTGGCTCCAATAATGATGATTTGACTTCTTCGATTGCCGTTTATGGCTCCGTGAATTATGGCAAGGCCGGTACTTATCTCCTGAAATATAAAGCAGGTGGGACGACCGTCGAGCGGACGGTGACGGTGAGCGAAGGCACCTATACCCATCCTTCACGGAAACGGAGCGATAGTGCCGATTCGACGATTAGCATGGGTTCTGGCTCCTATCGGACGGGCGCGGTTGCCCTCCCGAGCGAAACGAAAAGCGGAACCAAGAGCGACTACAACAACCTCTTCCGCCGGGCTGGCTCTCCCGATTTCATGGATAACGAAGCCTTCAACGCCGGTGCGATTCCAACCAATACGTGGTGGAGCGGCTTTGAACACGCAAACTATGGCGGTTCAACCTTAGCCGCCCTCAATCCTCTTTGCGCAGGTTACACGAGTGATGGGATGTATCTCTCCTACAAAGGAACGGGATTTACCCAGTATTTCTCCGTCAAAGATACCTTTGGGGTGATGCAACCCACCATGTCGAACTTTGCCCCGGTCTTCAAGGACGTGACGATGAAACCCGCTTCCTTGGCGAGCACCAACTATTCCAAAGTTCTTTCTTATTCGGAAAATGGGGTCGATGTCACGATGCGCAATACCCCGGATGGCGTCGATGAAATGGTGAGCCATTTCGTCCAGGGCTCGCCCTATGTGGTCTCTGAATTCAGAGATCCTTCGGATGTGGTGGTCAATCTCCGGATCGATGGGGTGACCAATGCCTATGAATTCTACGATCTTGCTGGCAAGCAGATCACCGAAAATACTTATAGCGGTTCCGATCTCGTCGTCCGGATTCCTGGGGCCCACAACGGCTATGCAACCACCTATCCAAACACCAGTATCGGTGCGGCCACCTATGGCGAAGAGGATTATCTTTTGAGCGTCCCTGAGGGCACCGTCTTCACCTTCAGCCAAGGCAAGCATGCTTCGCCGATTTTCAAACAGCAAATCGATATGGCGATGACGAAAGGGAATTACCTTTCGGTCTGCACGATGAACACGAAGGACGAGGCTTCCTTCTACGCGGCTTCCGCTCGGGCGGCTGCCCTCCGGAACACCTCCTCTTATGCGGTCGACCGGATCAACAGCCTCACTTCGACCACTTTCAAAGAGAACATTCAATATCTCGATGGCAAAGAGAGCACGCCTTTATCGATTATGATGCCGCACCAATGGAAGAACAGCACCGATGCGGTGAGCGCCTATCAGATCAAGACCGTCCGCGGCGTCAATAAGATCCATTCGGGTAACAGCTTCAGCGTCAAGAATTCCTTCTATGGTTTGCTGCCGAGTTTCACCCTTCCGAGCGATGCGACTTTCGCCAAGAGTGATTTGGAAACCTACATCCAGAAAGTTCTGGCGGATACCGTCCCTGGCGAAGTCTCGCTCTATTGGGCCGATAGCGATAAGAACTTTATCAACTCGCCGGGGCCGTATTGGTGCAGCAAAGCCATCTATCCGCTTTGCCAAGCCATTATCGCTGCAGATCAGGCCTCTTTGACCGCCGATAAGGCTTTGCTCGTCGCCCGGCTCAAAGGCTTGTTGACCGACTGGCTCACCTATTCGGGCACTTCGGATAAGCGCTGGCTCTATTACGATCAAATCTATGGCTCGATGTACTATTCGGCCGACAATTTCAGCACCAACAGCCGTTTGAGCGATCATCACTTCACCTCGGGCTATTTGGTCTATGGCTGCGCGGTCTTGGCGATGTTTGACGACACGTTCGTCTCCCAATATGGGGAGATCGCCCGCTTATTGGCCAAAGATTACATGAATTACGATAATGATCCGCTTTATCCGTCCTTCCGGAGTTTCGATTCCTATAACGGTCACAGTTGGGCCGATGGCTTCGGCGACTTCGGCGATGATAACGATCAAGAGTCCTCGGGCGAGGCGCTCAATAGCTGGACCGGTGCCTACCTCTTGGGTGTGGCCTTAGGCGATGAGGCGATGGAGAATGCCGCGGTCTGGGGTTTCGCGAATGAGATGGAAGCGGTCAAACAGTATTGGTTCAACTATGACGAGAACAACTGGATTGCTTCTTTGGCCAACTACACCCACGTTTTGGGCATCGTTTGGGGCACCAAGAACGACTATGCGACCTGGTTTGGTTCGAATCCGGTATTTATCTATGGCATTCACTGGCTTCCGACGGGCGAGTACCTTTCCAACTACGCCCTCGGGAGCGGTGAAAAAGCGATGTTAAAGAAGATTTATGCCGAACTCTTGGGCAAAGTGGGCGGAACTCCGCGGACGTGGTTCTCGAACTTCTGGGCAATCCAAGCCCTTTGCGACAACGCTTCCGCTCTCAGCGCTTTCAACGGATCGAAGATTCTTGCTGATGATTATCCGGATGAAGTGGTGGGCTCCTATTGGATGGTCCACGCCTTGGCGAGTTTAGGCGATAAGGAAACCGCCGGCGCATTGGCTCTCAATTCCTCTGTCGCTGGATCCGTCTATGTTTCCGGCGGGGTGCGGAAAGCACTCCTCTGGAACCCGTCTACCCGCCAAGAAACCCTTACGTTTAACGTCAATGGCGCCACTCAGAGCGTCATTGCCGCCCCGCGGACTTTCTCAACTATCACTTTGTAAAAGCGTATAGGCCGCATCGAATTTCCACGTCATTGTATAAATGTAAGCCCTTTCTATGTTTCTCAAAGTTTCCTAAGATTTCTTAGCAATAATCGGCTAAAAACTCTTGGAAACCGATTTCCTAATCGCTATAATCAAACTAGTTGGAAGCCCTTTCAGGAGAGAGGGCTGTCTAAATTTGTGGTTAAGGGAGGACAAATAACCATGAAAAGAAAATTGTTGATCGCTTCATTGGCCTTCGGGGCTGTTGCGCTAGGTGTAGGATCCAGCGTAGCTCTAATGGCTAAAGACGCCATTCATCAAACGGAAGCGGTGGATACCGTTCAGATTAGCGATTTGGCTACGTTCAAATCCGTTTTTGATGGTGGAGCGGGCTCGACGGCAAAAAATATCGAACTTACTGCCGATATCGATTATGGTGGTGGCGATGCCGTTGGATTAAGAATGGCGGGTTCGTACTCTGGCACTTTCAACGGGAACGGCCACACTATCTCAAATATCAATTTGTCACAATCTCTTTTTAACCTTGTTTCAGGAACAGTTAAAAATCTTACTTTTGAATGCACTTCGACTGGCTCTGGATTCGGTGGACTTGCTTATGCTTTTGATACAGGGTCTGTGGCTTCGAATGTTACCGTTAAGGCAACCTTTGGAGCGGCTTTGAATAACTGGGGTCCCGTTGCGTTCTGGAGCAAAGGCACGATTTCGGATTGCAAAGCGTATATTACGATTCCGACCGCCTATGCTGCCGCTAACACTTTATTTCATATGGCTCGTGCCGATAGTGGCAGTACCTTTAGCAATGACCTCTATAAGGTTACCGGAACTGGATCCTTCTTGGCAGATCCCACTGGTGTTTCTGAAATGGTTACCGTTTCGGCCGCGACCGTAGCGAACGTATCTGTTGCGGCTACGGCTACTGCAGTTGCAACAGCGACTTTAACTGGCAATGTCTATAACCACATTAAGTGGGTTGTCGGTAATACTTCGACTGCGACGGTTGCTTCGGCTTCTACGACGACTAATACGGTTACGGTTAATGGCATTGCGGCTGGATCGACCACGCTTACGGCAACCGTCTATGCGGATGCTGCCGAAGCGACGGAGCTTGCCACAGCTAATGCCACAATCACTGTTACTGCTGGAACGGCGGTTTCGGGTGTTACATTATCTAAATCTTCTACGACTATAAAAGCCGGCCTCACTGAGGTGATCACGGCTACATTAACTGGCGACTTGTATGACCACATCACCTGGGCTTCGGATGCAACCGCATACGCTACGGTGAGCGGCTCGGGACTTTCGGCTACGATTAGCGCGATTGCTGTCGGCACCGCTAATGTCAGCGTGACCGTCTTCAACGCCTCGAACGTTGCTTTGGCCACTGCCAGCTGCGCTGTTACCGTTGCTGAACCGGATGGGTTTAACCTCTACTTGCTCGAACAACAGAACTGGAGTGTTGCTTATGCGTTCATCTACACCGGTGGACCGAATACTGCAATGGCAATGACAAAGGTTCAGAGCAACAGCAAAGATGTTTCGTTCCGCATGCCTGATACCACAGACAGCAATACTGTGAAGAATTACAACGTTTGGAAGCTCTTTGTTAATACTACCGCTCATTCAGATATCGTCGCGACAAGCTTTGCGCAGTTCTACAACCTGACAGAAGGGCGTTGGGGCGGTGGCGTCCAATTGGGCACGATTACCGATGGGGTCATCATGGTATTGCCGGCAACGGCTCCTCAGACTGGTTATAAGTCTTCTTGGACCGAAGCCAATTTGACCAGTGCTTTGACCTATGCCAATAGCACGATCTATGGCAGCGATTGGCGTGATACCAACGGAAGCATCTGTGGGAAAACCACGAACACGGCTGGAATAAAGACTCTCTATGATTCTTATGCCGCCTTATCCACCGGCGTGAAAACGATTGTTGATTCTTTGAATGATTCGACGACTGCCTACAATGCGACTTACGGTGAGACGATGGCGATGCTTCACAAGTACTATCCGAGCGGATCGGGATCGAATTCGGTTCAGTCCGCCGAAGAGAAGAGCAATACCGCGCTGATTACCGCGATTGCGGCGATGGGCGTTCTTGCCTTAGGCGCCGGCGCCTTCGTGATCGCTCGTAAGAAGCAGCACTAATCTTCAACGGGAAATCAGGGCGTTCCATTACGGGATGCCCTTTTTCTTACTAAGCAAGGTAAAATAACTACGATGGAAGTGAAACTGATCTCCCTTGAAGGGATCCAAGCCTTAAAGAAACAGAAACGAAACCTCTGGATTTTTGTGGCTTTTATTTCCGCTCTTTGGATTGCTTTCACCCTCTGTGCTTTCCTTATTCAGAATCGATCCACTCAACATCTTTGGATTATCTTAGGGACGGTCATCACCTCGCTTTGGCTTATCGCTTTAGGCTACGTCTTCACAAAGATGTATGCCCCCTTAAAACACTACGAGGCATTCTCAATCCAAGCTCTTTCCAAAGAGCGCATCATCAACAACGTTCGCATCTGTGAACTCCACCAGGAGGTTGAGACTTATAAGGGATTCCGGACATTGACGCTCGATGGCGAAGAGGTCGATGAACAAAATCGCAAGATGATTTTCCGTTACGAGAACAACGCAAACGTCTCTCTTGAAGTGGGCCACCTCTATGAGGTCGAAGCCTACGATGATGTGGTGGTTCGAATTAAGGAGATCTCATGAAAATAAGCCCGAACCGCAAAGATATTGGAGATTACTTCATCTCCTATGGCTGGCTCAGTCTCATTTTCATCATCGTCTCTTATGTGGCTTGGTATTGGTCGTTTACGACTATCGATGAAGTAAAGCCTTACGAGAAGATCAACTTTTTCATCGAGAGTTATGGACTGAAAGACAATACCCTCTCTTCCGATGTCGTTTCCCATCTTTCGGCGCAAGGCGTGGTGGAGAGCAATCTCTATTGTTATTCTCCAAAGGATGCTTCGATCAGTTCGTATTACACCAAGTTCGGCACCGAGAGCGACTTCATCATTCTGTATCAAAGCGATCTCGACACGATGTTTCAGAATGTGTCTTCGACCAGTGTTCTCTCAAGCTTCTTGCCCTTTAGCACGGACTTCAAAGCGGTAGCGGTCCCCACTTCGGATTACCAGTATTATGCGGTAAACAGTCAGGATTACGCCCTCAAACTCTATGATGCCAGCGATGCCGCGTATAATGCTTTGCACCCCTTCAGCAACTTGATTAATTTCACTCTTGAAGGAACAAAAGCCGAATCCTCTTATCTTCTTCTCAACGCAGCAACCCCGAATTATGCCCCTTATCAAAATGGGAGAACGGGGAATGCCGTTTTGGCCTTAAACTATTTCTTAGGGCTTTATCACGCCTAACGAGGAGGATTGACATGGATAGTTTTGAAGAGGAGAAAAAGAAGATTGAGCAGTTTGTGATTGAACGAGATTGGGATCAATTTCATTCGCCAGCCAACCTTGCCAAATCCATCAGCATTGAAAGCGGCGAATTGCTCGAATGCTTTCAATGGGACGAAAAGCACTACGACAAACAAGCGATTCAAGAAGAGTTAGCTGACGTGATGATTTATTGCTTCCAGATGGGAATTGCCATGGATTTCGACCTCAAAAAGATCATCGAAGAGAAGATGGCAAAGAATGCCATCAAATACCCGGTGAGCAAAGCCAAAGGCAACGCACGGAAGTACAACAAACTATGAAAGAAAAAGCCGAGAAAGAAAAACGTATAGGCCAAGAGAAGAATCTACCCTTCACCCGTTGGCAGCTTTTGGGCGACACCCTTCGCTTCCGCTTTTGGGATCTGCTTTTTGTTTCCCTCTTCACCTTGGTTTTTTATCTTCCGGTTTTGGGCTGGCTGATCTTCTGCTCTCTCAGCGATCTATTGGATTTTTCTAATCTGCCCTCGATTCTGATGAGCTATGGTATCGCCATTCCTTTTCTCATGATCGCTGGGCTTGGCATGGGTGGGCTTTTCTATTTTTCGAAGAAACTGGCTTGGGGCGAAGGCGCTTCGCTCCCAGACGACTTCTTCGAGGGGATAAAAAAGAATGCGCGAATGTTTTTGGGTGTCTACTTCGTTATCGGGCTTCTTTATCTGATCCTTCGCCTCGATATCGCCTCGCTCGTCTATCAAAGCGGCCTTTCGGGCTGGGCTCTCGGGGCGCTTGAAGGAGTGAGCTATACGCTTTTCTTGCTTTTCTTGCTGGCCTTGTTCTTCCTTCAGAGTCAAACCATTATCTATCAAGGCGACTTCTTTCATCTTTTCTGGAATGGCATCAAATTCGTCTTCGGGGCCTTCTTGAGCAACATCCCGATTTTTCTCGCCTTCTTTGCTGGCTTCCTTTGCTTTGAGTTCATCCCTTACGCTCCGGTTCTCTACATTGTGATGGGGATTGAAGGCTTCTTCTATTTTGGTTTTTCTTCTTTCTTCTTCACTCTCTACTCCGATGCGTTATTCGATAAGAGCATCAATCCAAGCCGCTATCCGGAGATCATTCGGAAGGGGCTTCAGCAAAAAGAAAAGGATAACTCCGATGGGAAGGTGGATTTATGAAGATCGAACAGATTTATCGAACGAGCGTCGATGAGCATTTTTTATCCTGCCAAGAACCCTTGAGAAAAGCGGAAGGGGAAGCGACCATTGTCGTCGGGGAGGCGCTCGGCGGAGATTTCCGCGGTTTTGGCGGGGCGATCACCGAAGCTTCGGCTTCCGTGCTTTCTTTGATGACTAAAAAACAAAGAAATGAGGTTTTGCGAAGATATTACGGGAAAAGTGGCCTGAATTACGTTTTGGGCCGAGTCTGCATCGGCTCCTCAGACTTCGCCTTGGATAGTTATGACTACCTTGAGGGTGAAGATCGTAGCCTCAAGAGCTTCTCTCTCAAACATGAGGAGCGTTATCTTTTCCCCGTCCTTGAGGAAATCAAAAAGATCAAAGGGAAACCTCTCACGCTTTTGGCCAGCCCCTGGAGCCCCTGTGTCTGGATGAAAGACAACCATGACGTTTGCCATGGTGGGCATCTCCTTAAAGAGGACTACCCCCTTTGGGCGGAATACGAATGCCGCTACATCGAGGAGATGGGGAAGCGGGGCTTTCCGATTTCGTGGATCAGCGTTCAAAATGAGCCGGCGGCGATTCAAGTCTGGGAAAGTTGCATCTATTCGGCCGAAGAAGAAGGACAATTCGTTTTGGCGCTCCGCGAGAAACTGGATCAGCATGGCTTGAAAAATGTTGGGATCTATATCTGGGACCATAACCGCGACTTGATTCAAGAAAGAGCGAAGACCACTTTGAGTGATCCGAAGGTCGATGCGGCGGTGGAGGGCATCGCTTTCCATTGGTATGTGAGCGAAGATTTTGATGCCGTTCGCCTTATCCATCAGGATCACCCGAGCAAACGTCTTCTCTTTAGCGAAGGCTGCATCGAGACGGTGAATCAAAAGGGCGTGGAGATGGGCGATTTCAAGAATGGGGAACGCTACGCCCGCAACATCATCGGCGACCTTTCTTCCTTCGCGGAAGGCTGGATTGACTGGAACATCGTTCTCGATGAAGAAGGCGGCCCCAATCACGTCGGGAATTACTGTGAGGCCCCGGTTCAATATCTCCGCAAAAGTGGCACGGTTTTGTATAACCATAGCTTTTACTGCATCGAGCAGTTTTCGCATTTTATCCTGCCAGGCGCCCAGCGCCTAAGTCTTAAGCTTCCGCTTCAGGGGGTCGCCTTCCGAAATCCAAAGGGGACAATCGCCCTCGTCATCCTTAACGAAACGGACGAAGACCATTCCGAAGTTTTGGCCTTGAACGGCGATTCCTGTTTCCTAACATTGAAGCGCCATTCAATCACGACTTATTTGCTCGCCTAAGGACGCTTTTCGTTTAAATATATTTAAATTCAAGTTTAGAAATCGGTTTCTTTAATCATTGAAACTGTTGGGCCGATATGGTAATTTAAACAAGAAAGAAACAGGGTTTCCTGCGGGGGTTTCCTATCATGGTCACCATTTATGACATCGCTTTGAAGTGCGGCGTTTCGCCGTCAACGGTCTCGAAAGTCATCAACGATTACGAAGCGATTCCGCAAGAGACCAAGGATAAGGTCCGCCGGGTGATGAAAGAGATGAACTACATCCCCAACGTCTCGGCCAAATCCCTTTCGAAAGGCTCCTCCCGCAACGTTGGCATCCTCGCCTTCTTGGGCCCGAGCATCTCGCCATTTAAGCACAACCTCTTCATCGATGTTTTGGATTCGTTCCAGAGCGAGATGAACGTGAACAATTACGATTTGCTTTTCATCTCTCGCAACGTGGCGGGCCAGAACGGCTCGTTCTACCAGAACTGCATTTCCCGCGACGTGGCGGGCGTCTTGCTTTTCGGCGATCTCACCTGCAGCGAAATGCAAGAAGTGATCCATTCCTCAATTCCGAAAGTCGGCTTCGACTACATGGGGGATGCGATGACCGGCGTCTTCTCCGATAACCTTGAACAAACCCGTCTATTGACCACCCACTTAATTAAGTTAGGCCATCGCAATATCGTCTTCGTCCATGGCGAATACAGCGACGTCACCAACCTGCGGGTCGAAGGCTTTAAGCGCGCGCTCAAAGAGAATGGAATTGAATTCAAAGAATCGATGCTCGAAGAAAGCAAATACCTCGATAAAGAATCGGTCCGCAATGTGACGAGCAACATTCTTCACCGCCTCAATGTCCCGACAGCGATTATGTTCCCTGACGATATCTCAGCCATCCAAGGCTTGGGCGCGATCCGCGAAGCGGGGCTTTCTTGCCCGCGTGATATTTCGATCACCGGCTTCGATGGCGTGCAATTGAGCCAGACGGTTTCGCCGCATCTCACCACAATCAAACAAGACAGCGAGACGATTGGAAAAATCTTGGCCCAGAAGCTCATCATGGGGATGAAAGATAAGAAAACGGCGCCGGAACTGATTGAGGTTCGAGCGTCGTTAATCGTTGGCGAATCGACGGGTGAACCCCGCCACTAATGCGAAGCTGAAACGAATTTGACCGCCGCGTTATCGAAGTAGGCGGTTCCGTCATTCACCACTAAATCCATGCGGAGATTGCCGCACTTTTCAGGCAAGGTGATCGTTCCGTTATAGTTTTTCCAGTCGGTGCTATCTAAGGCGACGGTCACGGTGCCCGCCAAGGTGCCGCCTTTGATCGTCGAGTAGTGGAACTCAAGCTGGGCTGAGCTGGCTGCGTCCATCTTTTTGGCATCGATCGAGTAAGCGTAGGTGTAGCCAGCATAGGCGTTGGAGACTGTCTGGGTCAGGTATTCGCCATGGGCGCCGCTTCCCGTGCCAGCCGCGACTTGGAGCACTTGCCCTTTCGTCGTATCGTCGATTAAGCTTTCGCTGCCTTGGGAGACGCTGTCGCGCTTCC
>LAHS01003746.1_pt1 | contig 12933 bp, 11 predicted proteins | sample 329651 | NCBI WGS metagenome assembly LAHS01 (sample SAMN03275699, study PRJNA271635) | activated sludge metagenome | isolation source: sample C-1 Sludge from hydrolytic chamber (first chamber) of Anaerobic... | reverse complement strand
TGTTGCGGCAGGCGGGAAAACCGGAGCTATGCTTCAAGGGGCTTGAAGGATAGGTTCAAGGGCCTTGATGATGGCAGTCAAGGGGATTGAAGAGTAACTCCGGTTCTTCGGTTTCCTGTATTTCTTGTTACAAAATAATTATTGACACATTTTTGTTTGTATGATATTGATATTCAATATTTTGAAGTTTTTAAATCTATTCTTAATATTTGTCAATACAGCTGACTTAAATTTGCTTGTTTAGTATTTTTTGTGTACCTTTGTGACCGATAATATGAAGGATTGAGTTTTCCGCCATTATGGAAATTGATATCCCAAAGAGTATCTAACGGAACTGAGACTTGCTGCCATTCTTTTCTCTTGTGGCTCTTGTTGCGAACCTTGATTGTGAGGTTCAGGTTCCATAAACAAGTTGTTATGGAGAGAATTTTCAGAACGCTGTTATTGAGTTTTATCGTTTTATTTGCACAGTCATTATCAGCAAGTGCAGCTGATCCGGGGAGAACCGATGAAGTTGATTGGGACCCGGTAATTGACGCAATCATTCAGGTAGAGAGTAATGGAAACAGCAAGGCCACGAGCGGTAATTCAGCCGGTGCCATGCAGATAACCCCGGTACTGGTAGAGGACTGCAATCAGATTTTGGCAAGCAGGAAGAGCAAGAAAAAGTACAAGCTGTCCGACAGGTTCAGTGTAAAAAAATCGAAAGAGATGTTTCTGCTCATCCAGTCGCAGTATAACCCGCTGAATGACATCGAAAAAGCTATCCGCTCATGGAATGGTGGCGTTAACTACAGTGTCCGCAGAACGCAGCGTTACTTTGAGAAAGTGATGAAAGCAATGAGATAGCCATTGCACAGATATGAGAAAAGCGAACTGTTAGCCCGGTAGGGTGGCGGTTCGCTTTGCTTTTTGATAATAAATCTTAAAATGGTAATAGTCTGCAACTTTTAATTTATCTTTGCAATCTAATAATCGAATTAATAAAGAAGCTATGACATTAATTATTATTTTGGTAGTCGTCCTGCTACTTGTTTTGGGTTTGGTTGGCATCTATAACAACCTGGTGAAGTTAAGAAACAACCGTGAGAATGCCTTCGCCAACATAGACGTGCAGCTCAAGCAGCGCTACGACCTCATTCCGCAACTGGTAGCTACGGTGAAAGGCTATGCCGAGCATGAGAAAGAAGTGTTCCTGAAGGTTACCGAGGCACGCTCGGCAGCCATGAGTGCAACGACCATCGGCGAGAAAATTGCGGCCGACAATCAACTTACCAGTGCTCTTTCGGGGCTCAAGGTATCGCTCGAAGCCTATCCGGAACTGAAAGCCAACCAGAACTTCCTGCAGCTGCAGAGCGAGATAGCAGACATAGAGAACAAGCTGGCTGCCGTCCGCCGCTATTTCAACACGGCCACACGCGAACTCAATAATTCGGTACAAACTTTCCCGTCTAACATTCTGGCCGGCATGTTCGGTTTCAAGAAAGAACCTATGTACGAAATTCCCGAGGAAAGCAGAGCCAGCATGGACAAGGCTCCGGAGATAAACTTCTGAGTGGATGAAGTACGTTGGAATACAAACTCAGATACGGCGCAACAACGTGATGAGCGTATTGTTGCTGCTCATGTTTCCACTCATCATATTGGGAACGGTATGGGTATTTCTGGCGATACTGAACTTCTTCGGCACTGGTACCTACGATGCGTATGGCAACGTGCAGCACCAGCTGGATTTGGCTACCGTTAACTCGTACTTCGTAAGCACCATTCCCTGGGTTATACTGGGTGTGGGCGTGTGGTTCGCGATAGCCTATTTCTCCAATGCCTCCATGATACAGCATGCCACGGGGGCCAAGCCGCTCACCCGGAAGGATAATCCGCGCGTTTACAACATCGTGGAAAACCTGTGCATGACCTGCAACATGGACATGCCGAAGATAAATGTAGTGGACGACCCGCAGCTGAATGCCTTTGCCAGCGGTATCGACAAGAAGAGCTACACGGTTACGCTGACAACGGGCATCATGGATTTGCTGAGCGACGAAGAGCTGTCCGGCGTTATCGGCCACGAGCTTACGCACATCCGCAACCGCGACACGCGGCTGCTCATTACGAGCATCATCTTTGTGGGTATAGTTTCTACGGTAATGAGTCTGGTGGTGCGTATCATGTACAACACCCTGTGGTACGGCGGAGGCAGCCGCAGAAGCAGCAGTGACGGTAAAGGCAACGGGCTCAGTGTGCTTGTGGTGCTCTTTGTAGGGCTCATCTGCTGCGCCATTGCCTACTTCTTTACGGTGGTTACGCGCTTTGCCATCTCCCGCAAGCGGGAGTATATGGCCGATGCCGGTGGGGCCGAGTTGTGTGGCAATCCGCTCGCACTGGCTTCAGCCCTACGCAAGATATCGGGCGACCCCGGTCTCGACCACGTGAACCGCGAAGACATAGCGCAGCTCTTCATCATCCATCCCGACCAGATGTCTACCGGCATCATGGGTTTCATGAATTCGCTCTTCAGCACCCATCCCGATACTGCCAAGCGCATCGAGATACTGGAACAATTTTAGTGAAAAACAGAAAGTGTAGGATTCAATGGAAAAGTCTTGGCGACCAATAAAATATTGCTTGCTTTTCCTGCGTATTTTAACACTTTAAACTTCCATTACTTTTAACATTGACTTTTAAGCTACCGCCAGTCAACGGCCAACAGTCATCGCCGTCACCTTTACTGCCACCCATGACACGCTGACGCCCTGAATGTTCTTCGCTGGTGGCTGTATTGACAGTACAAACTAATAAATGTACTTCCGAAAGAAATAAACTTCTCTGATTTTATTTGTATTTTTGTATTGCGCAATTAAGGAAATAAAAATAGCTATGGCACAACTGACGATAAAGCAATCGCTCAACAAAATTTACTACAAACAACCTGTTGTTAGGAAAGATATAGAGCAGTTCGCGAGAGCACTGTCTGCTTTCTATCATAAAATAACTGCCGGACAGATAGAAGGCAATCAAGAGACTCATTTGCGTGATTTTCTTAAGGCTACCTTTTATAAAGATTATGCTATTAACAAGCCAGAAGACAACAACATTGATTGGGCAATTCATTTAGGGAATAGCGAGTCAACCAACATTGGCATTATCATCGAGGCAAAGCGAACTACTAATGAAACAGAAATGATTTCAACAGCAGATTTGAACCGGAAAGCCTTGCATGAGCTTATCTTGTATTTCCTGATTGAACGGGTAGAGAAAAAGAATGACGACGTAAGGCATCTCATTGCCACAAATATGCGAGAGTTCTTTATCTTTGACGCGCAGCTGTTTGAGCAACTCTTTTACAAGAACAAATCCTTTCTCAAGGAATTCAAGAAATTCAGAGAAGGGATTAAGACTGATAAATCAACCTCACATTTCTACAACGAGATTGCCCGACCTTATGTAGAGACCATCCTGGAAAAGATTGATTATGTCTACTTCAATTTAGAATCATACGCCAAATACCTTGGTGATGATAAGAAATTAAAGGATATACTACCGCTGTATAAAGTGTTCAGCAATATCTACTTGCTGAAACTTCCTTATGCAAACGACAGCAATACGCTAAACAAAGGGTTCTATACAGAGCTTCTGCACATCATTGGCATTGAGGAGGTAACCAAGTCGAACAAGCACGTCATAGAGCGCAAGAAGAAAGACCGCAATGCGGCATCACTGATAGAGAATGTCATCAACAAACTGGAAACTGACGACAGCCTGAGTAACTATAACGACAAAGAGCTGCAAACATTTGGCGCCGACAAGGAGGAACAGACGTTCAACATTGCGCTGCAACTTTGCATTACATGGATTAACCGCATCCTGTTCTTGAAATTATTGGAGTCGCAGCTCATCAACTATAATGACGGAGATCTGAATTATCGTTTCCTCAATGCGGATAAGATAACCGACTTTGACGAACTGAACCGGTTGTTCTTCCAAGTGTTGGCGGTTGATTACGACAAGCGGAGCGAGGATGTAAACAACGACTATCCGAATGTGCCATACCTGAACAGTTCGCTGTTTGAAATAACTGACCTGGAGCGGAAAACAATAAAAATAAACAGCCTTTCACAAAAGGAGAAACTGCCCGTTTTCACCAATAGTGTCCTCCGAAAACAAAAGGAATATAAGAATGTTTCGGCTCTGCCCATCATCGCGTATTTGTTCCAGTTCCTTGATTCCTACAATTATGGAAACGACAAAGCCGACGAGATAGCAGAAAACAACAAGACGCTTATCAGCGCATCTGTGTTGGGACTTATCTTTGAGAAGATTAACGGTCACAAAGACGGTGCCGTATTTACCCCCGGGTATATATCTATGTATATGTGCCGGCAATCGATAAGAAATACTGTCATACGGAAATTCAATGAAGCCTTTAATTGGAACTGCACCTCGATAACCGACATTTACAACAAAGATTTTGATATTGTCAAGGCTAATGAAGTTATCGACAGTATCAAGATATGCGACCCTGCGGTCGGTTCCGGTCACTTCCTTGTGTCGGCTCTCAACGAAATCGTATTGATTAAGTTTGAACTGGGAATATTGGTGGATGCCGACGGAAAAAGAATAAAGCAACAGGATTATGCCTTTACTATCGAGAACGACGAACTGCTGGTGAGTGACAGTGACAACAATCTCTTCGAATATCATCCCCAACAAGCGGAAAGCCGTCGAATCCAAGAAACGCTGTTCAATGAAAAGAAGAAAATCATCGAGAACTGCCTTTACGGTGTAGACATAAATCCTAACTCTGTGAATATTTGCCGGCTTCGTTTGTGGATAGAACTCTTGAAGAATTCTTACTACACAGCGGCAAGCGGATATAAACATTTGGAGACACTGCCCAACATTGACATCAACATCAAGTGTGGAAATTCGCTGTTGATGAAACATACGCTGGGCGACAATATAAAGCAAGTGTTGGCAAACTCCAATCTTACCATCAAGAAATACAAGGAAGATGTAAGGGCTTATAAAACCACGTCGGTAAAGGCAAACAAGAAGGAAATAGAAAAAGACATCCAGATTATCAAATCCAAAATAACAACAGGACTTAGCGACAGGAACCCGGTCTTTAAGGAGTGGGCAAAGGAGAATCTTGAATTAGTGACATTAGAAAACGACGCATTCGGAAAAAACGACGTCAAGTTTTTGAAGAAAGTTGAAGCCAAAAGAAAAGCAGTGCAGAGGCTGCGGGCACAGGTAGACGACATAAAGGAAAACCCACTTTACAGAGACGCTTTCGAGTGGCGTTATGAGTTCCCGGAAGTGTTGGACACGGATGGCAAGTTCGAGGGTTTCGACTGCATTATAGGAAATCCCCCTTATGGCGTGTCATTCAAGGGCGAACTGCGCTCCAAGATTGTTGCGCAGTGGGGACATTTGCCCGACTTCGAGATATATTATTATTTTGTAGAGTTAGCGCAATTTATTCTTAAGCCACACGGAACTCTTGGCTACATCATTCCAAACTCCTGGCTTTTTAATATGAATGCCAGCAGTTTTCGAGTGAACTTGCTGAACCACTGGGAAATAAAAGAACTGTTAGACTGTTCGCAGTTCAACATCTTTGAGTCGGTAACGGTACGTAATACCGTCTTGAACATGCAATTATCTCACAATGGCAGTGAGACCGTGGGATTCAGAAAGACCAACAGTGCCGATAAATTCTCCGAACTTATCGATGAAGACCTTGACTACATCAAGAAAGAAAACCTGCTGGCGTTAAACCAAAATTGGGGACTGGCTTTTTCTCGGAAGAAAGAGGTTATAGAATTGGTTCAAAAAATTTCTTCTAATAAACTAACAATAGGGGAAGCCTTCAATTTGTCACAGGGATATATTCCTTATAGAAGGTCGGATTTAGTAAAAGTCTACGGAGAAGAAAAGGGAAACGGCATCGTTGACAAGAGGCTTTGGCATTCAAATGAAAAAAAAGGCGATTCATATATTCAAGAAATATATGGTAGAGATATTACAAAGTTTGATTACCATGCAAGTGGAAGCTATGTGAAATATGGTAAGCACGTGGCTTGTTATGTTGATGAGACCTTTTTTAATTCAGAGCGATTGTTAGTTCGTGAAATTACGAATCCACAAATCATCGCCTGCATTATAAAAGAGGAATTTGTAAATGATCCTCAACTTATAAACATCATTTATAAGGAGAAGAAAATTCTATCTTTAAAGGTGTTATGGGCGATTTTAAACTCAAGTTTAGCTACATTCTATCATTTTAACCATTCACCTAAGGCAACAAAGGGCGCGTTCCCCAAAATTCTCATAGCCGACTTGAAGGGTTTTCCGCTGCCTCAGATTTCTGAGCAAGACAAAGAAACATTAGAAGCAATGGTTGACAAGATAATGGATGAGAAGAGAAAGGGCAATCAAAACATCGTAGCACAACTCGACGAAAAGATAGACAATTTTGTTTTGAAGCTGTATGATATTACAGACGAAGCAGATATGGCAATGATAAAATCAACCGCAGAGGTTTCATGACTTTGAGCTGTATAATAAAGGGAGATTGAAATAATGTGTAGTTTATAGATTTGGGTTGGCCAAAGGACGTAACCCGGAGTGAGCGCAGGAACACGATGACAAAGTAAAACTTTTCTCTGGAACTACGCAAAAGTTCTGCTTTTTTGTGTATCTTCCCTTATCGATAGTCCTTCGCTTTGCTATTTCTCCCTCACACAAAACAGTCTCCAGTGGCGTCATCATGTCCGTACAGGAAAACATGCTTCCCACTGCCGGGTTTGGTAAAAACCTTAATATTGTTTTAATTGATGTTAAATCGAAAATAAAACAATAAATGCTTTTGGCCGTTCCAAATAAAAGTAGTATCTTTGCACTCGCAAACAAGGAAGAGCGTAGGTTCAACTTGATTTGCAAACAAACAATATCGCGGAGTGGAGCAGTTGGTAGCTCGCCAGGCTCATAACCTGGAGGTCGCATGTTCGAGTCCTGCCTCCGCAACAAGATGGCACCCGGAAGTACAGTGGATACTGACTTCCGGGTGTTTTTTGTTTACCCCAGCTCCTACTCCAGCCACAACCCGGACGGAAATATGTTTGATCTCTCGACTTTTTATTGTATATTTGTCATTCCAAAGAAGCAACGCTATATATTTTCATTCATGAATTCCATTCAACAAATCATCATCGACGACACTCTGGCCAAAGTCAGCAGCCCGGCTTTTTCCGACTATCTCTGCCACGCCTACTGCCATTCCGGGTTCTGCATCCTGCAACGCAATGGGAAAACCTTCAGGTTTGGGCAGGGATGTTGTATGATTATCGCTCGCAGGGGCGATTTGGTGAAGATAGTGGAGACAAGCACGGACTTCAGCGTCGATGTTATCTATGTGACACAAGAGTTTATCGAACTGTCAACGCCACAGAGCAATTACGGCATGCGCGGGCAATTTGCGCTTTTCAGCAATCCTGTCATACCTCTTACATCACAGCAGCAAGAAGTTTGTAAGCTGAACTTTGAAGCTGTCAAGCGCCGTCTCTCGCAGATGGGCCACCTGTTCCGTCATGAGGCTCTCATCAATGCAGTGCAGTGTATGATTATCGACTTCTTTGATTTTCACGCCCAACTCTACGGCACCGACAAGATAAGTTCGCAGAGCCGTGAGCTCATGGAGCAGTTTATTGATATGCTGGAGCGGGGCGACTTTCGCAGAAACCGCGCCATAGACTATTACGCCAGCAGCCTCTGCGTTACCCCGAAATATCTCTCTGAAGTGTCAAAGAAGGTTAGTGGCATGCCCGCTGCCTTCTGGATTACCCGCTACACGGCGCTCGACATCAGCAGGTTGCTGCGTGACCGCAGCCTGTCGTTCACGGCTATCAGTGATATGTTCGGCTTTTCGTCGCTTTCCCATTTCAGTCGCTATGTACAAACCAATTTGGGCGTGAAGCCCAGCGATTTCAGAGAATAGACCGGACGGTAAAACAACCTGAAAGTATCATTCTCCGAATTTGGTAAAATCTACAGGAAATTGTGTTACCGCGGCTTTTGTATCATGTGCTATCTTTGCATTGTCAATACAAGAAATCTTCGTAAAGACAATGAGCAGTAACTTAGAATAAATTAACAAGAATAATGGATTTCAGAATGCAAGACCGCGCGGAGTTGAAGGCATTAGTAGACCTCTACGCAACGGAGAGTGACAAGAACAACCAGGACTGCTATGTGGAGATATTCCGTCCAGACATCAAGTTGAACGTGTATTTCGGCGGAAAGCTCGGAATGCAGGTAACCGACGTTAAGGACATGATACGACAGTACAAGGCGTTTGGTGCAGCCAAAGTGTCATTCCACATGAACGGGCAGCAGAGCGTTGACTTCACCGACGACACTCACGCCACCGGTACATGCTATGCACTGGCAACACTGGTGACCGAGGAGGATGACAAGGACAAACTCACCATACATGCCGTACGCTACCAGGACAAGTACGTGAAGATAGACGGCCGCTGGTGGATAGCCGAACGTGAGCAGTTCTTTGAATGGAGTGCATTTCCTCCTTTGGTATAAAAGACAATACATCAAATGGCAAGGATATTAATAGCATATTACTCTCGCAGGGGAGAAAACTACGTGAACGGAAACATTCGCAACCTGGAGTACGGTAACACCGAGGTAATGGTGGAGAAGCTCAAGGTGCTTCTGCCCGAAGCCGACGTGTTTCGGATAGAAACTACTTACGAATACTCGGCATGTTACATGACGTGTATAGAAGAGGCAAAGCAAGAACTGCGCAAGCAGGCGCGGCCCGAGGTGAAAAACGCTCCGGCAAACATCGACGGGTATGATACCGTTATCTTAGGTTATCCCAATTGGTGGGGCACGATGCCAATGGTGTGTTACACTTTCCTTGAAAGCTATGACTTTAACGGCAAGCGCATCATCCCTTTCTGCACCAACGAGGGCAGTGGCATGGGCAGTTCGGTGAGGTTTATCCGCAAGCTCTGTCCGGGCGCGGTGGTTACCGACGGCACATCCATCCACGGAGCAGAGGTGCAAACCGCTGACAGCGAGGCGCGCGAGATAGCCGTTGAGGCAAAACAACAATAATCAACAATAAGTGAACAAAAGAATATGATGGAAACAATTAAACTGAGCAACGGCGTTGAAATGCCGCAGATTGGATACGGGGTGTATCAAGTAACCCCCGAGGAGTGTGAACGTTGCGTGACGGATGCGCTGAAAGCAGGCTACCGCATGATTGACACGGCGCAGGCCTATCACAACGAGGAAGGCGTTGGGCGTGCCGTGGCGAAAAGCGGACTGAAACGCAACGAGGTGTTCTTGGTGTCGAAGGTGTGGATCTCGAACTATGGCTATGAGAAAGCCAAGGCAAGCATTGACGAGAGCCTGCACAAACTACAGACCGACTACATTGACCTGATGCTGCTGCACCAGCCGTTCTGCGACCGCTATGGTGCCTATCGTGCGTTGGAGGAGGCTTATCAGGCAGGAAAGTTACGGGCTATCGGCGTGTCGAATTTTTACCCCGACCACTTGGTAGACTTGGCAGCGAATGTAGAGGTGAAGCCTATGGTAAACCAAGTGGAGACACATGTGTTCAATCAGCAGACCGAGGCAAAGAAATATATGGACGAGCTTGATTGTCGCATCATGTCGTGGGGGCCGCTGGCCGAGGGACGTAATGGGTTCTTCACCAACGAGCAGCTGGCTGAAATCGGAGCCAGGCATGGCAAGAGCGTAGCTCAGGTAGCGTTGCGCTGGCTGTTGCAACGTGGGGTGATTATCATTCCTAAATCAACCCATGCAGAGCGTATGGCCGAAAACCTGAACATTCTTGACTTCGAGCTTACTGCTGACGAGATGCAAAACATCGCCACGCTCGACACGGGCAAGAGCCTTTTCTTCGACCATCACGACGGTGAGGTTACAAAAATGTTCATGGGCTGGAGATAATGTTCTGGTTCGTGTTGGCTCGATCCAACAGTAATGCACTACATGAAATGTAACTGCTTGATGCTGCTGTGTATGTAAGCAGCCGGCATACGTGGTGGTTGCAAGTAAAATCTACCCATGTGAAGCGAGGTGCGTAATGACTGTTTGTCCAGATACAGGCGTCTGCCTACTAAGCTTTATATGCCATGTCAGGGGTCTTGTGTCAGCTCCGTTATCTTGTCGAGCAGTCCTTTAGCTCTTTGCAAAAACGAGCCGCGATGTTGAACCGTTGGTCTCTTGTCGCGCGCTCCGTCAGCCGGATAGAGAGGTTCTGTGGCTTGCTTGCTGACATGCTGATTGTGTTTTTCGATCCCCAGAGTGGAGGAGGTCGGCAGGGTCGGCTCTGTGGCATCTGCTTGATACTCTGCTTCCGGTTCGGTTACGACGGCAGCTTGCATGGGTATTTCTGTCTTTAAGATCTCTACGGGCGTTGATTGCAGTGAGGGAGTGCTGTCGGTTTCGGCCTTTTCTTCCTCCATTGTAGGCGAGAGAGTAAACGGAATGTCGGCTGCCGGCTCAGGTTCTGTGGCATCAGTCTGCATAGGTGTGGTGAAGTTCCACATCTTCTTTTGATAAGGTTTGTACAGTTTCTCGATGAGACTCTCGAAGTAGACGTCGTTCTGGGTTGCCGTTGCTGAGTTGTCCTGGCTGTCCATGTCGTCCTCGAACCCTGTTGCCAAAATGGTTACCTTGGCATCTTCGCCGAGCGAATTGTCGTCGGACACCCCCCAGATAACGTCGATGTTGGGGTCGAGGGCATCCATGAAAGCGTCAATTTCCGTCATCTCGCTCACGAAGAGCGGGTGTTCCTCGCTGGTGTAGATGTTGAAGAGTATGCGCTTGGCCTTATCAATATCGTTGCCGTAGAGCAGGGGAGAGTCGAGTGCATCTATCACGGCACGCTCCACTCGGTGCTCTCCCTTGGCGCGGCCCATGGCCATGATGGCTCCTCCCCCGCCTCGCAAAGTGGTCTCCACGTCGCAGAAGTCGAGGTTGATGTCGCCTTCTATGGTAATGAGTTCTGATATGGATTTGGTTGCGTCACACAGTATCTGGTCGGCGCGGCGGAAGGATTCCTTGATGGTTACTTGCGTGTCGGCGTATATATCGCATATCCGCTCGTTGTTGATAATGAGCAGGGCATCCACGTTCTTGCGCATTTCCTCGACACCTTTCAGTGCTTTGACGATTTTCTTCTTCTTCTCAAAATAAAAGGGAATGGTTACAATGCCTATTGTGAGGATGCCTTTGTCCTTGGCAATGCCGGCTATCACAGGGGCTGCCCCGGTGCCGGTACCGCCACCCATACCGGCAGTTACGAACACCATTTTGGTGCCGTCGTCCAGCAGGTGACTGATGTCTTCCCAGTGTTCCTCGGCCGATTGTCGCCCTTTCTCGGGGTCGGCACCGGCTCCTAATTCGCCTAATGGAATCTTTACGGGTACGGGCGATTTGGACAGAGCTTGCGAGTCGGTATTGCAAACGGCAAAAGTCACGTTCGCAATACCCTCGCTGAACATGTTAGCCACGGCATTCTGCCCGCCTCCGCCCACACCAATCACCTTGATAATATCCTTTGTCTTGTCTTCTACCGGCCCAAAATCGAGTATGGGTGCACTGCCAATATCAAATTCTTCCATAGTTATTCTGCTTGATGTTGCAAAGGTACGTGTTTTTCTTTTTTATTTCACTTTTCCGCAAGGCTTGCATTCTCCTGCGAAAAATCGGGTTAGGTCATTGCACTTTCAATTTTTATATGTATCTTTGCCCGGTATTCAAGAATTACGAATCATTATAAATTAAACTGACTATGGGATTAATTGCATCTATTATTGTTGGAATTATTGCTGGCTTTGTAGCCAGCAAGTTGATGAAACACGAAGGCCAGGGTTGCCTTATAGACTTGCTGCTGGGTATTGTGGGCGGCTGGTTAGGTGGTCATGTGCTCGGTTGGCTGGGCGTATCGTGGGGTGGCCTTGTTGGCGAGATAGGTACGGCTATAGTAGGTGCTGTGCTCTTGCTGTGGATTTGGTCGCTTATCCGTAAGTAAGTTAATGGTCTTTTGTCGGGGATGAAACCCACAGGCAAAAGATTATCAACAGGAGAGAAGGCACGTCGCTTATGGCTGGACTGGGCGAACATGATGCCGAGGTGCTCGCAGAAGAAATCAGACTGCGGGTAAAAGAGCTTCGGCAGCTTGGGAGAAACGACCTGCTTCTCCATGCAATTGGTGTGCCTGTACTCGAAGATTTGCGTATTGAGGCGGCGCGTGGGCATTTGAGCCCTTTGCATATAACGCGCGATTATCGTTTCTTTCTCACCTTATATAATAATAAGGAGATAGAACTCTCACCTGTTCACAAAGCTGTGTATCTGTTATTCCTCAATCACCCTGAGGGTATTGAGTTCAAACGTCTCAAGGAGCATCGGCAGGAATTGTTGGGACTCTACAAGGAAACATCGCGCTGGATGAATCTTGAAAAGGTGGAGGAGACAGTGGAACGACTCATAAACCCGTTCGACAATGCCATCAACGAGAAATGCTCGCGTATCAAGAAAGCTTTTGATGATGCAATGGATGAGTATTCCGCCACCTATTATATAATAAGCAGCCACACCAAGCGGCATGTGGCAGGCTCGTCGCGGGTTTGGTTCGAACGATTAAAAGTAATAACGCTGCCCCGCGAGTTGGTCGTTAATGACAACGTGCAGAAAGTTTAAGAAAAATCGCCTTGGAAGTCTTTTGGCTGCAAGGCGATTTTTGTTAATATCTGTATTTAGAGTGTGGATTGCCCGTCTTAGGCTGTTTTTATTTAACTTTTATATTGATTTATGTCAAAAAAAGTTCTTTTTTTGATATTTTCTTCAAATTTTCCCTTTATTTTGTTT
>LAHS01002494.1_pt1 | contig 12947 bp, 12 predicted proteins | sample 329651 | NCBI WGS metagenome assembly LAHS01 (sample SAMN03275699, study PRJNA271635) | activated sludge metagenome | isolation source: sample C-1 Sludge from hydrolytic chamber (first chamber) of Anaerobic... | reverse complement strand
AAACTCCCTATCATCGGTGATGATAGGGAGTTTCCAAATATATAGATGTGATATTTAGCTTGTCTTGGCTAACTTCGCACTTACTCTGCAGCGGGAGCCTCCTCGTTTGCAGCCTCTGCGGCGGGAGCTTCCTCTACGGGAGCCTCTGCGGGAGCGGCTTCTGCAGGAGCCTCAACGGGTGCATTCTCGGCAACGACCTTGACGGGAACCTTGACCTCTACGTCCTTGTAGAAGTGTACGACAGCCTCATAGTCGCCCACCTTACGTGCGTCACGCATGGTGATGATCTTGCGGTCGATCTCGATACCCTTCTTGGCGAGCTCCTCGGCAACTGTAGCAGCGCTGACAGAACCATAGAGGTGACCAGAAGCAGCAACCTTAGCGGTGATCTCGAGAGCCACGTCCTTGAGAGCTTCGGCACGCTTCTCGGCCTCTGCCTTCTGTGCGGCGATCTTGCCGGCCTGCTGCTTCAGATTCTCGGCGAGAACCTTCTTGGCACTGCTTGATGCGATAACGCCCTTGCCTGTAGGAATGAGGTAGTTACGGCCGTAGCCGTTCTTTACATTCACGATATCGTTCTTGTATCCAAGTCCGATAATATCTTCTTTCAGTATGATTTCCATTCTTGTCCCTCCTTGTTTACTTCATCATGTCGGTTACGTAAGGAAGCAGGGCAATCTGACGGGCGCGCTTGACGGCCTGAGCCACACGACGCTGATACTTCAGAGATGTACCTGTGATGCGACGGGGAAGAATCTTTCCCTGCTCGTTTAAGAACTTCTTCAAGAATTCAGGATCCTTGTAGTCGATATACTTGATGCCGCTCTTCTTGAAACGGCAGTACTTCTTCTTCTTGGTGTCGATAGAAGGAGCGTTCAAATAACGAATTTCTGATTTTTTCTGCTCTGCCATGATTATGCCTCCACTTTAGCTGCCCACTTAGCACGACGCTTCTCTGCATAAGCAGAAGCATACTTGTCGAGCTTCACGGTCATGAAACGAATAACTTTCTCGTCGCGGCGATAGCCAGTCTCGAGAGTATCTACTACTGTTGGCTCTGCTTTGAACTCTAAGAGGCAATAAAAGCCTGAAGACTTCTTGTCGATAGCATAAGCCATCTTCTTCATACCCCAGGCCTCTTCGTTCAGAATCTCTGCACCTTTATCGGTGAGCAGACTCTTGAATTTAGCGACCGTTTCCTTCATCTGTTCATCAGACAAAACGGGAGTCAAAATGAAAACGGTTTCGTAATGATTCATACTACTTTGTAATGAATTAAATGTTATTTTGCAAAATGCGAGTGCAAAGGTACAACTTTTTCTATGTTTATCTATCCGTGAGGTGCTGTTTTTTCGCGAATTAACATAATTTTCAGCGTTTTTTAGGCCAACTATTCGTAATTTTGCAGCCGTATGTCAAAAAAGATGGTTATAAAACGTAAGCTGCATATGGGGAGGGTGAGAGATTTTTTCATACTTCATCGCGGTATATTCGGCATGCCTTTAGTATTTATGGGCATGCTATTGCTCATGGTGGTTTATGTCACTCCCTTGCGCGATCATAACCTTCTCTTTCTTCCCGTGTTGCTCATAGCGCTCGGAATCGTGGGTTATGTGTACGGCGTGAAGCATGGTGGTGAGTATTAAGATTTGCTTACCTATATAAAAAACAAGAACACAAAAAATATTCCGGCAAGGTTTGAGACCCTGCCGGAATATTTTTTTTACCCTGATGAGGAGATTCTATTCCTCCTCGGGCACGATAAGCTTGTAGCCCTGACCGTGGATATTGATGATCTCCACCTGATCGTCGTCCTTCAGATGTTTACGCAGCTTGGTGATATACACGTCCATGGAGCGGGCGTTGAAGTAGTTGTCATCGATCCAGATGGTGCGCAGGGCATCGTTACGTTTCAGTATCTCGTTGGCGTGAGAGCAGAGCAGGGCGAGCAGTTCGTTCTCCTTGGTGGTGAGCTTGGTCTGCTTCTCGCCGATGGTGAGCAGCTGCTTCTGGGTGTCAAATTTGTATCGACCGATCTGGTAGTGCGTGCTCTCCTTGTTCTTCTTGCCGCGTACACGACGTAGGATAGCCTCTACACGCTTCACCAGTTCTTCCATAGAGAACGGCTTGGTGATATAGTCGTCGGCACCCTTGTCGAAGCCTTCGAGCACGTCTTCCTTCTGCACGCGGGCGGTGAGGAAGATGATGGGCACCTGGGTGTTGATCTGGCGAATGTCCTGTGCCAGGGAGAAGCCATCCTTCTTAGGCATCATGACGTCGAGGATGCACATATCAAACTTATCTTTGGTGAATTCCTTGTAACCTACCTCACCATCAGGGCAGAGTATAGCATCATATCCCTTAGCAATGAGATACTCACAGAGAAGTGTTCCCAGATTCTCATCGTCCTCACACAGTAAGATTTTAATTTTCTCGTCCATAGTCGTAATGTTTATATAATTAATAATTGATTCTTATTCTTTGATGACAGGGAGCTTGATCGTAAAGGTTGTGCCCTGTCCGTATTCACTATCTACTTTGATCTCTCCGTCATGCAGGCTGACTACGCGCTTCACGTAGGCCAGTCCGAGTCCGAAGCCCTTCACGTCGTGTACGTTGCCGGTGTGCACGCGGTAGAACTTATCGAAGATCTTCTTCAGGCTCTCCTTCTTCATGCCTATGCCGGTGTCGCGGACGGAGAGATAGAGATGCTGGTCATCGTTCCATGTCCTCAGATAGATGTCGATGGGCTGATCGGGCTTACGATACTTCACGGCATTGTCGAGAAGATTGAAGATCACGTTCTGGAAATGAACCTCATCGACGTAGATGGCCGAGTCGATAGCTTCGATGCCGACATAGATTTTCCCGCCGGTATGCTCCACGCGCAGCGTGAAAGAGTTGGCTATGGTCTCCACCATCTCGTTCAGATCGAGATGCTTCTTCTTGAAGGAGGCCTTCTTTCGGTCGAACATCGACATCTGGAGTACTTTCTCCACGAGGAAGCGCAGTCGCTTCGTTTCATCGGATATGACGCCCACCAGATGCTGGGTCATGCGTTCGGTCTTGGGCACCGTGTTGTCGTTAAACATCTGTACGGCCAGCGAGATGCTGGCGATGGGTGTCTTCAGCTCATGCGTCATGTTATTGATGAAGTCGTTTTTGATCTCTGTGTAACGCTTCTGCTGGAAGATGACGACGATGGTGAAGATGAAGGTGATGAGCAGAATGAGGGTGAACACCACGCTCGGTATCATGAACCTCACGCTGGAATAGATGTAGCTGTTGATGTCGGGGAAGTGCACCTTGACAACGCCCATCTTCGATGCGGGATCATTTCTGAACAGCACCTGGGTATAGGTAAACTCTACACCCTCATCGGTATAGTCGGGGCAGCGGTACACCTCGCGTCCATCCTGCATGCAGACGGTGAAGTGATACGGTATGTTGACACCGTTGTTCATCAGTTCAGCCTTGATATCCTGGTCGAGGATCTTGAAGTTGATACGCTCCTTGAGCGGTTTCTCCGAGGCCGAGTAGAGCATGCTCATCACCACCTCGTCGAGCAATGCCTTCTGATATACATAGCGGTTCTTCACTATTTCCTTGAGCGACTTGCTGGCTTCGTTGTTCAGGTTCTTATCCGTTTTGAGAATCATAGCCTTGGGCATGTGCCCGGGACGCGTCGCCATGGTTTTGAGTTCGAAAGAAGAATACACCGTACCGTCCTTGCCTGCCACCGCATACTGATGCGAGTATTGCACCGTACCGTCGTTGGGCTGGCCCGACCGTGTGCCTACGCTGTCTTTCTTTATGGCATGCCTTTCGGTTTCGTTGACATCCTTTTCCAGGTAGCGCAGCGTCTCATTGAGCTCCAGATTGCGTGCCGCCTGATACAGGGCGCGATTGACACTTTCGTCAAACTGCTCCTTCTTCATATTGGCCATCTCCTGAATATAAGTGAGCTGGAGACCGAGCAATATGATGAACGAAACGCCCATGATGATGGCTATAGTCCAGATGGTTTTCTTCTTCATGTTGGCAAAGATAGGATAAATCTTGATAGAAGTAAAGAAATGTGTTAATTTATTATTCCTATTTTGGTCTAATTAACAATGAAATCACAATATAATTCATTATATGTAATTATTCAAGCACTGCGTGTTGCTGTTATGATCCTCCTGATGGGTAGGAACGGCAATCCCTCATCATCCGTGAAGGGATCATGAGGGATTGCTGTTTTCTTACAGGCCCGGGGTCTCGTCCTGATATCTCGGGCTGCGTGGTATGACGGAAGCCTATGCCTCTTCTTCTGCCTCCTCTGCCTCGTGCTCGGCAACGAGCTTCTGCTGTATGTCGTTAGGAACGAGCTCATAGCTGGCAAACTTGGCATTGAAGCTGGCCCTACCGCCTGTCAGCGAGCTGAGGGCGACACTGTAGTTGGCCAGTTCCTTCAGAGGAATCTTGGCCGACAGCTTCTGGTAGCCTGCCTCTGCGTCCATGCCCATGATGATGGCGCGACGTCCCTGAAGGTCACTCATCACGTCGCCCATGTAGTCGGACGGTACATAGACCTCAAGATCGTAGATCGGCTCCAGGATCTTCGGGCCGGCAGCCTTGAACGCATCAGAGAACGCGTGGCGTGCTGCGAGGGTGAACGAGAGCTCGTTGGAATCGACGGGGTGCATCTTTCCGTCGTACACGATGACGCGCACGTCGCGGGCATAGCTGCCGGTGAGCGGTCCGCGCTCCATGCAGTCCATCACACCCTTGAGTATGGCAGGCATAAAGCGTAGGTCGATGGCACCGCCCACGACGGAGTTGATGAATACGAGCTTACCGCCCCACGACAGGTCTTTCTCTTCCTTCGACTTGATGTTCATCTTGAACTCCTGACCGCCGAAGGTGAAGCTCGTGGGGTCGGGCATGCCTTCTGCGTAAGGTTCTACGATGAGGTGCACCTCGCCGAACTGTCCGGCGCCGCCGCTCTGCTTCTTATGGCGATATTCGGCCTTTGCCTTCTTGGTGATGGTCTCGCGATATGGAATGCGCGGCTCATCAAATTTGACATTGATTTTCTCGTTGTTCTCCAGACGCCATTTCAGGGTACGCAGGTGGAACTCGCCCTGTCCGTGAACGATGGTCTGTCGCAGCTCCTTGCTTTGCTCCACCACCCATGTCGGGTCTTCCTGCCGCATCTTCAGCAATGCCGCCATCATCTTCTCCATGTCCTGCGGTACGGCGGGCTTGATGGCACGGCTATACTTGGAGTTAGGATATTCTATGAAGTCGAAGCGGTTGTCGGCTCCCTTCCCGTTGAGGGTGTTGCCCGTCTTCACATCTTTCAGCTTCACGGTGCAGCCTATGTCTCCGGCATGCAGCTCGTCCACGGCTATGCGGTTGGCTCCGGCGCAGGCATAGATCTGCCCTATGCGCTCCTTCGATCCTCGGTCGGCATTGGTCAGGTCGTCACCGGGCTTGATGGTTCCGCTCATCACCTTGAAATAAGACACCTCACCGATATGCGGCTCTACGGCAGTCTTGAAGAAATAGACGCTCTCCGGGCCGTTGGTATCGGTCTTCACTTGCTCTCCGCGGGTGTTACGTACCATCGGCATCTCGCTCACGAACGGCACTACGTTGCCCAGGAACTCCATCAGGCGCTGTACACCCATGTCGCGATGGGCGTCCACGCAGAATATGGGGTAGAGGCTGCAGGCCACCAAGCCCTTGCGTATGCCCTCGCGCATCTCGTCCTCGGTGAGCGTGTCGCTCTCGAAGAACTTCTCCATCAGGGCGTCGTCGTTCTCGGCGGCAGCCTCCACCAGGGCTTTGTGCAGCTCCATGGCTTTGTCCATCTCCTCGGCGGGAATTTCCTCACGCTTAGGCTCGCCGCCGTTGTCGCCCCATGAGAGCTTCTTCATGATGAGCACGTCGATAAGGCTGTGGAATCCGGGACCGGTCTCCAGCGGGTATTGTATCTGCACGCACTTCGAGCCGTAGATGTCCTGCATGGTGGTGACGATGTTGTCGAAGTCGCACTTATCGGAGTCAAGTTGGTTGATGAGGAAGATCACCGGCTTCTTCAGCTTCTGCGCATAGCGGAAATTGTTTTGTGTGCCCACCTCCGGACCATACTGTCCGTTGATCAGTATCACGGCCTGGTCGGTTACGTTGAGCGATGTGATGGCACCGCCGATAAAGTCGTCCGAGCCCGGGCAGTCGATGATGTTCAGCTTCTTGTTGTTCCACTCAACATGAAAAACGGTGGGGAAGACGGAATAGCCATATTCGAGTTCCACAGGGAAGTAGTCACTCACGGTGTTCTTGCCCTCTATCGACCCACGGCGCTTGATGATACCGGCTTCAAAAAGCATACTCTCGGCAAGAGTGGTCTTGCCGCTACCCGCACTGCCAAGCAAGGCAATGTTCTTAATCTCGTTAGTCTGATATACTCTCATATCCAAAAGATTTAAAGTGTTAGTAATAAGTTTTAGTCGTTTTTGTTAAGGTTAGGAGAGATAAGCTCCATATCGTTTGTAAATATAGATAAAATAAGAGTACGTTCCAAAAGAATGAACCTCAAATCCCCTTTATTTTAAAACTAATTAGTAATTTTACATTCTAAAAGATGGATTTCATGGCAGGACTCTACATTCATATTCCTTTTTGTGCCAGCCGCTGCATCTACTGCGGATTCTATTCCACCACCTCCGTGGCTCTGCAGGACGAGTATGTCGATGCGCTGTGTCGCGAGATGGAACTGCGTACAGACGCGCAGCCGCTCTCTACCATTTATCTTGGGGGCGGCACGCCGAGCCAGCTCTCGCATGCAAACTTCGTGAGGCTGTTCCGGCATATATATAATAGGTATAAGGTGGCCGGGGAGGCGGAGGTGACGATGGAGTGTAACCCCGACGACGTGCACCCAGGCATGCTCCGCGACCTGCCCGTCAACCGCGTGAGCATGGGGGCGCAGACTTTCGCCGACGATCGACTTCGCTTTCTCCATCGCCGACACACGGCTTCAGAAGTAGATGAAGCAGTAAGGACGCTGCGGCATGATGGGGTTAACAACATCAGCATCGACCTGATGTTTGGCTTCCCCGGAGAGACGATGGAGGAGTGGCAGCGCGACATCGATCACGCGCTGGCACTGCACCCCGAACATATCTCTGCCTACAGCCTGATGTACGAGGAGGGAACACCCCTGTACCGCATGCTGGAGCAGAAAAGGGTGGAAGAGATCGACGAGGAGCTCAGCGTGGCGATGTACAACGAGCTCATAGACAGGCTCACCGCCGAGGGCTACGAGCACTATGAGATCAGCAACTTCGCACGGCATGGATTCCGCAGCAGACACAACTCCAGTTACTGGCACGACGTTCCCTATATCGGGCTGGGTGCCGCCGCCCATTCTTACGACCTCGGGCACCGCATGTGGAACGTGGGCGACATCAGGAAATACATGGACGGCATTCGTCATGGCGTGCTGCCGCAGGAGCAGGAAGTGATAGACGAAGACACACACTATAACGACATGATAACTACCGCGCTACGTACCTGCGAGGGAATCCTGCTCGAAGCCGTTTCGCCCCGGTATCGCGACTATCTCTTAGACTGTGCGCGCCCGCATCTGGACCGTGGCACGATGGCCGTGACCGACGGCCGCCTGCACCTCACGCGCGACGGCATCGAGACGAGCAACAGCATCATGAGCGACCTGATCTATGTGTAAGCAGGGGCGATGCCCGTGCCGTGCCTACCGCAGCCCGTCGATTCCCTTCTCCTTATAGATGGTATAGAAGTGTTGCCTGATATCCTTATCGATGTCGGCCACGCTTCGTTTGCCTGTGACATAGGGCTTGAGAAGCATGGTGGGAACCTGAAGCACGATGCCGATGGCGGCGGCTGCCACAAAGTTGAGCAGCTCGTTTGCGATCAGTGCGCTGTTGAGAAACCAGATCATGGCGATGATGGGTAGGGCAAAGAGCAGCCAGTCGCCTGCCGTATTCATCTTCGCGCTGTTCTCCCGCTCCGACTTTAGGGTCTGGGGGGCACGGGCGATGAGGGTCGGGCGGTGAGCTGCCCAGAAGTCTTCAAATTCTTTTTCCATCTTATACAGGTGTCTTTTTTATCGTTGAATAGGTGTAAATCTCTACAAAGATACGTAAAATTTTGAGTAACTTTGCATCTCAAAAAAAGAATATCAGGACATGCAGAAACAGTTTTCGCGTACCCAGCTCCTCCTGGGACAGCCCGCCATGCAGACGCTCGAAGGAGCCCATGTTGCCGTTTTCGGCGTAGGAGGCGTAGGAGGTCATGTGGTTGAGGTGCTGGCCCGCAGCGGAGTGGGAGAGATAAGCCTTGTAGATAACGACCGCGTGGCGCTGTCGAACCTCAACAGGCAGATGGTGGCGCTGATGTCAACGCTGGGACAGTATAAGGTTGACGTGGCGGCGGCGCACATTCACGACATCAACCCTGAATGTACCGTCCACAAACATCAGATGTTCTACCTGCCCGAGAATGCCGGCGAGATCGACCTGACGCAGTTCGACTACGTGGCCGACTGCATCGATACCGTTGCTGCCAAGATAGAACTCATACGTCGCTGCCACGAGCTCGGCGTGCCCCTTATCTCGTGTATGGGAGCTGCCAACAAGCTCGACGTGACGCGCCTGTGCGTGGCCGACCTCAGCAAGACGCGTATGGATCCGCTCGCCAAGATTCTGCGCAAGCGCCTCCGCAAGTTGGGCATCACCCATCTCAAGGTGGTTTTCAGCGAGGAGGAGCCTCTGCCGCCCATCGTCTCTGCCGAAGTTGCTGACGGTCAGGCATCTTCCGCCGACTCGTCGCAGCGCATTCCTCCTGCCAGCAATGCCTTTGTCCCTGCGGCAGCAGGACTGATTCTGGGCGGAGAGATCGTGAAGGATATCATCAATAAGGCGGGTACGATGCGCGTTCTGCCAGAGGAGGACTGCCGCCGAGACCAGGAAAACGAGATATGACACTATGCACATCATTTTGCCAAAAAGCTATCAAAGTGTCAAAACGGTTGGCTCCAGAAATCGCTTCTTTTCAAAAACTTAGGTTCTCGTGCGTTTCATCGGCCTAAATTTCGCGTTTTTGCTATCTATTGATAATCAGAATGTTACGTTGCGCTGCCCTTGTAAGCACTGCGATTTTAGCCCCATTTATCCCTCAAAATGCCTCAAAATTCCCCTGTTTTGGCATGATTCAGGGTCAAAATAGTGGTTATTGGCGTTGCGATTCAGTATGATGCGCGTCGCGAATAAGTATTAATCGCAACCCCGCCCCTGCATTTCCGTTCTCCGGCCTTGCGGCAAGATGTAGCACCTTAGACTTCTCAAACTTCGAAGTGTTTCTAATTCAGTAATGCCTATATGTAGAGGGTGGGTAATGGCTGAACGCATGGGCGGCGAAGGGCTACGAGATCCCGAACAAGCGAACATGTCACTTGTTTCTGCTTTGTGTTCATACCTTGCCTTTTTGCTCTTTCTGCGACGGTGTGCGGAGATCGAACAGAATTCTAAAGATTTATTCATTTTTATAGGGGTGTATGACATGGTATCTTACCTTTTTTTCGTATCTTTGCATAATCAGAGCTGCCGACAGACAGGCGTGCCACAGGTGCCCCGGTCATGGTATGACGGCTCTGCGGAGAATGGTAATAACGATATATAAATTTATAGAAACAATATTGATATGAACGCATTTGTATTTCCCGGTCAGGGCTCACAGTTTGTCGGAATGGGTAAGGATCTGTACGACAACAACGCATTGGCCAAAGAACTGTTTGACAAGGCCGATGAGATTCTTGGCTTCAAGATAACCGACATCATGTTTGCCGGTACCGACGATCAGCTGAAGGAGACGCGCGTGACACAGCCTGCCGTGTTCCTGCACAGCGTGATTTCTGCCCTCTGCATGGGCGATGCTGCCAACTTCGGAATGGTGGCCGGCCACTCTCTGGGCGAGTTCTCTGCCCTCGTCGTTGCCGGTGCGCTGTCGTTCGAGGACGGACTGCGCCTCGTTGCCGCCCGTGCCAATGCCATGCAGAAGGCCTGCGAGGCCAACCCCGGAACCATGGCTGCCATCATCGGACTGAGCGACGAGCAGGTGGAGAGCATCTGCAAGGAAGTGAGCGACGGTGGCAAGGTGGTCGTTGCGGCCAACTACAACTGTCCCGGACAGCTGGTGATCTCGGGCGACGAGGCCGGCATCATGGAGGCCTGCGACAAGCTGAAGGCTGCCGGTGCCAAGCGTGCCCTGCCCCTGAAGGTGGGCGGCGCGTTCCACTCTCCGCTGATGCAGCCTGCCAAGGACGAGCTGCAGCAGGCCATCGAGGCTACGACGTTTGCAGCACCTAAGTGCCCGGTGTATCAGAATGTAGATGGTAAGCCTCACACCGACGCTGCCGAGATCAAGCAGAACCTCATTGCCCAGCTTACAAGTTCGGTGCGCTGGACCTCGAGTGTGCAGAATATGATAGCCGACGGAGCCACCGACTTCACGGAGTGCGGCCCTGGCAAGGCCCTGCAGGGCATGATAGGCCGTATCGACAAGACTGTCGCTGCCCACGGCATAGCTTAAGAACGATAACAGGATCAGGAGGGGAGACTACAGATCGTGACGGTGGTGTGGTCTCCCTTGATTGTGCAATCTACTATACAAGCAGATTTCTGCTTTTCTCTTATGGACCATAAAATAATACTTTATCAGGTGATGCCGCGCCTTTTCGGCAATGCTAACGAGACGCGTAAGCATGGCGGCACGCTGCAAGATAATGGGGTGGGGAAGCTCAACGACTTCGGACCGTCGCAGCTCAGGCATATCAGGGGCATGGGCTTCACGCATATATGGTACACCGGCGTGCTGCGACATGCCACGGCAACCGACTATTCCGCCTACGGCATTCCACGACAGCATGCTGCCGTGGTGAAGGGCATGGCGGGATCGCCCTATGCCGTAGCCGACTACTACGACATCGACCCGGACCTGGCCGAGGACGTGGAGCACCGCATGGAGGAGTTTGATGCGCTCGTGAAACGCAGTCATGAGGCAGGGCTGAAAGTCATCATCGACTTTGTACCCAACCATGTGGCACGCGAGTATCGCTCTATAGCCAAGCCTGCCGGAGTAGAAGATCTGGGGCAGGGCGACAATGTGGATAAGCACTTTGATGCCCGCAATAATTTCTATTATTGTCCGGGACAGCCGTTTATTAGTCCGGTACAGACGCCCGATGGCGAGGAACCTTACGAGGAAAATCCTGCCAAGTGCACGGGTAACGACCGTTTTGACAATGCCCCGTCACTGAGCGACTGGTATGAGACCGTAAAACTCAACTACGGTGTGGACTATCTCGACCACGGCAGCAGGAAGGAACATTTCAATCCGGTGCCCGGCACGTGGGTGAAGATGACCGATATCCTGCTGTTCTGGGCTGCCCGCGGGGTAGATGGATTCCGCTGCGACATGGCGGAGATGGTGCCTACGGCATTCTGGAGCTATGCCACACGGATCGTGAAGGAGCGTTACGCTTCGCTCATCTTTATAGGCGAGGTCTATGATCCGGGCAAGTATCGCTGCTACGTGAAGGCGGGGTTCGACTATCTCTACGACAAGGTGGGCATGTACGACTGCCTGCGCGACGTGATCTGTGGCCGTCGGCCGGCCAGCAGTGTAACCTATTGCTGGCAGAATGTGGACGATATCAAGGATCACATGCTCTATTTCCTGGAGAACCATGATGAGCAGCGCATAGCCAGCGACTTCTTCTGTGGCAGTGCCGAGAAGGCCATCCCGGCCGTGATCGTCTCCGCCCTGATGCAGACCAATCCGTTTATGGTCTATGCCGGGCAGGAGCTTGGCGAGCGCGGTATGGACGAGGAGGGATTCTCTGGGCGTGATGGACGTACGTCGATCTTCGACTACTGGTATCTGGACAAGATTCATAAGGCGTACTTCGACCGCAGAAATATGAGTCACGCCGACATGAAGCTGCAGCTGAAATATCAGCAGATACTCCGCATAGCCAACAGGGAACGGGCCGTGAGCGAGGGCGAGTTCTTCGACCTCATGTATGTCAATCCGCAGACATGGCGCTTCAATCCCCGTTATCATTTTGCCTTCCTGCGTAAGAGCGGCGATGAGGCGCTGCTGGTGGTAGTCAATTTTTCTGAAACCCATGAGAATGTAAGCGTCACCATACCGGAGCATGCCTTCGACTTCCTGCACCTTAAAGAGAAGACCACACCGGCCATAGACCTGCTGACAGGCGAGAGTATGGATATCACTTTGAAGAAGGACGGCTTGGTGAGTATGGACCTATATCCTCACAGTGGACGTATTTACAAATTTAATATCAATTTGGAGGAGAAGCCCTATATGCTGAATGTTCATAACAAGGAGGAGTTTCCGCCGGCACACACGGCGGAGCACTTACTCAATCAGGTGATGGTGCGGATGTTCGGATGCGAGCGTTCCTGCGATGCACATATTGAGCGCAAGAAGAGCAAGATGAACTTCACGCTCGACCATAAGCCTACCCGTCAGGAGGAGAAGGCTATTGTAGAGCAGATGAACAGCCTCATCGAGCAGGACCTTCCGGTGACTTACGAGTTTGTCGATAGGGACGATCTGCCCGAGGAAATCAGTCTGGACAGGCTGCCGAAAGACAGTTCCGACTTGATACGGCTGGTGCGTATCGGCGACTTTGACGCATGTCCGTGTATTGGAAAACATGTGCGCTCCACGTCGCAGATAGGCAAGTTTGAGCTCCTGGGTACCAGTTGGGATCAGCAAGCGATGAGCTTCCGCATCAGGTTCAAGGTGATACCCTGATCGGGTGACACCCCGACCGGGCAACATCGACACTCTGTCCAGGTAACATGACGATAAAAAGGGAGCTCCCCCATATG
>LAHS01002290.1_pt1 | contig 12964 bp, 11 predicted proteins | sample 329651 | NCBI WGS metagenome assembly LAHS01 (sample SAMN03275699, study PRJNA271635) | activated sludge metagenome | isolation source: sample C-1 Sludge from hydrolytic chamber (first chamber) of Anaerobic... | reverse complement strand
TGGCATCGCGTCATCCTGGCAAAGTTCGCCGAGGGCACGCTCTGCGCCTTCGCGGGCCTTTCTCTCGGTCGAGAGGGGCCTTCCGTCCAGCTTGGCGGCATGTCCGGCAAGGCCGTCTCGAAGGTGCTCAAGAAGGGCAGGGGAGAGGAACGTCTCCTCGTGACCTGCGGTGCGGCCGCTGGCATGTCCGCGGCCTTCCACGCCCCGCTCACCGGCGTCCTCTTTGCCATCGAGGAGATCCACAAGGAGTTCAGCGCTCCGCTCATCGTGTCGGTCATGACCGCGTCGGTCGTGGCCGACTTTCTCGTCTCTCAGGTGCTCGGCGTGGCGCCAGTCATCACGTTGAGCTTCGCGAGCGATCTGCCGCACATCGACTATCTCTTCGTCGTGCTCATCGGCGTGTACTGCGGCGTCCTCGGCGCGCTCCACAACAAGGGCATGTTCCTCTGTCAGTCGCTGTACGAGCACATCGACCGGCACCTGCCCTATGCGCGGCTCGCGGTCCCGTTCGTGTTGTCTGGCGTCATGGCGTTCACGTTCCCGCAGCTCCTCTGTGGCGGCGACGCCATCATGGAGCTCATCGCCCAGCCGGGCATCCTCGCCATGGGCACGATCGTCTTTCTTCTGGTGGGGAAGTACCTCTTCACCACGATCAGCTTCGCCTCAGGAGCGCCCGGCGGCACGCTCTTTCCGCTCGTGGTCATGGGCTCGCTCTCTGGTGCGCTCTTCGGCGTCCTGGCGTCCATGCTCTTCGGCTTTCCCGAGGCCTACGTCACGAACTTCCTGCTTCTTGGTGTTGCCGGGCTCTTCTCGAGCGTCGTGCGGGCGCCCGTGACGGCCGTCATCCTCTGCTTCGAACTCTCGGGATCCCTTGACGCGCTGCTTTCCGCAGCGATCGTCTCGATCGTGTCGTACGTGACTGCCAACATCCTCCGTGTCGACCCGTTCTACGAGCACCTCCTGTCACGCCTTCTCGGCGTCACGCCCAACGATCCGACCATGAACGGAGAGCCGGGCGAGAAGGTCCTCAAGACGCACCATGTCGGCGCCAACTCCAAGCTCGACGGTGCGCTCGTGAAGGACATCCCATGGCCGAGCGGCGCGCGCATCGTCACCATCGAGCGCGCGGGACAGGAGATCGTGCCCACGGGAGACACGCGGCTCATCGCGCTCGACGTGCTTCTCATCATCATGGACTCAGACTTCGAGGATGACGTCGAGCTCAAGCTCAAGCAGATGTGCAGGCCTGGCGTCGAGACCCGCTGGACGCCCAACTAACCGGAGCGGTGTGTCCCGCGGTGGGGAGGAATGAAATAGAGAAAAGGCCTGATTCTCTCTCTTCTCTACTTTACATAAGATATATTATCACGGTTTTAGACGAGAAAAAGCTGGCGGCGCGAGAGGCCCTCTCGAACTGCCCCCTCGCGCTACGTTTACCTCTGAGATTGTGCACGAGGCTGTGCGCGGAAACCCCGTCATCGCACTGCGCATTGTCACCGTGCTCACGCGGTCTCTTGAGCTGTCACGGTCTTCTGGTGAGCATCCGACTCATGGATTCCATCACCTTCGTCATGGGAATCGAACCCTTTCGACCAGAATCCTTCTCTGGGCCGTATCCCCGATGACCTTGGCACCGACCGCTTGGCTCCCAAGGTCTTAAAACGCCTTAGAACGCCTCGTCTACCAGGCATTTTGCGAATCAGATCTCAGACCCGAAAACCACCTGACAGTAGCGGTTTCAGTGGTTATCGTCGTGACTCTCAAGGATATCCCTGAATGAAACGACGTTTTCACCGTTCCAGGGCGTGTAATGATCCGACTGATGCTCTTCGATCCGGCAATACAGAAACACAACTACATCTGCGGCTCACGAATCGCTCGCGAGCCGCAGGCTCAACAAGCATGAACGAACACGTGTTCGTATCAATCTTATGTAAACTAGGGGAGCCTAACCTTCGACCGGCTGCCCGAGATAGGCTGCCACACTCGTGGCGGCCACCGCACCATCTGACGCGGCTGTGACGATCTGTCTCAGGAACTTGCTCCTCACGTCTCCGGCGGCGAAGAGCCCCGGCGTCCTTGTCGCCATGCGCTCGTCGGTGATCACGTGTCCCGTCTCGTCGAGGTCAGCCAAATCCCGTACCAACGAAGACGCGGGAACGCGACCGACAAAGACGAAGATGCCGAACGAGCCCTCGTCATAGCGCTCGGTGTGCATCGCCCCGGTGGACGTGTCCTTGAAGGTGACGCTCGAGAGGAGCTCTCCCCCATCGACGGACGCGATAGAGGTCTGGTACCTGACGCTGACCTTTGGGTTCTCCTCAATCTGACGGGCGACGGAGGCCTGGGCGCGAAGATGGTCCTTGCGGACGACGAGAATGACCTCGCTCGCAAACCTCGTGAGGAAGAGGGCCTCCTCGCAGGCGGAGTTCCCTCCCCCGACGACGAAGACGCGCTTTCCGCGGTAGAACATCCCGTCGCAGGTCGCGCAATACGAGACCCCGTGGCCGGCGAAGCGCTCCTCGCCTTCGAAACCGGCGCGGCGCGGTGTCGCACCTCCGGCGAGAATCACCGTTCGAGCGTCGTACGCACCGTCCGAAGTGGCTACTCGAAAGCCCGTGGTATCCGGGTCGACCGAGATGTCGCTGACGCGCTCCATGACGATGCTCGCCCCGAGGTCCTCCGCCTGCTGACGCATGGCCTCGACGAGTGAGTACCCGTCGGTGTGAGGCACCGCGGGATAGTTGTCCACCTCGTTCGTGAGAATCACCTGACCGCCCACCGCCTCCTGCTCCAGCGTGACGGCGTCGAGCAGCGAGCGAGACGCGTAGAGGGCGGCGGCAAGGCCGGCAGGGCCGCCGCCGATGATGACGAGGTCCTTACGTACGATGTCTTCCATGCGGCTCCCTTCGTAGACTGCGATGTCTATATGCTACCCAAAAGCACGCAATCTAGTCCAGCAAGGAGGTATGTGCAGACGACACGCAAAAGGGGTCGGCGACCTCATTCGGTCACCGACCCCACAACGATCACGAGATGAGCGAGCGGCCTACTCCGAGGCGTCCTTCTCGCCAGCTACCTCAGACTCGGAATCCTTCTTGCCCTTGGGCATGGGAAGGATGAGGTTCAGGACGATGCCCACGAGCGTCGAGGTGGCCATGCCGGGCAGCGTGTAGTTGCCGAGGGGGATCGAGACGCCCGAGGTCTCCATGCCCACGCCGAGGATGATGACGACGGAGGCGATCATGAGGTTGCGGTTGACGTCGAAGTCGACGCCGTTCGTGACGAGCATCCTCAGGCCGTTGGAGGCGATGAGACCGAAGAGCAGCAGGCAGACGCCGCCCATGACGGGGCTGGGAATCGACTGGATGAGGGCCGCGAGCTTGGGGCAGAAGCCGCCGACGAGAAGCGCGAAGCCGGCCGCATACCAGAAGATCTGCGTCGAATAGACGCGGGTCACGCTCATGACGCCGATGTTCTCGGCATACGTGGTGGTCGGGGGGCCACCGAGGAAGCCGGAGATGATGGTCGAGATGCCGTCGCCGCAGAGGGAGCGCGGCAGCATGTCACGGTAGTCCTTGCCCACGATCTCGCCGACGGCGAGAAGGTGCCCGATGTGTTCGATGATCGTCACAAAGGCGATGGGTCCGATGAGAATCACGGCACCCCAGTCGAACCGAGGCGCGGAGACGTTGGGCAGGCCGATCCACGCGGCGCTCGCGACGCGGGTGAAGTCGACGAGGCCGAGGGGAATCGAGACGAGATAGCCCACGACGATGGCAAGGAGAACGGGGACCGTACCGAGGATGCCGCCGAGGCTCGAGAGGACCACGGCCGTCACGAGGGTGATCGCGGCGACGATGGCGCCGACGCTGTAGAAGGACGAGACGCCGTCGGTGGTGGTCAGGAAGGCCATCTTCACGGCGGTGGCGGAAAGGCCGACGCCGATGACGACCATGACCGACGCCACGAGGACGGGCGGCAGGACCCTGTTGAGCCAGCCCGTGCCCACGATCCTGATGATGCCGGCGACGATGAGGTAGACGCAGCCGGAGACGATGACGCCCGACATGGCAGCGTCGAGACCCTGCGTCGCCCCGATGGCGATGATCGGGCTGATGAAGGCGAAGGAGCTCCCGAGGTAGCTCGGGATCTTCCCTCCGGTCACGAGCAGATAGCAGATGGTGCCGATGCCAGAGCACATGATGGCGACGTTGGGGTCGAGTCCCGTCAGGACGGGAACCAGAACCGTGGAGCCGAACATGCTCATCATGTGCTGGATGCCCAGCGGAATCGCGCGCCCGACAGAGACCCGTTCGTCGACTCCGATGATCTCGCGCTCAGTAGATGCCATGCACATCCCCCTTCTCAAGAGATGACGTCACAAAAGAGGCCCGGGCGCGAGGCCCGGGCCTTGGAGACGAAGCGAGGAGCTAGACGATCAGGAAGTAGACGATGAACGCGGCGGTCGCGACCCACATGAGTGGCTTGACCTTCTTGAGCTGACGCGTGAGGCACGCGACGATGACATAGGAGATGAAGCCGAGGCCGATGCCGTTGGAGATCGAGTAGGTCAGGGGCACACCGGCGATGATCATGAACGCGGGGAAGCCCTCGAGGAAGTCGGACCAGTCGATGTCGACGACGTCGGTCATCATGAGGTAGCCAACCATGACGAGAGCGCCGCAGGTCGCGGCGGAGCTCACGATCGCGATGAGCGGCGCGAAGAAGGCAGCGACGAGGAAGAGGACGCCGGTCACGACAGAGGTCAGACCGGTACGGCCGCCATCGGCGGCACCAGAGGCGGACTCGACGAAGGTCGTGATGGACGAGGCGCCGACGAAGCCACCCACGGCAGCGGCGGCGGAGTCGACGATGAGGATCTCCTTGATGTTCTCGACGGAGCCGTCATCGTTGAGGAACTTGCCCTGCTTGCCGACGGCCATGGCGGTGCCCATGGTGTCGAAGAAGTCGGACATCATGAGCGAGAAGGCGAAGACGAGAAGGACGGGGGTGGTGACGACCTTCGCGATGCCCATGACACCCGTCGCATCCGTCTGGAAGGGTGCGGCGAAGGACGAGAAGTCGAGACCGGAGACGACACCGGTGGGCAGGGTGGTCACGCCCAGGGGGATGCCGGCGACGACGGCAATGATGATGCCAATGAGCAGCGAGCCCTTGACGTCGGCGGCGTAGAGGATGACGGTGGCGACGATGGAGATGAGACCGACGAGGAATGCCGGGCTGTAGACGTCGCCGAGCGCGACCATGGTGTCGGTATTGGCGACGATGATGCCGCCGTCATGAAGGCCGATCATTGCGATGAAGAGGCCGAGGCCGACGGAGATCGCGTGACGAAGCGAGACGGGGATGGCGTCCATGATGGCCTCGCGGAGGCCACAGAGGACGAGGATGAGGATCGCGATGCCCTCGATGAAGATGACAGACATGGAGGCGTGCCAGTCACCACCGGTGAGCTGGGTCAGCGTGAAGGCCACGACCGCGTTGACACCCATGCCGGAGGCGCAGGCGAGAGGACGGTTGGCGAAGAGGCCCATGAGGATGGTCATGACGCCTGCGCCGAGGCAGGTCGCGGTGACGGCTGCCGTGATAGGCACGCCGGCAAGCGCCATCAGGCCCGGGTTGACCGCGATGATGTACGCCATCGCGAGGAACGTCGTGAAGCCAGCGCGAACCTCCTGACCCGCCGACGAACCCCTGTCGGACACCTTAAAGAACTTTTCCATAGACGGAACGCTCCAATCTCGTAGTGCATTTGCAAGACCGTTCAGGCCTCAAGAAACAGAGGCCGGGACAACAAGGATGACTACGCGCCGCTCGAGCCGAACCCGCCGGCACCGCGGTCGGTCTCGTCGAGCTCGTCGACCTCCACGAGATCGACGATGGGCACCTTCTGGATGACGAGCTGAGCAATCCTCTCGCCACGGGTGATGTGGATGTCGTTCTCGTCATCGAGGTTCACGGCGCAGACCTTGAGCTCGCCGCGGTAGTGGGAGTCGATGAGACCGGGGGTGTTCGCCATGGAGAGGCCCTCGCGAAGGGCGAGACCGCTCCTCGGCTGGACGAAGCCCGCGTACCCTTCGGGAATGGCGATGGCGAGCCCCGTCGAAACGAGTCTGCGCTCGTGAGGCGCGAGGGTGACGTCCTCGCTTGCGCGGAGGTCGAGACCGGCATCGCCGACATAGGCGTAGGAGGGAAGCTCGACTGTGGGGTCAAGCCTCTTGATGGGCAGGGGGACGCGATCGATTGTCATTGGTTGAGACTCCTCAATTCCTCGCTGAACTCGTCAACGTCCTTGAAGTCACGGTAGACAGAGGCGAAGCGAACGTAGGCGACCTTGTCGATGGACACGAGACGCTTCAGAACCATGCGTCCCAAGTCCTCCGAGCTCACGTCCGTCGTACCCGAGTCACGAAGCTCGGACTCGATGCCATCGATGAGGTCGTTGAGCTTCTCGATGGGCACATCCCTCTTGACGGTCGCGGTTAGAAGACCGCGCATGAGCTTCTGACGGTCGAAGGTCTCCCGATGACCATCCTTCTTGACGACGAGCAGCGGCATCTCCTCACGACGCTCGTAGGTGGTAAAGCGGTATCCGCATTTCGTGCACTCGCGACGTCGACGTATCGCATCGTTATTCTCGGACGGACGAGAATCCACGACCTTGGATTCCTCGCACCCGCACTTTGGGCAGCGCATCTAACCTCCTAGACGAAAAGGACACCTAGGCAAGATATCACAGAAGCGACATATTTCTACGCCATTCCCAAGAATGAGCCTTGACGAAACGCCGATTTAATAGCGAGCAGAGCCCTCAAGCGCTCGTGCATTTCTGTTATGCAAGCGCCTTTAGAGAAGACAGATTATATGAGGTATGATTTGTACTACTTATCATACCTACGGAGGTCTGCAATGAAGGCACCGAACGGAAAGTACGCATGGACCGCCACAGTCGGAGAAAAGGGACAGATCGTCATTCCCAAGCAGGCACGCGAGGTGTTCGACATTCATCCTGGGGACACGCTCCTGCTGCTGGGAGACGAGAAGAGGGGCATTGCGATACCACCGAGAGGCGCCTTCTCCAACCTGTTTGACGTCGCCTTTCAGGAGGAGCAAGGTAACCAGTCATGAAGCGCATCTCCTGCTTCTGCATTCCCGCCCACGGTCATACGAACCCGATGCTGCCGGTCGTGAAAGTGCTGGTCAACCGCGGCAATCTAGTGCGTTTCTATTCCTTCGACGAGTTTCGGGAAAGAGTCGAGAGAACGGGCGCAGAATTCGTCAGCTGCGAACGCTTCCTGCCACGTCTGAGCTCCGAACAGCTGTCGAGCATCATGAAGGTCTCCGCGACCGAGATGACGATTCAGGACATCCGTACCACCCGGAACATGGACGACTTCCTCGCCGGGGAGCTTACGTCATTCCGTCCGGATGTCATCTATACGGATTCGGTCTGCTTCTGGGGAAAGCTGACCGCACGGAAGTACCAGATTCCGATGGTCGTTTCCACGAGCACCTTCGCCTTCAACCAGCTGTCATCGCAGTACATGAAGAGCAGTCCGCGGGAGATGGCGGACGTGATCTTCGGACTGCCGAAGATATCGCGAGAGCTGAAGAGCTTGGAGCCGCACGGCTATCACGTCAAGAGCGCGTTGGCTCTCGTACAAAGCGACAACGAGACGGATTCGGTGGTCTACACCTCGCGCAGATTCCAGCCATACGCGCAGACCTTCTCCGAGCATTACGCCTTCGTCGGCCCCTCCCTCTTCACGGGTTCGCCAGCACGCCCAGAAGGGACGGCTGCGGAGAAGAAACGTCCGCTGGTCTACATCTCCCTGGGGACAGTCATCAACGACCGACCTGATTTCTATGAGCGCTGCATCGAGTCGCTCAAGGGCTCGGGAGCAGACGTCATCATCTCCTGCGGGAAGTACCTGGATGCGGATAAGCTTGGCGCCCTTCCTGATACCATCCGGGTCTCACCGTCCGTCAATCAGCTCGAAGTGCTCTCGCGAGCTGATGTCTTCATCACGCACTGCGGGATGAACAGCGTCTCGGAGAGCCTCTTCTCGGCAGTTCCGATGGTCCTCTATCCCCAGACGAACGAGCAGCATGCCGTCGCCCGCCGAACTGTCGAAGTCGGGGCGGGACTTCTCCTGAAAGACGACTCCGTCGAGGGCATCCGCCACGCCGTGCAGTGTGTCCTGAAGGATGAAAGCTATGCCAAGGCCGCACAAGAGTGCAGCAGGGACTTCCGTGCCTGCGCAGGTCCGGCTGGCGCCGCTGAATTCATCGAGGGGGCACCCCATGCCTCCACAGGCGGTACTGATGTCATCAAGGAGATGAATCGAGAGTCGGCCATCTGGAATATAACCTACAGCGCTATAGCCGCTGCTGCCATGATACTTGCGGGAGCCATCTTCAAGGCGAACTTCTGGTGGGTGATCGGTATCGTGACAGGGCTTGTCAACCAGCCGTTCACGAGGGCGGTGCAGCGAAGGTTCTTACGACGGCACCTATGACCGTCACGCCTCGGCAGCCGACGATGCCTCGGGCACGTCGAGGGTCTGGCCTGCCTGGATGGTGGCAGACCCCAACTGATTGTGCGACTCGATCCAGGTGACGACCTCCTGGGTCGAATAGCCATCGACGGGATGCGCCTCGGCAAGACTCCAGACGGAGTCGCCACCATGAACGACGACTGACGTCGCGGGAATCGACTCGAGGGCAGACGCTTGGCGAGACGCAACCTCGGAGCTCACCGAGAGGAAGGTCATGCAGAGCGCGATGACGAGTGCCGCGCCTACGCCCAGAGAAAGCGCGAGCTGACCCAAGGCGAGACGCTCGGGGCGCTCTGACGCTGCAGGACGGCTCTGAGGGCGTGACGGGCGGCGCTGTCCCGAAAGCGCACCTGTGGAACCCCGTCCGTCTACAAGGACGAGCTCACGATATGAGGGCTTGAGGGCCGACGATCCCTCGCAACCAAAGTACCCGTAGACCATTGTCTGAGACATGTCGCTCCCCTTTCGAAGGTATCGAGTACGTTTATACAGACGCCACGGGACACGAATCGGTTCTCGAGACCCGAACGTATGTACTTATAATGAATCGTACATGTGTTCGTGTCAAGAGAAAAACGAACAAATGTTTGCCTCAACAGGGGTTCTGGGGTATGATGTCCGTAACGAGAGGGAGGTCGCGAATGGCAACGGGCAAACTCAGCAAGAGGCAGATGGCGATCTACGAGTACATCTGCTCCTACTCGGACGAGCACGGATATCCGCCCTCGGTACGCGAGATCGGGGCGGCAGTCGGTCTCGCCTCACCCTCGACGGTTCACATGCACCTCAAGGCACTCGAGCAGAAGGGCCTCATCAATCGAGACCCCAAGAAGCCGCGCACCATCGAGGTCGTCGAGAAGCAGTCCGAGCCGCAGGCGTCGGACGTCAAGCTCGCAGACGTCTCGCAGGACCTGGACAACAACGTGATATCGCTGCCGCTCGTCGGCAGGGTCGCGGCAGGCACGCCCATCCTCGCCGAGCAGAACGTCGAGGAGACGCTCTCGCTCCCGACGAGCATCGTCGGAGACGCGAGCTCGTTCATCCTCAGGGTCCGCGGCGAGTCCATGGTCAACGCGGGTATCTACGACGGTGACTACATCGTCGTCAAGGAGCAGAAGGACGCCCACAACGGGGAGATCGTCGTCGCCCTCATCGATGACTCGGCCACGGTCAAGACCTTCTATCGCGAGAAGAACCGCATTCGCCTGCAGCCCGAGAACGACACGATGAGCCCCATCTACGCGGACAACCCGGTCATCCTCGGCAAGGTCACGGCGCTCATCCGCTCGATCTCCTGAGTACTTCTCGCCAGCCCGTTCGTATCGACAGACCCCACGCCCGCGTTTTTGGACACGGGGTCTTCTGTGTCAGAGATCCTCGAGATCCCCGGTCTCGTCAGGCGCGAGATAGGGCTCGAGCGTCTGCCTCATGCGCGCCGAGGCACGAATCGTGGCGAGAAGGCCCTCCTGCGTGTAGCGCTCGCGGATGATCTGGCAGCGTTCGTGCACCATCTTGACGAGGATGCCCCTCTCGAACGGGATGAGCACGGTGCAGGTCTCCTCCCCGTGCGACGCCTCCTGCGCGATGCGATAGAGGAGCCCCCGGATGCCCGTGCCCTCCGTGGCCGATATGAGCTGCGCCTCGGGGTGGAGCGTCATGACGAGCCTTCTCCCCTCGTCATCGAGAAGGTCACTCTTGTTGTAGACGAGCACCGACGGGATGGCGTCCGCTCCGATGTCGGCGAGCACCGACCGGACCGCGGCAATCTCTTTGTCGGCGTTCGGGTCGCTCGTGTCGACCACGAGGAGCACGAGGTCAGCCGAGGAGACCTCGGCGAGCGTCGACTTGAACGACTCCACGAGCATCGTGGGGAGCTTCTGGATGAAGCCGACGGTGTCCGTGACGGTGATCTTGCGCCCCTCCTCGAGGTCGAGCGCGCGCGTCGTGGGGTCGAGCGTCGCGAAGAGCTCGTCTCGCACGTAGACGTCCGAGCCGGTCAGGCGATTGAGCAGCGTGGACTTGCCGGCGTTGGTGTACCCGACGAGCGCGACGCGGTAGATGCCGGAGTCCCACCGCGCCTTGCTCTGCACGCCGCGCCTCTTCTCGAGCTCGGAGAGCTCGTGCCTCAGCGTCGAGATGCGGTCGCGGACGATGCGCCTGTCGACCTCGAGCTGGCTCTCGCCCTGGCCGAACCGGCTTCCGATGCCGCCGCGCGTCTGCTCGCCCACGAGGTGGCTCCACATGCCCCGCAGTCGCGGGAGCAGGTACTGGAGCTGCGCGAGCTGCACCTGGAGCCTGCCCTCGTGCGTCGTCGCGTGCGTGCCGAAGATGTCGAGGATGAGGGCCGTGCGGTCGATGATCTTGACGCGCTCCCCCACCACCTTCTCGAGGTTCGCCTGCTGCGAGGGCGTGAGCTCGTCATCGAAGATCACGACGTCGGCATCGAGGTTGCGCACGTACGAGACGAGCTCCTCGGTCTTGCCCTTGCCGATGAAGGTGCGCGGGACCGGCTTGTCGAGGCGTTGGGTCATGGTCATGACGACGACGGCCCCGTCCGTCTCGGCAAGCCTGCCGAGCTCGGCCATGGAGTCCTCGATCGACCAGTCGGAGTCGCCGAAGTCGACGCCGACGAGTATGGCGCGCTCTGGTTCGGGCGCGGTCGACTCAGGCGTGAATCTAGCCACGGGCATCTCCTCTCACGAGTAGCGCCGAGACGATTGTCTCCACTGCCTCGTCTGGCGACACGGCGTCAAGATCGATCCAGCGAACCCTTCCGTCGCGGCGAAACCACGAGAGCTGTCGCTTCGCATAGCGGCGCGTGCGTAGCTTGACCTCGTCGATGGCCTCCTCGAGCGACGCCTCGCCGCGAAGGGCGGACGCCACCTCCTTGTAGCCGATGGCCTGGCTCGCCGTCTTCGAGGACTCGAGGCCGCGTCCGAGAAGCGAGCGGACCTCGTCCACGAGACCCGCCTCGACCATGCGGTTGACCCGCTCGTCGATGCGGGCGTAGAGCCGCGCACGGTCCATCGTGAGGCCCCAGATGGTGGCGTCGTAGTGGGGACGTCTCTCGTGGAGCCCCTCGTGGTGCTCGGCGTAGCTCACGCCCTCGTCGAGCATCTCGAGGGCGCGAACGCATCGCCGCACGTTGTTGGGATGGATGAGGGCGGCGCTCGCGGGGTCGCGGTCGGCGAGAAGGTCGTGGAGGGCGTCCGCGCCGTGCTCGGCCGCGAAGTCCTCATAGCGCGTTCGAGATCCGTCTCCGATGGCACCTGCGGGAAACTCCATCTCGTCTATCACGGCATCGAGGTAGAGCCCCGTGCCACCGCAGAGGACGGGAGTCACCGCGGAGGCGAGAAGGTCGTCGACGCGGCGGCGGGCGTCTCGCTGGAAGAGCCGGACCGAATAGTCCTCGGTGATGTCAGCGACATCGACCATGAGCAGGGGGCGGCGGCGCTCGGAGACGGGAGTCTTCGCGGTGCCGACATCCATTCCCCGATACACCTGCATGGCGTCGACGGATACGACCGACGAGCCGAGCCTCGTCGCCACGCCCTCCGCCACGAGGCTCTTTCCGGAGGCCGTGGGACCGACGATGCAGACGAGGGGCCCAGGAAGACTCATCGAGGGTCGCCCACCATCGTCCCGCGGAGATACCAGGTCCTCGCTTCGTCGACATGCACCTCGCAGATCCTGCCGACGAGCGAGCTCGGGTCGACGCCCTCGGGGGCGGAGAAGTGCACCGTCTGGTTCTTCTCGCTGTGCCCGACCAATACTGCGTCATCGCGCTTGGAGCTTCCCTCGACGAGGGCGAGCACGGAGCCGCCGAGCTCCTTCTGGTTGGCGTCGTGCGCCTGCTGGGCGACCTGTTCCGCGAGACGGTCGAAGCGGTCCTGGATGACCTCGTGGGGCGTCGGGTCCACGATCTGGGCAGCGGGAGTGCCCGGGCGCTTGGAGTAGATGAACGTGAAGGCGGACGAGAAGGCGGCCTCGCGAACCAGCGAGAGGGTCTGGAGGAAGTCCTCCTCTTCCTCGCCCGGGAAGCCGACGATGACGTCGGTCGAGAGGGCGAGGTCGGGCATCGCGGAGCGCAGCCTCGAGACGAGCTCGAGGTACTGCTCGCGCGTGTAGCGGCGGTTCATGGCCTTCAGGACGCGCGTCGAGCCGCTCTGGACCGCGAGGTGGAGGTGGGGCATCACCGAGGGGGTCTCCGCCATGGCGGCGATGACCTCGTCGGAGAGGTCCTTGGGGTTTGACGAGGTGAACCTGATGCGGTCCACGCCCGTCTCGCCGACCGCACGGACGAGCTCCGCGAACCTCGGGCTTCCGTAGACGTCCCGGCCGTAGGAGTTGACGTTCTGCCCCAGGAGCGTGATCTCGCGTAC
>LAHS01013209.1_pt1 | contig 12994 bp, 15 predicted proteins | sample 329651 | NCBI WGS metagenome assembly LAHS01 (sample SAMN03275699, study PRJNA271635) | activated sludge metagenome | isolation source: sample C-1 Sludge from hydrolytic chamber (first chamber) of Anaerobic... | reverse complement strand
AATGCACGGATCTGTTCAGAGATCTCTTCTCTTAAACGGATCACATCATCGATCATTGTACCGTCACCGCAGTTTGCCTTGTCTTCTTCCTTCCAGGCAATCAGCTGATCAATACCATACAGTGCAATTCTTCTATAGTCACCAACGATACGTCCTCTGCCATAGGTATCCGGCAGGCCTGTAACGATGTGAGAATGTCTAGCTCTCTTCATCTCTGGTGTATATGCATCAAAGACGGCATTGTTATGTGTCTTATGATAATCTGTGAAGATCTTATGCAATTCTGGGTTTGGCTCATAGCCGTATGTGACCAGAGCTTCCTCTGCCATACGGATACCGCCATAAGGCATGAACGCTCTCTTTAAAGGCTTGTCTGTCTGCAGACCGACGATCTGTTCGAGGTCCTTCATGGACTCGTCGATATAGCCAGGTCCGTAGGATGTCAATGAAGATACAACATCTGTCTCTTCATCCAGGACGCCGCCCTTTTCTCTTTCCTTCTTCTGCAGTTCCTGCAGTTTTCCCCAAAGCTTGTCTGTCGCTTCAGTAGGTCCTGCTAAGAATGACTCATCTCCATCATACGGAGTGTAGTTATTCTGAATAAAATCTCTGACGTTGCATTCTTCTTTCCAGGTTCTTCCCTTAAACTCTTTCCACTCTTCATTCTCTAACATCGCTGGCCTCTTTCTATTTTCCCTGGGACAGTTGTGAGAATATAAAAACCGTCCAGGCGCTTTGTGCGTGCCCAGACGGTCGGCTGTTATCTCAATCACAGTTCATGTGGTTCATTCCACTTCCGTCAGTTCTGTGATACCCAAATTATATTTGAGTACCGCACAAAGTCAATAAGTAAATTCTTTTTTGAATTTGACCTATAGAATCATGCCATAAACCGGTTAATTTGTCTCGTGAAATGATTTCGTGTTGATTTTAAGCCACTTTTAGAATGATACATAGACATCTTCATACGATGTATACTTCGAAAATGAGACACTGTTGTCATAGCTGTAGAAGCTGGCGCTGAGATCATAGGAAACATAGTGATTATTCTCGTCCTCACCGCTGAGATAAGAACTGTAGGACTGGGAATAAGAATACTTATCTGCTTCATACGGCAGACCGGCATCCTTCATGATCTTCTTGATTTCATCCTGGCTCATTGACGAGGTGATACCGTAAGGACCGACAACCGTTGCCGAAGTATCTTCATCAAAGATATAGAGATGACTGATGGTGCACTTCTCCAATGCTGTATTGACATTCGTATTGTTTGTCACAGCACAGCTTTCAATCTTGTATGCACCGTTCGTCAGTTTCATTTCCACTTCCTGATCCGGTGTCAGTACTGCCGTTGGTGTTGCATCTGTTGTATCGATCTTCCAGCCGTTCTTTTCAAAGTCTTCCAAAGTACTGCCGAAGGTATAGGTTGCGCCATTGATGGTATAGGTCTGCTTGGACCATTGGCCGATCAGTTTCGATACTTCTTCATCCGAGAGGTCATCCTCACTGATCGTATTGTTGTTTGTAATGGTGCTCAGCGGATCAGAGGCGGACGGTGCAAGGACTGCATGCATGCCAAGTCCCATACAGATGCCAAGTGCACATAACATAATGTTTCTAGCGGTGTGCGGCTTTGCGGCAGGTTTTACCTGTGTTTTTCTCGTCTCTTCCTGATCCAGTTTTGTATCGACATCTGACAATTGATCCAGCAGATCGTCCTTTGTATTTTGGGTCTGATTCTGTACTGCCATAACTTCCCCCTTACTTCGTATTAATCAGTAATATTGTATCTGTCCTGTCCCTTGATTTCCATCCTCGTTACAAAAAAAGATTCCCGAAGGAATCTAAATTACTTCTGTCCTGTGAAAGCCTGTCCTTCGTTCAGTACTCTGATCATCAGAGCGCCGCCCCAAGGCTGCTTCTTGATCAAGGCCTTTGTATAGTTAGCCAGATCACCATGAGAGCCAGCAGCATCGTCAGTTACTTCGAACTGCATTTCGATTGCCGTCTTCATCTTAACGAATTCATACTTCGGGCATTCCTGTGCTAATAAGATTGTTTTAATTTCATCTCTCTTCAGAGCTGTAGATACATTCACTAATGACATAAGATCTCTCCTTTAATGTATTTTCTATTATAGCATTTTTGGTTCCCGGCAACGCATGTTTTATTCCACCGTGAACTGCGGGTCATCATCGGCAGGAAAATGGATCCCGGAACTGACTCTGGCCTGGTCCAGGATGCTCATGACCTGCTTAGTGCGGATAAGCCAGATAGCTGCCTGGGTCATATCATGCTGGTCAACTACTTCCTGAATGCGTAAAAACTCGTTATACATCGGGTTTCCTTCATCTGGAACACCGATTGCGACTGGTTCCTGTCCATTGAGATGCAGGGTCATATTCTTGAATACACCCGGCCGGCAGGGAATCTCAATGAAGCCTTTGGTACCCTGAAAAATGGTCGTATTCGGGGAAACACTGTCTTTGGTGCCAATGCATACTGCCTTAAAACCATCATAATCCATGGTCAATACACCGCTAGTGTCAATCCCATTGAAGCCCTTATTGGCTAAATACTGTACAAAACGAGGCGCACCGAACATACCTACAACGGTATGAATGTTGTACACATTGATGTCATACAGAGCACCGCCGCTTCCTTCCAAAGAGAAGGCTGGCTTCACAATGCCCTTTTCATAATCTTCATAACGTGAAGATGTCTTGGAGAAATTTCCGTAGATCAGCTTCAGATCACCAATCTCATCCAGATGGGGAATCAAAGAATCATAGTTCTTACTATAGCGGTTCATGATTGCCTCAAACAGCAGGACACCCTTCTCTTCTGCTTCCTGGATCAGGTTCAATGTTTCCCCATACCGGGAAGTAAATGGTTTTTCCAGAATGACATTCTTACCGGCATCCACTGCACGCATGGCATATTCATAATGCAGGTTATTGATCAGACCAATATATACCGTATCAAACGATGGATCTTTTAAGAACGCATCATAATCGGTATACAGCTGGAAGCCGTACTGTTCCTGCAGAGGTCTGCCCTTCGCTTCATTGCGGCACCATAATGCAGGCACTTCAATTGCGGCATCTTTTAAATGACCCAATGCACTCTGTACAATTCCGCCGTTGCCTACAATTCCTATCTTCATTTTTCTTCTCCTTCAATAATTCCATAATGGACAAATGCATTCCATATTCCATGTTTCAATATATCTGTTGTGACATAATTCGCTGCTTCCTTGGTCTCCGGTGTACTGTTGCCCATAGCAATTCCTACACCGCATTTCTTCAGCATTGGGATGTCATTGGCACTGTCACCAATACCAATCGCATCGAACTCTTCTGCATTATAGTGCTCCAGGATCTTGGCAATCCCATCTGCTTTTGAAATGTTGCCATCCGTGATCTCACCGATTACAAAGCCCGGCAGATCCATGACCTTTGTCAGGATGAACGGACTCTCCAGCTGTTTGGCCAGCTTTGGATATAATGGCTCCCATTGTGTACCAAACGCACAGATCTTATAGATTGAATCATTTTCTTCTGAACCAAATGTCTCTGGATACGTGCAGTTCTCCATGCATAGAGTGACCTGTTTTGCCCGGTCATTCTCCACCCCGCCGAAATACTGCAGCAGGCTTTCATATCCTTCCGGGGAACAATAGGCTCCCGCAGTTCCTTCCAAGGAATATCCTAATCCAAGCGCACGTACGGCATGTTTGATGCGGGAAATATGATACGCATCCATCGGATGATCATAGATCCGTTTCCCTTCGACATATACCATAGAACCTGCGCCTAAGATAAAGCCGTCCACATCTGCATTCAAATATTTCACTACTTCCGCTAATGATCTGCCTGTACAGAGAAAAAGCTTATGACCGTTTTTCCGTGCCAGTTCCAATGCCAGCAGTGTACTGTCAGGAATCCGGCCAATCTTCGTGGAGAATAATGTTCCGTCAATATCTAAAAATATATACTTTCTCATGGCACTATTATATATGACATTCCCTGTTTATTGTTGGAATGACATCAGAAAAATATATGGTATCATGAAAGCAGGAGTTAAGAGTTTATGTCTAATATCATGATACATTTTGAATGGCTTTTTCGTATTCTGCTGGCAGCTGGGCTTGGCTGCTTTATCGGTTATGAACGGTATTCCCGTTCCAAGGAAGCAGGAGTCCGTACGCACAGTATTGTCTGTCTGGCGGCCGCAATGATGATGATCGTTTCCAAGTACGGTTTCTCTGACAGTATTGAATTTGATGCGGCACGTGTTGCGGCACAGATCATTACCGGCATTGGCTTTCTAGGTGCCGGCATCATCTTCGTCAAGAATGATACGGTCCAGGGACTGACAACTGCAGCTGGAATCTGGGCTACCTCAGGCATTGGCATGTGCATTGGTTCCGGTCTTTACATGGAGGGCATCTTCTCTGCCATACTGATCATTGTGATCCAGACCGTCATGCATCATACGCATTACTTCGGCGGTTCCCGCACCACCATGGGCCTGGTGATCCTGATTGAAAAGAATCGTTCCACTAAGGATGTTGTGGAATTCCTCGAAGAAGAAGGATACACGACCAGTGATGTCCACATTGAATCCAGCATGGACGGCCATGCGCCGTGGATGCTCAACCTGGAGATCTCTACATCCAAGGATATGGAACCACAGCAGATCATCGACAGTATTCTAAAGATTGACGGTGTAAAGTCCGCTACCGTCAGTTAACATAAAAGGATTCTCTTCTTCAATGAAGCGAATCCTTTTTATTCGACATGGATCAATTGTGATACTTTGAACTGTGTGTTGACTGTCTTTAAGCCATATTCCACATCATGTTCAACTCGGAAGTTCTCCCCTGCATGCATGACAAATTCTTTGCCTTTGTAGCAGATGATGCCTTCTCCTTCCAGTCCTGTCAGGATCTGTTCTCCCGTACCTTTTAAGCCGTTCATTTCTGTATTCATATCCAATGCACAGATATTGAAGACAACAAATCCACTGGTGAAGATTGTTTCCTGAACTGCCCTGCCCGGCTGATACCGTACCATATCCCTTGGCCGAAACGGCTCCATGGAATGGACTTTGTCTCCATCGATCTTTCTGCCCAAGGTCACTTCTACCGCGACAGAATCATCCAGTACAGTACTTCCTACTGGTTCATTCAGCGGCAGTACAATTGCCTGTCCGCCGAAGATCTCTTTCGATTCCTTGATTGATAAGCGGTCTCTTGTATATACATTCAGCTTTCCCATCAGCAGAAACAAGCAGTGATAATTGATGTTTCTCTGTACTGGGATGTCAGTATCATTCGCAAGAGAATATAAAGTAACACCGTCATAGACATCTTCTACAATTACTTGTCCGCGCATCGGCTTATTGACGCTGGAAATGTTTATGACCGTTCCCTTTTCATAGCTCATTGATTCTCACCTCCCTGCTGCGTGATCAAAACTATAATTTTCTTCCCATCAGGTACCCGTAAGGCTCAGCCTCCAGGACTTGGAAACCCATTTTCTTATAAAAATTGTACGCTCTTGGATTGTCGGAACTTACGCCTACCATTATACCAAGAACACCGTCTTTTTGCAGGGAATCCAGCAGAGTTTTCATTAATGCCTTCCCTGAGCCGTTTCCAGTATAGGTCTCCCGGATATCAATATGAAGATGGGCTGGATATTCTTTCACATACTTCTGATACCCGCTCACATCACAGCGGTAATAAAAGTCTGGAGCTACTTCCTTGATCTTCTGAAAGTACGGTTTGATTTCTTCAAAGAACTTTTCTCCGTCATCGGCACATAAAATATATCCCTGCGGATGGTCTTCCTCATCCAGCAGGATAAATCCTCTGCCATGATCCAGATACGGATCACAATACATCAATAATGAAAAATCATGGTGCTGTTTATTTACTTTATTATCCTGAGAACCTGTATCAATGCATATTGCATGCATGTCCTCACGGTACTTTTCTTCATAGGGAATGATCTTCATCGCAGTTACCTCTGTCATCATTTTGACATACTTTATGCAAATCACCAAACATTTATAAAAACGGGCCTGATCACTCAGGTCCGTTCTCAGTTAATCATTCAGATCATCACCGTTGGATGCGATGACTTTCTTATACCAGTAGAAGGAATCTTTTCTCGAACGATTCAAGGTTCCCTTGCCGGCATCATCGACATCGACATAGATGAAGCCGTATCTCTTGCGGATCTCACCAGTACCGGCAGAGACAACATCAATACAGCCCCATGTTGTATACCCGATACAGTCCACACCATTGCCAATTGCACGGTCCATTGCCTGGATATGCTTGCGGTAGTATTCAATCCGGAACGGATCATGGATAGAGCCATCCTTTTCCACCGTATCATATGCGCCTAAGCCGTTCTCTACGACCATCATTGGAATGTTGTATCTCTGATACATCATCTCCAGATAGTACTGCAGGCCATCCGCATCGACTGCCCAGCCCCAGTCAGAATATTCCAGATATTCATTTCTGGCACCGGCACTGAAGTTGCCGGATACCTTGTCCTTGACTTCATGGGTCGTGACGATGGAAGACATGTAGTAAGAAAATGTATACATATCAACAGTGCCGTTCATCAAGTCGACCAGATCTTCATCTGTAATATCCAGCTTGACGTTGTGTTCCTTCCAGAGTCTTTCTGTATAGGAACCGTATTCACCTAATGCCTGTACATCACCGCAGTAGTAGATGTTTCTTTCCCACGTATGCTGGCATAACAGAATATCCTTTGGATCGCATGTCGCAGGATAGTTGGTAATGCCGCAGATCATACAGCCGATCATGTTTGTTGGATCAACGGCATGACCAATCTGAACTGCCTTGGCCGATGCAACAAACTGATAATGCAGCTGCTGATACGCTTCCTGATATTCACTGTCCTCATGTTTTCCACCCATGAAATCCAGGAACATGATTGTATTGTTAATTTCATTGAAGGTCAGCCAGTAATGAACAAGACCTTTGTATTCTGTAAAGCATGTTGTCGCAAACTTGACATAGAAGTCAATTAACTGGCGGTTGTTCCAGCCGCCGTAATGTTCTTCCAGATACAACGGTGTATCAAAATGCCAGATTGTAACTAATGGTTCAATATGATACTTCTTTAATTCCTGAAAGACACTTCTGTAGTGTTCTACACCTGCTTTATTCGGTTCCTTCTCATCTCCATGCGGATAGAGTCTGGACCAGGAAATTGACATACGGTATGTCTTAAATCCCATCTCGGCAAATAAAGCAATATCTTCCTTGTAATGATGATACTGGTCAATGGCCAGGTGATTTGGATAGTAGCATTCATCCAGTACGGCATAATGTGCTCCTTCCGGAAGCTTCTGGCCTCTGGTCAGGAAAACATGCTTGCCATCTTTATCAATGCATGTGATCTTACGCTGTTCCTTGACGCTGCCGCCGGTCGTGACATCTGTCAGTGCCGGTCCTCTGCCGTCTTCATTCCAGGCACCTTCTACCTGGTTGGCAGCGGTCGCGCCGCCCCACAGAAATCCTTTTGGAAAATTAGCCATGTTTTTTGTTCTCCTTATTGTTTATCAATCATAGCAGATAACTTGCACCTGCATAATTCAGTTTCACAATTGGGAATCAAATGAGTTCAAAGTGCTTCATTGCATTTGCAATACCGTCATGATCAGCATCATTGGTAACGTAGTCTGCACTCTTCTTCAGGTCTTCTGTACTGTTGCCCATAGCAATACCGGTACCGCATTTCTTCAGCATCGTCATGTCATTCATCGAATCCCCGAAGCCATAGGCATCATGCGCCGATGCCCCGAACATTTCCAAGACCCGCTTTACAGCAAAGCCTTTGGTCATTCCTTCCGGCATCAGTTCACCGCCGCGTCTGCCAAGGTTGGCATAATATCCACCGCTTAGTACGACTTCCAGAGAAGCAGGAATTCTGGCAAAGAACAGATCTGCCGTCAATTCACTGTCAAAGTTGAAATCAATCTTCTGAATCGGTTCGCCCTGGTAATCCTCTACCAGATGCATGGTCTTGCGGCGGAAGACTTCCTCTTCGCTCAAATCCGGATACTCATACGAAAACCGGCTGGCAAAGCGGTGATGTTCCTTCGCATTCTGCCAGATCGTATCAATGCCCAGCAGCTGATACCCGCCAGCCAATGCACTGACCAGGTCCGTCATCTGCTTTACGGTGTGCGGATCAATATCATGATGTTCCAGGATTTTTCCCTCATAGGAAATCCCTGCCCCATTGGAGAAGATCACGCCCGGAATCTGCAGTTCCTGTTGATATTCCAATGCCATGCCATACGATCTGCCGGTACACAGAAATACATGGCATCCATTGTTCATTGCATTCTGAATTGCTTCTATTGAGGAAGGAAGCAGATGATGCGTACTTGGCGCAATCAACGTTCCATCCATATCAAAAAATAAATATTTATCATTCATACCGGGCTATTATACCAAGTTTTATATCAAGTGATAATGTTTTAAGCCATTCCATACGCCATCATCGTTAATATCGCTTGTGACATATTCTGCCGCTTCTTTCACCGCATCCTGGCCATTGCCCATGGCAATGCCATGTCCTGCCTGCTTCAGCATGCATATATCATTGATGCCATCGCCAAAAGCGTATGTATTTTCTAATGGCACATGCATGTATTCTGCGACTGCTTTCAAGCCGTCTCCTTTATCCCAGCCAAGGATTGTCACATCTGCCGATGGATGTTTCCCATGCGGATTCAGCAGGGCAATGCCATCCAGTGCATCTTCAATCTGTTTCCGATGAGCCTCATTACGGAACCATACATCAAAATTGTACAGTTTCATCTGGTCCATATCGCCGCCATGAACAACAAAGCCAGGGTCCCATACAGCAGCCATTGGTTCAAAGCCTTCCTCTGGTCCATAGTAATGACCATGCTGGCTTTCAAAGAATGCATACCCTGCATGCACGTCATCCAGCCGTTTTGTGATCTCATGAAGCTGTTCTTTAGTCAATGGCTTCTCATAGATCTTTTCACAGCAGGTATATCCTTCTCTGCCATTGGACACGATATAGCCATTGGCATACATATGGAAGTTTGCCTTGGCATACTTTAAAGCTCTGCCCGTGCAGATCCATACAAGATCTCCATGCGCACGTAATGCATGGACTGCCTTCTGTGCACTCAACGGTACTTCTTTGCCTTGGGCAAGTGTCCCATCGATATCAAAGAATACTAAGTTCATAAGAATCCTTTCTAAGAAAACGAGAGCATCGCTCTCGTTCTGTTATTCCTGCTTCAGTTTATCCAGGTATGGGTCCAGCAGATTCAGCAGACCATGCCAGTATACCGGGTATGCATCTACACCATGATATACCTGTTCTTCATTCTCATTGACAATGACTGAGAACTCCCAGCTGTTATTGCCAAGGATGGACTGTCCGTCATTGACCGGCATATATTCCTTATCCCAGTCATTGAGAAACAGTACTTCAAATAACTTTCTCTTTAATTCTTTCCATGTCTTCATCGGTACAACTTCCACAACCTTATTGGCGCCGCCTTCATGGGCATCATATACTTCAAAGACACAGCTTCCTGCATCTTCCGCAAATCTGAGATGAACAGATCCGCTGATGGCATCACCAAAACGGAAACGGATTCCTGTTACTTCATCAACCATTGGCTTGCCGTCATCTGTCAGAGCTGTTCTGCCAAAATCACTGGAGCAGTTCTTGCAGTGATAGAAACCATCTGCTTCTTTTACATCTTTTGATCCACAGTGTGGGCACACCGGTGTCTTTTTTACTGCCATAATTGCATCAAGCCTCCATGAATATCTTGAATACATTATAAGTTCAACTGCGCAGAAATGAAAGCGCTGCCATTCAGAACTGATCTGTTGTATCAATGATGAAATCACTCATCGTTTCAAGATGAACGAAAGAAAAGTATTTTTCTTCAAAGGGAATCCATTTCTTCTCAAAATCCTGTACTTTCTCAGGATTTCTTTTCCTGATCCGTTTGATCTGCACCTCTGGTGAGACTGTCATAAAGATCTTCAGATCATAGTAATCGCGGAGATCTTTTCTCATCGCATAACTGCCTTCAATGATCGTCACCTGGCTGACCGGAACTTTTATTCCTTCCTTCAGGCTCATTGTTGAGCAGTCAAAAGGATGATATGTAAATGGTTCACGCCTGGAAAGCGGAAGCAGCACCTCACTTAAGAAGCGCTCATGATCAACATTTTCTCCCGGGGCGGCATACCTCTCAGGTGTCCGCTGTTCTGGTCTCAGAAAAAAATCATCCATGTGGATCAGGGTGCCATGGGTCTGCTCCTGCAGCCATCTGCCGAAATGGCTCTTGCCCGAAGCACAGCGTCCATCAATGCCAATCACGGCAGATCCCTGCTTTTCAATCATCTGATTGATCCTTTTTAAGATCTCTTCCTGTATCTTCATAGCAATACTTTACTACAGAACATGAGAAAAGGCCTCGCAGGCCTTTTCTCTTTTATAATAAATAATTAAGGGGATAGAAATACTGAGTTATTGCTAAGGGGAGCAATTCTTCAGTCAGACAGTCATCTCTGTCTGTACCAATACTATACTGAACGGATGCAGTAAAATTATCTTATTATTGTGTAAAAATATGTGATTGTGGATTTTTCCCGCAGTTATGCTATTATTTTAAGCGTAATCATAAAGGAGGAAGTACTAATTTGAGCAAGAGTGACGCCATACAGATGGATGGTATTGTAGAAGATATCGCCTCTAATGCATTTAAAGTAAAACTGACTAATGGAGCGTATATCCGTGCTACCCTGGCAGGCAAGCTTAGAATCCATCACATCAGGATTCTGCCTGGTGACAAGGTAACAGTGGAAATTTCTCCATACGATCTGACAAACGGCAGAATTGTATACAGAAACAAGTAACACAGACAGCTGAATTTCAATTTGGCTGTTTTTTTATATCCAGACAAATTCTCTGTCTGAATATCTGACAATGTTTTTACCTGCTTATATTGATGCGATGATATTGAACCATAAACAGAATCAGTCCAAAGAAAAGATTGAAGCCCTGAATTTGGTATAAAACGGTATAAAATTCCTAAAAATGGCTCTATTAAGAAAAAAAGATTTCCCGGGGGAGGGAAGTCTTTTTATACAGTCCCTAGGGAGGGATCATGTATGGGGTCATATGCATACGCATATGATGCGGGTAACTATGATTAGTTATATTGTGAGTCTATGGTCTGATCTGACGTATTATCAGACTCCCGCAGTAAGAATATTAGCACCACTTTTTAAAGTAAGCGAGAACTTACTTGTTAATTATTTTATTCACGAAAAGGTGTGAGCCGAATGACTGCTTTCTGAAGATATGCATGCCTTTCATCTTAAGAGTTCTTAAGCCTGTCCATCCGTTTCCTTGAACAGAGAGATGATCCAGTCACGGTTGATCAGAGGGAAGTCTGCATCGTTGATCGTATAAAGGTCTTCCTCTGTTTTCAGCTCTTCCTGAATCATATTCACCGGAATCAGGAAACTCATTCCCTTATCACCTGTTCTGACAACAATCTTCATAATGTCATCATTGGTGCGCTCATACTCGACTGAAGTCACATCCTCAGCCTTTCCTTTTTTATTGTCAATGAATTCAATGAAACTGTCATACTTGGCCAGTTCTACCGCAACATCATCCATGCCATCTTCAAAGATCTCAATCTTTTCAATGAATTCCTGAATGGTTGCGCATCTTCTCAGACGATATCCCTGCTTGATCAGCGGCTCTGCAAATTCAGTGAGGTTGGCACCGACATCATTCTGGCTCAGCCATAATACAAACTTGCGGTCTGCATCACTGTAAAGCATTTGATTCTGGATCATGAATTCCTTATGGCAGTGCGGGCAGGTGTGCTGGAACAGATCACCTGAAAGCACTCTTTCCTTTAAATCCGGATCCTTAGCGGAAGTAACGGTATCATAAACTGTAATCGTGAACTCCTCACCGCAGTAAGGACATTGATACTGTAAATCATGGGATGCGCTCATCTATATTTCTCCTAACTTTTCATGGATATGCCGTTGAAATCAAGGCCAAGCTTCGCCGTTTCTTTCATAATACGGTTCATCACATCCTGCTCATCTTCATTCAGATGATTTCCTGCAAACAAAGCAAACAGACGGTATTCATTGCCGTTGAGGTACAGCAGTGCATAGACATCATCATCGATATGCACACCGGTATCTGCCGGTGTCTCTTCTGCCATCTTGCCTGTTAAGAACAGGCCCTTAACGCCGGTAATGCGCATGGCATATTCTGCCAGTCCGCCGTCCTGGATCAATCCTGTCATGACGACATCCGGATAGAATGGATCACGCAGCAGATCCAGTCTAGGATCCAGTCTGCTCTTCAATACATCTTCATCTGTATCTTCATCCATCTGCTTCAGGAAGTCTTCATTCTTATACATCATGTCCTGATCCGGTTCAGCTAACTGTGCTTCGCTCTGCAGGACCATATCAATTGAGAACGTACCTAACATCTTCTTAGACTTCAGTCCTCTGGTGCACTTCTCCCAGGAACTGCCGACTGCCAGCACATTTAAAAGGACAAATCCTTCCGCATTGCAGTAGGACGAGCATAAAGCGTAACAGTCATCATCGTGAATGGCAATACTGTCTTTTAACTGTTCGGTCAAGTCATCCACTTCAATTGTTACGTATTTGTGATACCAGTCTGTAAAGTACATCTCTGCTAGTTTCATATCTTACCTTATCCATATTGTAACAACAAAAAAACAGGTTTCAACTAAGAAGCCTGTTTCCTTAATTAGTTTCTGGAACGTCCGCTTCCCAGGATTCTTAATACATACAGGAAGACATTGATGAAATCAAGATATAACTGGAACGCACTGTATACTGCGAAGTTCTCCTTGATTGTTCCTT
>LAHS01004744.1_pt1 | contig 13111 bp, 9 predicted proteins | sample 329651 | NCBI WGS metagenome assembly LAHS01 (sample SAMN03275699, study PRJNA271635) | activated sludge metagenome | isolation source: sample C-1 Sludge from hydrolytic chamber (first chamber) of Anaerobic... | reverse complement strand
CGAGGTGGAGATCCCGACCATTGATAACCACAAGGTGAGACTCAAGATTGAGCCAGGCACGCAGCCGGGCAAGAGCGTCCGCCTGAGAGGTAAGGGACTGCCTGCCGTACAGGGTTATGGCTCGGGCATGGGCGACCTCATCGTCCACATGAGCATCTACGTGCCCAAGACGCTGACCCGCGAGGAGCGCAAGGCCGTGGAGTCGATGAAAGGCAGCTCCAACTTCCAGGGCGATGCAAGCACGAAGGAAAGTATTTTTGATAAATTCAGAAACTACTTTGCATAAACAGAAATGCGGGGTGGACATGCCGGAGCCATAGGCTCGGACATGTCCATCTCGCATTTTTTATCCCATCTCAAGAAAGCGTGAGCCCAGATTTACCTTGCACCACCACGCTCTCTACCCTATTCCATACAAAACACAACCAAAAATCATGAACTATCAAGAAACCACACAATACCTATTTCATAGCTATCCCGTATTCGAGCATGTGGGCGGCAGTGCCTATAAGGAGGGACTTGCCAACAGCCTTGCGCTGGACGAGCACTACGGACACCCTCACGAGGCTTATCCTACGATACATATTGCCGGCACGAACGGTAAGGGATCGTGCTCGCACAGCATCGCCGCCATACTGCAGAAGGCAGGCTATAAGGTAGGGCTCTACACTTCGCCCCATCTCGTAGATTTTCGCGAGCGAATACGTGTTAACGGTCGGTGTATCAGTCAACAGCGAGTTATCGACTTCGTTGAATATGGACGTGAATTCTTTGAGCCCCTCCACCCCTCATTCTTCGAACTCACCACAGCCCTCGCCTTCCTCTATTTCAAGGAGCAGAAGGTGGACGTGGCAGTCATAGAGGTGGGCTTGGGCGGTCGGTTAGACTGCACAAACATCATTCGTCCAGTGCTCTCCGTGATTACCAACATCAGCTTTGACCACACCCAGTTTTTAGGAAATACGCTGGGCAGGATAGCCAGAGAGAAAGCCGGCATCATCAAACAGGGTGTCCCTGTGGTGATCGGTGAGGCTGTGGAGGAGACGCGTCCCGTCTTTGAGCGTGTGGCAGAAGAGCGCCATGCCCCCATCATCTTTGCCGAGGACTGCCCGGAAGTCATCAGTTCCGAAGCGTGTGCAGCCGGCCGAGACTATGTGACGCGTAGGCATGGAGCCCTTCACGGCGATCTCGGTGGCGACTATCAGGAAAGAAATACCAATACCGTGCTGGCCGCCATCGACACCCTGCTGGGCCTGACTGGAGCATCAGGGCCCCATTTCGCCCTGTCAGAAGCAAACATCAGGGAGGGCTTTGGTGAAGTATGTGGCACCACAGGACTGATGGGACGCTGGCAGATACTGCACACGCGGCCTCTTGTGGTATGTGATACGGGGCATAATCTGGCCGGCTGGGAGCAGCTCGCCCCGCAGATTAAAGCACAGCCCTGCAGAACGTTGCACATGGTTTTCGGCATGGTAGATGACAAAGATATCGACGGCGTGATGGAGCTGTTGCCCAAGAACGGCGAGGGACATACACTGTATTACTGGACGCAGCCTTCTACCCAAAGAGCCATACCCGTAAAGCAAGTTGAAGAAAAAGGACAGCGCCACGGATTGCAGGGCACCTGTTATGCCGCTGTGGCAGAAGCCTACCGTGCGGCGATGGCAGATGCGACTGCCGACGATTTCATATTTGTGGGAGGGTCCAGCTACGTGGTTGCCGATTTGTTGGCCTTAAATGATTTTTAACAATAAGGCGCTTATAATTTTCATTGCTAAACTTGTCGTTATCATTTAATTTTATTTACTTTGCAGAAGATAGCCAGCACTCGGGAATTTGAAAGCCAACTTTCTTTCCGCCCATTTGCACTATCTTGGCAGAAACGAACAAGTAACTAAAAACTTATTTCTATCATGAACACGGCAGAAACAGAAAATCTCTGTGGTCTGAAGCGAGAGAACTTTCAGACCACTATCAACGGAAAGAAAACCGATCTCTTCATCTTGAAGAATAGTACAGGAAATGAAGTAGCGATCACCAATTATGGAGGTGCCTTGGTTGCCATCATGGTTCCTGATAAAAATGGCAAGCTTGCCAATGTCATTCAGGGGCACGACAACATTCAGGATGTAATCAATTCTCCGGAACCTTACCTTTCTACGCTTATCGGCCGTTATGGCAACCGCATCGCCAAAGGCCGTTTCACACTGCATGGCAAGGAATATTATGTGCCGGTAAACAACGGTCCCAACGCCCTTCATGGCGGTATCAAAGGCTTCAATGCACGTGTCTGGGATCCGGAGCTGATGAACGACCACACACTCGTGCTTCACTATGTGGCAGCTTATGGCGAGGAAGGCTATTCGGGCGAGCTCAAGACTACGGTGGTCTACACGTGGACAGACGATAATGAGCTTACCATCGACTATCTGGCATGCACCAACAAGAAGACGGTGCTGAACCTGACGAGCCACGGTTTCTTCTCGCTCTCGGGTATAGCCAACCCCACTCCTACTATTGATAATGTAATCTGCCAGATCAATGCAGACTTCTATCTGCCGATTGACGACACTTCCATTCCTACGGGTGAGATCCGTTTCGTGAAGGGCACACCTTTCGACTTTACAGTAGCCAAGCCTGTAGGGCAGGACATCAATGCAGATAATGAGCAGATCAAGAATGGTGCAGGCTATGATCACTGCTTCGTTCTGAATAAGAAAGAAGAGGGAGAGCTGAGTTTCGCCGCACGTATCGTAGAGCCGGTAAGTGGCAGAACTATGGACGTTTATACTACAGAGCCAGGTGTTCAGCTTTATACGGACAACTGGGCTGACGGCTATAAGGGGCAGAACGGTGCCACATTCCCACGCCGTTCAGGCATCTGCTTCGAATGTCAGCACTTCCCCGATTCACCCAACAGACCTTATTTCCCCTCTGTGGTGCTCAATCCGGGAGAACAGTATAAGCAGAAAACCGTATACCGTTTCGGCGTAGAGAAATAAAGAAATATAGGGAGGGACTTCAATGCGGGCATCTTATCCGGAGGAGAGTCCTTCCCTTTATAGTCCCTATTCGGCAACAGGTCTCCATTACAGGGTATCAAACCGTACGGCTGTCTGTAAGCAGAGATGTTCAACCTTAGATTCAACCGTATGACAGACCACGGCTTATCCCGTAATGAATTATCATGAAATGAATCAATAAAAATAAACCAAATGCAACAAAATCCAACTAATCAACGACCAAACTATACGTTTGCGCTCATTGTAGTGTTTATCGTGTGCTTCCTTATCGGATTCATCACGACGATGAACAACTCTATGATTGCCTTCTGCTCGAAGGCTTTCGACTTGTCCGCCCAGCAGGGCCAGTATGTCAACACCGCGTTCTACGGAGCCTATCTGCTCAGCGTGCCCTTCGCCATGCTGATGAACAAGATAGGCTATAAGGGTACGCTCATTCTGGGTCTGGCCGTTGCCGGTATCGGCTTCGTCATCAACTCATTCGGAATCAACAGCGCCATCGCTGCCGGTGCCAACGTCTATACCGTGTTCCTTGCCAGCATGTGCCTCGTGGCCTGCGGCGTGGTGATGCTGCAAAATGTGGCCAATCCCTACGTGATGGTGCTGGGAAGCCCGGAGAAGGGTGCTTTCCGCATGACGTTAAGTCAGGCGCTCAACTCTGTGGCAACCACTCTGGCTCCACTGTTCATCACCTATGTCATCATCAAAGGGCAGGCTCCTGAACCCAGTGCCGTTCCCGGCCCGTTCCTTGGCCTGGGTATCTTCACGCTGGTGATCTGCGTCATTCTGGTGTTCCTTAAATTGCCGAAGATCGATGAAGCCAAGCAGGCTGCAGAGTCTGGCGAGCAGCGCGAGTACAAGAGCAGTGTGTTCAAGTATCCTCACGTATGGCTCGGTGCCCTCGGCATCTTCATGTATATGGGTGTGGAGATCGGCGTTCCCTCCATGCTTCCTTATAAATTCAAGGCTATGCCCGAGTATGCCGACAACTACACGGCTGTGGCAACCTCTTTCCTCGCCTTCTACTGGGGCGGTATGATGGTAGGCCGTTTCGTCGGGGCTGCTATCCTGGCCAAGTTTGAACCACGCAAGCTGCTGTCTGCCTGCCTTATTCTGGGCGCGGCATGTATCGGCCTGTCGATCGTCCTTCCCGGAATGGCAGGTATCTATGCCATGATCGCCGCCGGCTTGTTCCACTCCGTGATGTGGCCTCTGATCTTCAACCTCGGACTCCAGGAACTCGGTCCCCACACCAAGACCGCTACGGGATTGATCAACACCGGTGTGATCGGGGCGGCTATCCTGATGCCGGTTCTCGGTGGCATTGTTGATGTTACTGGCGTCACGCTGGCCTCCTGCGGTCTCTTTATCTTCTACGCCTATATCCTGTGGTTCTGCAATAAGGGATCAAAGATCGGATTGGACATGAAGTAAGCAGGGAGTGGTTTTGATAATAAGATTAGTTTTTTAACTTTTAAAATATAACGACTATGGATATAGAATTTGTAAGAAGTCGCTTCATCAAGCATTTTGACGGTAAAATAGGAAACATTTATGCTTCGCCGGGGCGCATCAACCTCATTGGCGAGCATACCGACTATAATGGTGGATTCGTGTTTCCCGGTGCTGTGGAGCAGGGTATCATGGCCGAGATCCGTCCCAATGGGCAGAAGACATGCAACGTGTATTCTATCGACCTGAAGGATATGGCTCACTTTGACATTGATGATCCCAAGGGTCCGACGGCCACATGGGCACGTTTCATTTATGGTATCGTGCAGGAGATGCGTGCACTTGGCGTAGATGTCAAGCCGTTTAATGCAGCCTTCGCAGGCGACGTGCCTCTGGGCGCCGGAATGTCTTCGAGTGCAGCTTTGGAGAGCTGTTTTGCTTACGCCCTCAATGATCTCTTCGGCGATAACAAGGTAACGAAATGGGATATGGTACTTGCCGGTCAGGCTACAGAGCATAAGTATATCGGCGTAAACTGCGGTATCATGGATCAGTTTGCCTCTGTCTTCGGCAAGAAAGGTAAGCTGATGCGTCTGGACTGCCGCAGCCGCGAGTTTGAATACTATCCGTTTGAGCCCGTAGGTTACAAGCTGGTATTGCTCAACTCTAAGGTAAAGCACGAGCTGAAGGGTTCTCCTTACAACGACCGCCGCAATTCCTGCGAGAACGTGGTGAGGGCGCTTGCAGCACACTTCCCCGAGAAGAGCTTCGATACCCTGCGTGATGCCGAATGGGATGAGCTGGAAGCTGTAAAGGCTGAGGTGAGCGAAGAGGACTATACCCGTGCGCACTTCGTACTCGGTGAGAAAGATCGCGTGCTGGCAGTGTGCGATGCACTGGAGAAGGGTGATTACGAGACCGTAGGCAAGAAGATGTACGAGACACATCATGGACTGAGCAAGGAATATGAGGTGAGCTGCGAAGAGCTTGACTTCCTCAACGATCTGGCCAAAGAGAACGGCGTGACCGGTAGCCGTATCATGGGCGGTGGCTTCGGCGGCTGCACCATCAACCTGGTGAAAGATGCGCTGTACGACAAGTTCATCGCTGATGCTAAGGAGAAGTTCAGTGCCAAGTACGGTCATGAACCTCAGGTCATCGATGTCGTGATCGGTGATGGTTCACGCAAGATCTGCTAAGCCATACCATTGATGTCATGGGCTCTATGAGCCCATGACGAAATAAAAATAAGAATCCCATCTGTCCGAATTGGATCAGATGGGATTTTTAGTTTTATCCTATTATGATTCGAAAATTAGCTTATTTTGAATCGAAATACATCTTGTTATGAATTGAAAACTATCCTATCAGAAAGACATAGGCGATCATGTGCCATAGCATATAACCGACCATGTAAACCAGAAGAATAGGCAAACCCCATTCCTTCTCGCTGCTAAGGCACTCCCCTACTTCGTAAATACCACGCAACCGACCACTGAGTAACCCATAGAGTATGGCGCAGGACATGCAGATGAAGGCAAGACTGGGAATGAGGCTAACGGAGAAGCTGCTGGGAAGAATCTCTCCCGTAATACTTAGCAAGACAGCATGGGGAAACAACACAAGACTGAGCATGACAGCAAGCTCCAGAATTCCAAGCACAATGGCAGCGCGGAATGCATAACGCTGCTGCGAAGTCAGGTTGATCTCTCTCTTCCATATCCTCATGATGGCACGCCATAGTCCGCTACCATTGACAGCGCCTACAGCTATGTTCACCACCAGTATGTAAACCAGCCAGGGCGAAGCCAGCTTAAAAGTGAAATTACCGAAAAACCATCTCAGTCCGCCCGGACTAAGCAGCGAGCGGTAAGCCATCTCGGGCATTGCCGCTGTCAGAAGCCATGACAGCAGAATGAGCACCACCTGTGACAGTGCCAATACTAACGTTAGCCAATAGCAGACCAGCCTCAGACGATTATGGTGAGCCGATCCAGACTGTGACAGTTTATTCGTCATCGGGACATAGGTTATCTATATTGAGAATACGAAGTTCGAGGGCCCTCACCACCAGCCGCGTGGCATTGATGCCTACACCGTCCTTATTATCGGCAAAGAGTTTCTGTGCCAGCTCGCTCTGTCGCTTTTCCAGGCTCTTGACACCGAAAGGCATACCCCGCAGATTGGTGATCTGCTCCTTGGTATAGCCCAAGGCAAGGTGACGAAGGAACCGTTCATCATATTCGTCGATCTCATAGTTGATCAGAGCCTCCTGTCGAAGCAAGTCATTATTGACGCTTTCCTTGAAACGATCCACGATCTTCTCCAGGATAGGCTGATTGAAGACCAGCCTCTTCCCTTCCATTACACTCATCACATCGCTGCGGGTGAGCATCTCTCCCGTCTTGAGGATGATACCATCGCAGCCTGCATCAAGAGCGTCGGCCCAAAGTTTCTCATTGAGGATCTCACCCGTGAAAATCAGTACCTTCACCTCCGGATGCCTCTCTTTGGTGTGACGGCAGATCTCTATGCCTACGGTGGTAGAGCCACCGAGGCCGAGATCGAGAAGCACAAGATCGGGCAGCTGCTCCTTCATCAGTCTCAGATAGCTCTGCTCACTGTCTGCCGTACCAAGGATATGAGCTTCGGGAATATCGTTACGTATAATACCTTCAGTACCTTTCAGCTCCAAAGGTACGTCCTCTACAATAATGACATTAAAATCTTTCATATATCAAAACTATTTTATTCGTTTATCGTTTAGCACTGTTTTTCTCCTGATGATTCATGATCATTTGTCTCAGGGCCGGATCCAGAGACAGGCATTTCTCGGGCATGATAAGCGTGATGAGCACCCTGTTTTGACCGTTGAGTTCGGCGGTGATACCACAAGCCCGCAAGTTCGTAGCCTCGCCCATCTCCCTGACAATCTGTCGGCATATCAGGAAGCTGAGGTCCGGCGTATAAAATGTAAAGAGATTCTTACATTGTTCCTCCGTCATGACAAGCTGATCTATCGTCATTTTTATCTCAACATAATCCTTATTCACCTGTAAACTGTCTGTCACGGGCTTTACGTCGTGATTGACCTTCCTGAGCAGCTCCCTGAGATAGACCAGCAGTCCGCCGTCAAGAGGTAAGGGATGAATCTGTTTCATAGCCTGCAGAGACAGAATCTGGTAAAGCTCCTTGTAATAACCCGCCAGCTCTGCAATCGACTGCAGATTCGCGTCCGTACCATCTATGAGGTGTCTGATGCGCGAGGGATAATACATCGTCTCATGCTTGAGCGTCGAAAGACAGTTGTCGAGTACACTGTTCGAGATGTGCAGCTGCGAGTTGTCCAGCTGGAGTCGTCTCAATTCATCGACTGCCAGCTCGGTGGAAGTCTCCTGCAAGGACGCATGGTCGATAGAGGTCTGCAGTGCATTGTGTATCTGTCGCACAATGATCCTAAGATTCTCCTGCTGCTCATCAGAGATATTAAACTTCCGAAAGTCGCTAAGCGAGTCGATCCCCCTCAGTTTCTCCTGATTGGAAAGCGGTTTGAGCAGCAGTCGGTTCATGGCATTGATACGGTCAATACAAAATCTGTAGTTGAGCATATAGCGATAGTAGAGCATGTAATAGGCTGGCCAGATCACTGCGATAAGCAACACAAGGATAATAATCGCTACGGTCTTACTGTTTTCGCCCTGCTGCATCACTCTCACATATTCAGGCAGTGTGTTGTCGGCACTGGCCTCACGGAAAAGACGTGTGTATATAGTATTATTCTTCTCATAGACGTCCCACCGGTGCAATGCCAGGGCTGCCACGGCCGTCTCGTTGCTGATGTCGAGCAGTATGACCGTATCGTTGGGTTGCAGATAATGGTGACAGCTGTCGGCAAAGCGCATGGTCTCCAGATATTTGCCATTGATATTGGAGAAGTAGGCCGAGTCGGCAAACTCGGTTGCTTTACGTTTGTAAAGTCTTCTCTCCTTAACCGACAGTTTTCTATTCTGCATTTTCTCCTGCACTTTATGGACTATAGCCCTGCGTTGCCGGGCCATTCGCTCTGTCTGTGCACCGTCTTCGGGCGAGGGCCATTGCGCTTCCGTGGCCCTGCAGCTCATGGATAAGGCATGGCTGCAAACTATAGCTGCCAGCAGTATGATACGGGCAATACCCTTAGGCAGGCGGAAGGAGATGCGTGTTCCCTTGCCTACCTTACTCTCGGCATTCAGTGCGCACACGCTGAAGATGCGACTCATCTTTTTATACTTCTCGATGATACCATTACAGTTTTTGAGTCCGAAGCCATGTCCTCCCGTATAGGTGCGGTCAAAGATGTGAGACAGCTGATCTTCGTTCATACCACACCCATTATCGCTAACAGCAATCTCCACATAGTCACTGCTGTCTTCGGCAGATATGCTTATGGTTCCTCCCCTGGGCGTAAACTTACGGGCATTATCGGCCATGGTATTGATCATAAACAGCGTAAGCGTCTTGTCGGCTTTCACTATCGCCGTTGTGGGGCTTATCTCCAGATTGAGCCCCTTAATCTGATAGCTCATGCGGCCACGTGCCACGGTATCAAACAGCGTCTGCAAAGGGAAGCTCTCAATATTCAGCCTTACCTCCCCCTGACGCATCTGAATCCACTGTGTCAACACATTGTTATAATCATTGATGGTGTCCGTAAGTTCTGTTACATATTGATACTGCATCTTCCTCAGTTCGCCAGAACCTCCTTTCATCTGCAGCCGATTCACTTCATTCACCATGCGGTCTATGAGTGGCTGCACACTGTTAACCAGCTGTATTTTTGCACGCTGTTCTATGTTACGGCGTTTATTGTTGCTGATGTGTAGCTGCACGATGCGTGTCTGTTCCTGGATTTCCTCATACTGATCCTCTCTCTCCGCCATCTGCTTCTCATTGGTCTGTCGCCATTGGTTCAGTGGTTCTAACAGCGAATCAAGGTTGAAGTTGGCATCGCTACGGCGACGAAGCAGATGGATCACGACAAGAAGGATGACAACAAGCAGCAGCATCACGATAACTGCTGCCAGCATCAGGTTGAGCTGTCGCGATGAGGCATCCAGCTGACTTGCTCGCGCTTCCAGCTGTCTGTCCTGCCGGGTCTGCTCCTGAATATCGAGATAAATGTTTCGGTTGATATCGCTGTTCACTTTATCATCTACGGCAGAATAGACCAGGCTAAGCTGCTCCCTGACCGATGCGACCAGATCAGGAGCCTGATTGATAGCCTTGTTTTCCTGCAGGGCACGCTGCAGGCATATCAGTGCCGACTTATAATCCTTGATCTGCCAATAGCATTCGGCAAGCGTTCGGCTGGCTCCTGCCACCTGATATACGTCGCCATAATCTTTGAACAGATTGTATGCCCGCTGTGCAAGGTAACCGGCAAGAAGACTGTCAGGCATCTGATCCACATTGATAAACCGCATGTCATACATATTGATGCGCAGCAGCTGCTTTCTTTTGGCCGGCTTTTCCAGATGCTCGCTCATGGCCTGCATGGCCTGAGCCTGCCAGAAAGGAAAATGATGCTCCGTCGATACGAAATAACATCGCATGAGATAATCGAACTCCCCCTGCTCTATCTGCATCGGTGTTCCCTCCGTAAGGATTCCTCCTGCACCTATGTTATACCAGTAATTGAGAAGTTGGGCGGTATCTTGCTGAATCTCACTGGGATTAATAGCCTCAAGCGACTTGATAGACTGATCATTAAGTCCGACGTAATAGAAATAGGAAGACTCCACAATCCTGAATTCAGACCGTGCATAGATCACTCTCTCGATCTGATGAGGAGTCAGCCTGTCAGGCTCTTCGTTAATGCGCTGTAATCTGTGTTCTGCCTGATCACGGTAGCGATAAAAATCCTTATTCCTCGATTTTCTCTGGCATAAGCGCATCATCTGCACGTCGGCCACAAGCAGTTCCACCTGATTGTTGGTCATCTCCTCCACCTGCCGCAGTTGTTTCGCCGCCTTGCCATACTGCATTCTGGCCAGGCTTACAAAGGCAAGATGGTTGATAGCTTCGGCACGATCCATACCACAGCTGTCTGCCAGGCGCAGGCTCCTTTCGGCATACCAACGCGTAGAGTCCAGATTGCGATAGTGATAGCTGTAGGCCATCTCGTTCAGACGATCCATCTCAGCCTCTTCTGAACGATCACACGACACGGTCATGCCCAGCATCAGAAGCGCTGCTGTCAACCAAAGGGAAACACGTAATCGGTAGGACCTATCCATACAGTTTGCGGGTATCTATACTTCATGTTTATAAACGAATCACGAGCCAGAACATCGCAGGGAGCCCCCCGATACCCTGACTCGTGATAATGATCTTGGCAAGCTATAGCCTAAATGTAGCTTTATACCTACATCAATCTATGCCCGTGCGGCCTTGATATATCCGAGAGCCTCCACGCATTTGTCGGTAATGGCCTTCCAGTTCCCTGCAGCGATAACGTCCTTAGGGAAGAGCTTGGAACCCATACCCACGCAGAGTACGCCCGACTTGATCCACTCCGTAAGATTTTCCTTGTCAGGAGAAACGGCACCTGTCACCATGATGTTCGACCAGCGCAGCGGCCCAAGCACGTTCTTCACGAAAGAAGGACCGCCGACATTGCCTGCAGGGAATACCTTGGTCACGTCGCAGCCCAGGGCCTGAGCATTGCTGATCTCCGTCACGCTGCCGCACCCCGGAGAATAAGGTACGAGACGTCGGTTACAGATCGGCGCAATCTCCGGAACGAAGTTAGGACCGACGATAAAGTTGGCACCCAGCTGAATGTATAATGCTGCCGTAGCAGGATCAACCACGGTACCTGCACCCAGTATCAGCTCCGGACATTCTTTGTCAGCCCATTTCACAAGCTCTCCGAAAACCTCATGGGCAAAGTCGCCACGGTTGGTAAACTCAAATACACGCACACCACCCTCATAGCATGCCTTAATGACATTCTTGCATGTATCGAGATCCTTATTGAAGAATACGGGCACCATACCTGTCTCCTTCATAGCCTCGATGACCTGTATTTTATTAAATTTTGCCATTGTTATATCTATGTTATTGTCTGTTTATCTGTTATTTTGGAAGATTGATTCAACCTCAGATTAGCGCTGCACGCGACCGCTGGCATTGCCGCCGGCGAGGCTCTCCACCTCTGCGGTGCTCACGAGGTTGAAGTCTCCGGGAATGGTATGCTTCAATGCTGATGCTGCTACGGCAAACTCGAGGGCCTCGCCCTGAGTGGCCTTGGTGAGCAGTCCGTGAATGAGGCCGCCTGAGAAGGAGTCGCCGCCACCCACGCGGTCGATGATCGGGTTGATGTCGTAGTGCTTGCTCTCGTAGAAGTCCTTACCATCGTAGATCAGAGCCTTCCACCCATTGTGTGTGGCCGAGAGGCTCTCGCGCAGCGTAGAAACCACATACTTGAAGCCGAACTCCTGCATCATGCCCTTGAAGATGTTATAGTATCCGCTGGCATCGGTCTTGCCGCCTTCCACGTCAGCGTCGGGTTTGAAGCCCAGGCACAGCTGTGCGTCTTCCTCATTACCGATACATACGTCCACATATTTCATCAGTGGGCGCATCACCGAGATGGCCTTCTCCGATGTCCACAGTTTCTTGCGGAAGTTGAGATCCACAGACACGGTCACGCCATGACGCTTTGCAGCCTCGCAGGCCAGCCGTGTCAGCTCTGCAGCCTTGTCAGAAATGGCCGGCGTGATACCGCTCCAATGGAACCACTGTGCACCCTCCATGATGGCATCGAAATCGAAATCAGAAGGATCGGCCTCGGCTATAGAACTGTTTGCACGGTCGTAGATCACTTTTGAGGGACGCATCGAAGCACCCGTCTCGGCATAGTAAAGCCCCACGCGGTCGCCACCACGGGCAATAAACTGGGTGTTGACACCATAACGGCGCAGGGCATTGACGGCAATCTGTCCTATCTCGTGAGTAGGTAACTTGCTGACAAAATAAGCGTCATGACCATAGTTAGCCACACTTACGGCTACATTGGCTTCGCCACCACCGGGAATAATGCGGAAATGATCAGTCTGGATGAAACGGTCGTTGCCCTCCGGAGACAGCCGAAGCATGATCTCACCTAATGTTACGATTTTTGCCATTGTTTTTTTGATTAAATTTTTAATTGTCTGTTATTATTAGTTCTAATATCTGTCACAAACGGATTAACCTAAAAAGTTCTCATGGCAAAAATAAACAAATAATTCGATACTGGAAAATAAATTCTCAAAAACATACTCATGGAAGAATTAAATTATCACGGGAAAAGACTGACGCGGGAAACATCTTAACCACGAATGGCACGAATGGACGCGAAATTTACGGCATGAAAAAACGTGGCCATAGAGGAATTTTAACCACGAATGACACGAATGAACACAAATTTATTTGTCTCATCAGCCAATTGTGAGATGCGAGTAACACGGCTATGGAGCTGAGTTAGAGGAGAGGCAGAGCAATGGGTGTGTAAGACATCATAACACTCTGACACTCTTTTTCAGACCCTCCGACAGATCATGTGATGCAGACCATCACTGCCTGGAGGGCAGCCTTTGGATAGCCGTGGG
>LAHS01000507.1_pt1 | contig 13123 bp, 13 predicted proteins | sample 329651 | NCBI WGS metagenome assembly LAHS01 (sample SAMN03275699, study PRJNA271635) | activated sludge metagenome | isolation source: sample C-1 Sludge from hydrolytic chamber (first chamber) of Anaerobic... | reverse complement strand
TTTTACTATTACCGAGGAAGGTCTCATATTCGCCGCAAAGATGGCGCTCAGATTGTCTTTATTAGTTGTGGGCGCGACGCTTCTTACCTTGACGACTACGCCTATGGGCATAACCGACGGTATGGAAAGCTTGATGTCACCTTTAAAACTCCTAAAAATCAGAGTGCACGACATCGCGGTCATTATGTCAATCGCACTTCGATTTATCCCTTCTTTAATTGAAGAAACGGATAAAATTATGCTGGCGCAAAAGGCAAGGGGCGCGGATTTCGACACGGGAGGATTGGTTAAGAAAGCAAAAGCTATGCTTCCTATTTTAATTCCGCTTTTTGTTTCCGCATTCCGCCACGCGGACGAACTCGCTCTTGCGCTTGACGCAAGGTGCTATAACGCCACCGAAAAAAGGACGAAATTAAAAAAGCTTACTTTTACTTGGCGTGACGGGGTCGCAGCGATTTTCGTTTTGCTCTTTTTTGCTCTAATTCTTTTTATAAGATACGATTGGTTTATGTGGTTCGGAGGGATAATTTGAAAAAGCGCGTAAAGCTTACGATCGAATACCTCGGCACCGCTTACTGCGGTTGGCAAAGACAAAAAAACGGAATATCCGTGCAGGAGGTTATCGAGGGCGCGCTTAAAAAACTTTTTCAAACGGATATTGCACTTACCGGCTCCGGCAGAACGGATGCTGGCGTGCACGCAAAAGGGCAGGTCGCGCATTTTGATATTGATTCAACCGTTCCCGTAAGAAATATGCCATTTGCTCTAAATTCTTTTCTTCCCGACGATATACAAATTTTATCCGCAGAAGAAGTCGGCGAGGATTTTCACGCCAGATTCGGAGCAAAAAAAAAGACCTACCGATATACGCTTTACGTAGACAAGCATAAACATCCCTTAATCGATATGCAGGCGACTAACATTCATATCCGTCCCGATGTAGCCTTAATGCAAGAAGCCGCAAATAAACTTGTCGGAGAGCACGATTTTAAGTGTTTTCTTGCAGCGGGTAGCAGCGTTAAAGATACCGTTAGAACGATTTTCTCCCTTGACGTTGACGAAATTGACGATAAAATCCATGTTACGGTATGCGGAAACGGTTTTTTATACAATATGGTAAGAATCCTTACCGGTACGCTTTACTATGTGGGAATAAAAAAATTGAAAGGCACGGATATCGACAAAATTTTAGAAGGAAAAGAGCGTAAACTTGCAGGAAAAACACTTCCCGCCAAGGGCTTGACATTACTTTCAGTTTCTTATTAAATTAATATAAAATTTAAATAAAATGCTCAAAAATTCTTGACAGCAGAAAGCTGGTATAATATTATGATATGGCTGTCCTAATAAGGGTGTATCCCCGTGCGCCCAAAAATGTCAGCCGGAACACACAAACTTTAATTTTATGGAGGACTACCGTGAAAACATATATGGCTAAGCCGGCCGAAGTCGAAAAAAAGTGGTACGTTGTAGACGCAACGGATATCCCTCTCGGCAGATTGGCATCCCAAGTAGCTATGGTATTAAGAGGCAAAAACAAGCCCACCTTTACCCCTAACGTTGACACAGGTGATTTTGTCATCGTTTTAAACGCAGAAAAGGTTCAACTTACCGGAAAAAAATTGGAGCAAAAATTATATCGCTATCATACAGGTTATGTTGGCGGATTAAAAGAAGTTCAATACAAAAAAATTATGGAAGAAAACCCCGAATTTGCAGTAATCAAGGCAGTCAAGGGTATGCTTCCCAAAAACTCTCTCGGCAGAGCGATGATTACAAAGCTCAAGGTATTCCGCGGAGCAGAGCACGATCATCAGGCGCAACAGCCTATCGAACTCAAAATTGAGAGGTAGTATATGACAGCGAAAAAATTATTGAAAAAGAAAATTCAATTCTGGGGCACCGGAAGAAGAAAGAAAGCAATCGCGCGCGTTAGAATCGTTCCCGGCGGAAACGGAGATATCGTCATCAACGGCAGAACACTAGACGAATACTTTGGTCTTGATACACTGAAGTATATCGTAAAGCAACCGCTGGTTTTAACTAAAACCGCAGACGCATACGACGTCGCAGTAAACGTTTTCGGCGGCGGCACAACAGGTCAAGCAGGAGCTATCCGTCACGGTATAGCAAGAGCTCTTTGCGAAGCAGACGCATCCTTGCGTCCCGCGCTAAAAGCAGCCGGCTTTATGACTCGTGATCCGAGAATGAAAGAACGTAAGAAATATGGATTGCATAAAGCGCGTAAAGCACCTCAATTCAGCAAACGTTAACCAAAAACATAAAAAAGGCTGTCGCAAGACAGCTTTTTTTATTCGCGTCTTTTTGCGACCTTTCCATGATTTTAAAGAACCCTCGCAGTCGTGTACTTCTATGTACACTCCTGCTTAGAACCTTTAAAACCAAGTAAATCTCATCAAAAATACGCGTTTTGGACAAAAAACCATTAAAAGCTTCTAAGGAATACGCGTTTTGGAACCAAAAACATAAAAAAGGCTGTCGCAAGATGGTCTTTTTCGTTCGCGTACTCCGCGACCTTAGACAGTTATTTCGGAACCCACGGCGCGCAACAGTCTGCTGGTTCTAGCTATTTATATACACTTCATTAATAAGGTTCATTGCTGTTTCGGAAAAATAAGGCTCGGGAACAATATGCTCATATGAATTTATTCTTTCGATATTAAAATGAACGTGTGCGGAGTTACTATCACTAATAATCAAATTTCCAATGATTGCGCCTTGTTTTATATGGTCGCCTTCTTTAACAAATAAATTTTGTTTTTGCAATTTCTTTATTTCGTCCGTATCTTTAAAAGTTTCAAAATTAAAGTTAATTCTATATTGAGAGTTTATATTTATTACTATTTGAAAAGCCCAATTAAAATTTCCTTCTTGATTTTGCATTTTGTGAGCTTCTACTTTGGTTACAATTCCGTCAATCATTGCTAAAAAAGGGATTTTTTCTACTCCGGGTTTACCGAAAAAGTCAATAGCAATATGCTCTTCTGTAGATAAATCTCTTATTTCGTATGTATTTAAAACACTTAAATCAAAAGGTGATTCTAGTTTAAAATCGCTTAAATTTTCATATTTTTTATCGAGATTTGCAATAGATTTTTTTAAATTGATTTCTTTAATAATATAAAAACCTCCCACAGCTGCCACAACTGCGACAATACAAATAACGCAAAAACCAATTATTTTTTTCGTTTTTTTCATAAAATATCTCCTAAATCAAAAGCGTATTTTTAATAATTATGCAGTAAGCCAATTTTTTTAAACTCTGCCAAAATAAACGTTATTTATTAAAGTCATTGCGGCTTCGGAAAAATACGGTTCGGGAATTAAAAAGCTTTCCGAGTCGGGGACGTTTTCTTTTTTTAAGCTAAAATGAACGTGTGCGGATTCTTGACAAATAATCAAATTACCAATTAAATCTCCTTTTTTTACATAATCACCGACTTTTATAAATAGATTTTTTTCTTGAAGATTTTTTACTTCATCACCTTGACCGAAAGTTTCGAAGTTTAATAAAATCATATATTCGCTGTTTATTGAAATCCATATTTCAAAAGCCCAATTATCCGTACCGTTTTGGTTTTCCATTATTTTTGGTTGAATATGTGTTACTATTCCTTCAATCATTGCTAAAAAGGGAATGGTTTCTACTCCGTATTTACCGAAGAAATCAATTCCGATATGTTCTTCTGTAGATAAACTGCGTATTGCGTATGTATTTAAAGCATCGTTATCGAATGGAGATTCCAATTTAAAATCGCTTAAATCGTTATAATTTTTATCGAGATCTGAAATGGAAAAATTATTATTTTTTTCTTTCCAAAAATAAATGCCTATTGCTGCGCTAATTAATAAAACTGCTACGAGAGTAATAACAATGAATACTTTTTTCTTTTTTTTCATAAATTTTCCTATCGAAAATCATTTATTCTGATTATTTATAAATTCGAGCGCGCTTGTAGCTGCGATTGCTCCGTCAGCGCAAGCAGTAACTATTTGACGTACGACTTTTTTTCTTAAATCACCGGCAGCGTAAACGCCTTCTATTATATTATTTTCCAAGTCATAAACTTCGCAATTGGTGCTCTTTAAATGTTTACCGTCAAACTGTACTTGATTTTCAATCAAATCCGTATTCGGGTTAGAACCTACGGCGACAAATAGACCGTTAAGCTCTATTGTTTCCTTTTTTTCTGTGTCAATATAAGTGATTTCTACCGCCGAAAGGGGATTTCCTATAAGTTTGGTTATTTTTGCCGGAGTACATAATTTAATTGAAGAAGAGAACATTCTGTTAACCAAAGATGGCGCTGCTTTAAATTCCTTTCTTCTATGAATAACGGTAACCTCAGACGCAATACCGCTTAAAAATAAAGCGTCGCTTATTGCAGTATCTCCACCGCCGACAACCGCAACCTTTTTCTTTTTATAAAAATTGCCGTCGCAAGTTGCGCAATACGATATGCCCGATCCGATAAGCTCGGATTCGTTTTCAAGAGATAAATCTTTATGTCTTTGTCCCATAGAAAGGATAAGAGCTTTACCTTGGTATGTTTCTCCGGAATCGGTAACAACCGTTTTGCTTTTAACGTCTATAAAAGTAGCGTTTTCAAAAACGAGAGAGGCGCCGAAACCTGTCGCTTGAAGAATAAGCGAATTCATAAGTTCATAGCCTTTAATCTTTTTAAAACCCGGATAATTTTCCACTTCGTAGGCTTTGCTGGCTTGACCGCCCACGTCGCCGCCTATAATTACACAGGATTTTCCGCCCCGACCGGCGTAAATTCCCGCGGTTAGACCTGCCGGACCGCTTCCGATTATTAAAATATCAGTACTTACCATTGTTTATCCCTCAAATGTATCAATAATAATTTATTTTAGCATAAAGGCATGCTTATATGCAATATATAAACAAAGAGGCGGAAAGTAGAAACCTACCGTCCGCCTCTTTGTTTTATGATAAGGGGGAAAATTATGAGCTTAATTTAATAAATAAACAGTATCAAAAAAAAGCATAATTGTCAACAAATAATCTCATATTTTTATTGTTTTTTCACAAAAATCGAGCAAAAATGGAATAAAATGGTAAAAAGTTGAATTTTCTTGTATTTTTATGCTTAATAATAAATTGATTGCGGGAAATCTGTGTTGACTACCCCTTGTCAGTATGATAAAATCATACTGTTAATTTATATTATGGCAAAGATTTATATAGCGCTTAGATATCATATAAGTTCGGATAAAAAAACTCTATCTTTCGGCAGAGAAAAATTACTTGCGCTTTTTCCTATTATAAAAAAACTTACTCTTCCCTTATCCTGGGTTTTTGAAGACCATTATTATCTTAACGATCTTTCCGTTATTAATGAAAGAGGGCACGACGAGGTTCATATTTCTTCGTTTAATAATTCAATTTATCCCTTTTTCACAAAAGAAGAATTTGATTTTTGCTTCGATAAAACGGTAAGTCAGTTAATGGCAAAATTTAAAAACGTTGTGAACGTATTTTGTCCTCCCGAAGATGCGTTTACTCCTTCTATGGCGTCTTTACTTAAGAATAAAGGTATAGAGTATTTTACTTTTACTTACTCCAAACAGGGCGGTATCTCAAGTTTTTTGCCCAAATTTACGTCTATTCAAAGATATAATCCGCTTAGATATTCTTTTGACAGCGTTACCGTTCTGGTTATGCCCACTTACCGCTTTAGCGATACGGGGGTTAGCAGTATCTCCGATATGACCGGTTTTATTAAAACCCTGAGACGTGAGCAGCTAAAAGCAGAGAACCCTCAAGATATGCTTTTAATACTTGATATCAATTTTTTAAGTCCTCATACGGAAGCCTTTTTAAAAGTTTTATCTAACCGTTATTCAATAAATAATTCGGATACTTCGGCATTTTCAAAACTTGATTATCTCGTTTGGGATACGCCCTATAATTATTTTAAAACTCATAAAGCGGTAGGAACTTTGGATTTTTCGGAAGATTTATCTTTTAATCCTTACAGCGGATTTTTAAAATGGCAAGGGAATGAAACGACAAGGCTTTTTTCTATGCTTGAGCGGGAAAGGCTTTTATCTCAGCATATAAAAAAAATATCGGAAATATCGGGAATAGATCTAAATAAAGGTTTATCGGCGGAGCTTGAAAGAAGAGCCTGTCTTTTAAATAAAAACTTCAATGATTTTCAAAACGAACTTGAAAAAAACCAATGGAACGTGGAGATTTTACTTGAAAAAGCCCTAAGCGATTTTAAACAAAAAGAAGAAGTGTTAACACTGTTTCCTGAATCGCATTATTTCGGCTTTACAAAACGCGGCTTTATACGGCTTAAACTATCCGACAAAGATATAAAAAGCATAGCGTTATACGAAAACAACGAAGAACTTCCCTGTCAGGTAATCGAAATGGATAATAATATGGAGCTTCACGCTTATATTGAAAGCGATAACAGTACTTTATCCTTAAGGATAGGAAAATCTTCTAAAAACATTGTCGAGGAAAAAATAGAGGATAACGTATTGTCTGTGGGGGATATAGTTTTAGTAGGTGATGAAAAGGGCAATATTTCGGCGTTTTTTAAAGATCAACAGTTTATCGACGGAGGAAGTTTTAATCCCAAAATAACTTTTAAAAAGAGGACTTACCAAGGCGAAACCGTAAAACTCGAAACGTATAGAAATCCCTGCGGAGGAAGAATGGTAAGACGTGGCGAACTGTTTTACAGGGGACACCGCGCGGAATTTAAACAGAGCTTTTTCGTATCTCTAAAACTTCCCTATATATACGCCGAAGTTACAATCGCTTTTCCCGATTTACCCGCAGACGACACAAGCGTAAGTGAAGTTATGCCTTTTGAAATTATTCCTTCCTTAAGAGGGGAGGAGGGCGATCCGATCACCGTATATAAACAAAATTTCTTTAAGGATAAATCAAATTTTGAAATAGATTACCCTTATTTTTCGGATAATAAAGAAATAGACGCTTTTTCAAATGCTATTACATCGGGATGGGTAGCGGTATCAAATTCCGATTTCGGAGTTTTGGTCGCAGAAAGCGTATCACATGATTTTTCTCCCGCTTTCGTTTCGATGCGGCTTGAAAAGAAAGGTGATTTTGACCGAATCCGTCTTAATCCTTTCGGGGTTTATTTCGGTTCTCCGATAAAAAATCCTTTGGAGCCTAAAAATACGATTAAACGGCTTAAAAGCGAAGATGCTTTTTGTAAGGATTTTGCAGGCGAAAGCCTAAATTTCTATTTGATGATTGCCCCTTACGACGGGGGCGCACCCTCCGAACAACTGGTTGCGGATGCTCTGATGCATGCATATCCGCCTTTTATACATATAGAAAGAAAAAGAGAGGTATAAAATGAAAGCAAAATTAAGTGTTAAATCTTGGCTTCCTCCTGTAGTTTGTGTTGTCGTTTTTGCGGCGATTGCTACGATATGCGCTTTTTTTGATTTAAAAATCAATATTGCGCTGTATAACCCGGGCTGCTTCTACGGTCAATTTTTTGCAAAGCTCGGAGAACTTCCAACGTATTTAGCTGCACAGGTTGCAGGCGTAATTTTACTAAATTACAAATGGAGCGGAAAGCTTAGTAAATATCAAAAACTATTTAATTTATTAAGCCTTTTTCTAATAGTTGCAGGCTGGTATGTCTGTATAGGAAGCTGGGTATGGAAAAATTTTGTTACTAGTGACCTTGACTACGCTATCGTTTATAAAATCCTTGCTACAGCGGCTGCTTCTGCGGTTACCGTATTTATCGTAAAGAGCGTACCGCAGGAAAAGATGCAGAAATTATTGCTGTTTGCTCTCTTTTTAATAATAGTTTTTGCCGTAAGCAATATTATCGTTCAAATAATGAAAGTGATTTGGGCGCGTCAACGTTTCCGTAGTTTCGTTTATTATGAAGAAGCTACGGGAGTTTGGAACACAGAAGGCTTTAGCCCTTGGTATTTCCCGATGGCGTTTTCAAACAGAACCGAAACCTACGAAGAAATATATAAACTTTTGGACGATGACGCGTTTAAAAGCTTTCCGTCCGGTCATACCGTTGCCGCAGGAGCTTCTTTTGCATTAATCATTCTCCCGGATATGTTTTCTTCCTTAAAAAAGAAAAAATGGATTTTCTGGACGGTTCCTGCCGTTTATACCGTTTTGGTTGCTATAAGCCGTATCGTTATGGGCGCGCATTATCTTTCGGACGTGCTGTTCGGCGGAACTATAGCGTTTGTAACGGCTGTAATTACGAGGAAAATTTTTGTAAAAAAAGTTAAAAGCTTATGTGTGGATTCCGATTACTCCGTAAAGATATTGGATGAAGATACCGCTTTAGCGACTTTTCCCGAAAATAATAATTAAAATGGAAAAAACGATGTACAGTTACCTTAGCGAAAATCTAAGGGGTAAAGAGCATAATTCCATTACTTTTTTCGGATCAAATATTTCATCTGGAAATTTGCTTTCAGAAATAGATTCTCTTGCTTCGTTTTTAAAACTTTCGAGAATAGAGCAGGGCGAAAGCATAGCTATTTGTCTTCCCAATATTCCGGAAGCAATCATAGCTTTTTATGCAGTTAACAAAACGGGTGCTGTCGCAAATATGATTCATCCGCTTATCGGATCCGACGGGCTTTATAATATTTTAAAGCGTACGCGCTCGACTTATCTTTTTATTATGGATAGCTTTTATCTTAAGCATAAAGAAGTGCTTAAAAAGCTTCCTTTGACGGTTGTTATCTGTTCTCCTAAAAATTATTTAAGCGGTCTTTTAAAAACCCTTTATAAAATTAAAAACCGCAAAGTAGATAAAGCGATTAAGAAAAAAGACGTATTGTTTTTTAAGGATTTAATAGGAGTAAATTACGATTTTGATCCAGTCCCCTCAAAAGACGGTATAGCGGTTTATCTTCACAGCGGAGGTACAACAGGAGAACCTAAAACCGTAATGCTCTCTAACTTTGCGCTTAACGCTTTAGCGGACAGTTTAAAAGAGTGGTTTATCACAAAAAAGCCTTTTTCCAGTGACGACGCAATACTTATGGTATTGCCGCTGTTCCACGGCTTCGGACTGGGCGTTTGCATGCATACCATTCTACCGAGATTTCGTATTGTTTTAATGCCGTCTTTTAATGCAAAAAGCGCAATTAAGATTATAAAAAAAGAAAAAATCACTTTTCTTGCAGGCGTTCCCGCAATGTTTCAAAAACTTCTTAAGGAAAAAAGCTTTATGGGACCGCATCTAAAGAGCCTTCGTTTTATCTTTTCGGGAGGGGATAAGCTTCCGGATAATTTAAAAATTGAATTTGATAAAGCAATAAAAGACTCGGGAGGGCAAAGCGAAATTTTGGAAGGCTACGGGCTTACAGAAACGGTCACGGTTTGCACGATAAACCCGCTTGACGCTCCCAAGCTTTCTTCAATCGGCAAGCCTATTCCGAAAACAGAGCTTATAATTTATGACGGAAAAAACATCTGCGCGCCAAACGTCCCGGGAGAAATTTTAGTTTCGGGCGACACTCTTATGAGCGGATACCTTAACGATAAGGTTACTACCGATCAATGTTTTATGAGCGTTAACGGAAAACGTTACGTAAAGACAGGCGACTGCGGCTATCTTGACGAAGAAGGGTATTTATTTTTTAAGGATAGATATAAAAGAATGGTCAAAATTGCGGGCATTGGTATATTTCCGGCAGAAATCGAAGCTTCCGTTTTAAAAATGAACGAAATCGCTCGCGCTCTCGTAATACCGGCAGGGGACGAAAAAACTTATTTAAAATTATATATTGAGCTAAAAAAGGATATAGTTTATTCTGTTGAACTTGAGAAAAAAATCAAAAATCAAATAAGCTCGGATTTGATAAAATATGCCGTACCGCGCGAAATTATCGTAAAAAAAGAACTTCCACTTACAAAAGTCGGAAAAGTTGATATAAGCGCTTTGGAAAAATAAAAAAGGGACGTAAAAGTCCCTTTTTAAATTAAACGGATTCTTTTGCTTTTTCTTTTTCGTATTCCGAAAGTATCAATTCGGCCAGCTCTTCTCTAACTTCGGTTCTTAAAGGATGAGCTATATCTCTGTATTCACCGTCTTTAGTTCGTCTTGAAGGCATCGAAATAAAATTTTTATCCGCCCCTTCGATTATTTTAATATCGTGAATAACGAAATCGTTGTCAATCACTATTGAAGCAGAAGCTTTCATTTTCCCTTCATCATTTTTGAGCAGCCTAACTCTTACGTCAGTAATATTCATAGCGATACCTCACTTGTACTTCTTTTATAAATGATAATACATTTTACAAAAAATTACAATACCCATTTTAAAATACCCTAAAAGTCATCTTTTTTTTAATAAAAAGAGTAAAAAAATAAGGATATAAAAACTTTAGTTATTTAAATAATCAAAACGATTTTAAACCGCATATATTAGATTATGTTTTTAAAATCAATACCGAAAAAATTACATTTTATTGGCATCGGCGGAATCAGTATGAGCGGGCTTGCCAAGCTTGCGCTTTATTTTGACCACGAAGTTACAGGCTCGGATATAAGTTACGGCGACTGGTATACCGAACTGTACGAAGCAGGCGCAAAAGTATACATCGGAAGTGGAAAAATATCCGCTCAAAATACAGATTTAGTGATATATAATTCCGCAATAAAAGATACTGATCCCGAACTTGTATCCGCTCGTGAACAAGGTATCGTATGCGTTCCGAGGCATCTTTTTTTAGCTGCTGTAGCATCAAACTATAAAAAAGTAATTGCGGTATCCGGAACTCACGGAAAAACAACTACGACAGCAATGATCGCAAAAATATTTAAACAGGCGGGTTTGGCTTTTACAGCACATATCGGAGGCATTAGTTACGATTTTTCAAATTTAGCGTATTTCGGAAACGATTATTTTATTACCGAGGCTTGCGAATATAAAAAGAATTTTTTAAGCTTAAAACCTGATACGGGCGTGATTTTAAATGTAGAATCCGACCATCCCGACTGCTACAGTTGTCTATCCGAACTTTATTGTGCTTTCGAAAAATTCGGCGCAAATTCTAATAATTTAATTGCACTGGGAGAGGGTGAGTACTATCAAATGCGCGCAAGTGCATATAACCACATTACCACTTTTTCAATTGATAATACCGCAGATATTAAAGCTTGTGATATCAGCGAATACGCACCTCAATGTTTTGCTTTTACATTAGAAGATAAAGGGCAAAAAATCGGAAAAATCAATTTAAAGGTCAGAGGTAAGCATAATATATTCAACGCCTTAGCGTCCTACGCCGTTTCAAAATATTACTTCATCCCCTTTTCGGACATTAAAATTGCTCTTGAAGACTTTAACGGTATAAAAAGACGGTTTGAATCAATGGGGACATTTAGGGGAGCGGAAGTAATAGTTGATTACGCTCATCATCCGAGCGAAATAAAAGCGGTAATAAAAACCGCAAAAGGGCTTAATCCAAAGGGTCTTAAAGTTGTTTTTCAACCGCATACCTTCTCAAGAACCAAAGCCTTGATGCCTGAATTTTTAACTTGCTTTACGGGTGCGGATGAACTTTTTATTTTAAAATGTTATTCCGCGCGTGAAGTCGAATCGGACGGAATAACAGCGTTTGAACTGGCTTCGCGCATAAAAAAAGAAACAATGTATTGCTCTTACTACGATAATACGCTTTCTCTTGCGCAGGCTATAGGAAAGACCGTTAAAGAAGGTGAAATAATTTTAATTTTAGGCGCGGGCGACGTTGTGGAATTAGGCTCGCTGCTAGCAACCGATGCTACACCGTAATTATCATTTTTTTATAAATATCCGGATTTTCAGAAAACGACTGAAAAGCTTCCGGAACTTTATCGAAAGGAACGTTTGTATCGATAAGATAGGCTAGATTTAGAATTTTTTGAGTGAGAATATTTACCGCAGAATCAAAATCGTCTGCGCCGTTGTTTATATTAAATAACGTAATATTACGCTTAAAAGCTATCGAAATATCAACGGACGCGGCAGCAAAAAACTTGTCGCAACCGATTATTGCGGTATTTCCTCCCTCTTTAGTCAGTTTAAAAAGTAAATGCGGATTAATATAATTTTTGGCTTCAACGACGGTATGCTCCGCCATTTTGCCGCCGGTTAAATCATTAATTTTCTTTTTTGGATCGTCGGTTATAAGATTAATCGTAAAATCCACGCCGCAAACTTCCGCAATTTTTAGTCTGTCGGCATCGCTGTCGATAACAACGGGGATAGCGTTATAGTAAATAGCAAGCTGAGCAAGAATAATACCAAGTGAACCTGCGCCGATAATCGCAATGTAATCTCCTTTTTCGATTTGCATAGTCTTTATTGTGCGGATAGCGATAGCTACGTATTCGGTAAAAAGGGCTTCTTCCTCTTTGATACCCTCGGGTAAAAGGATAAGATTATTTTCGCTTATCGAGACGAAATCGCAAAGCAGCCCGTCACAGTCAACGCCCATAACTTTAGTATGTCCAAAAGAGTCAATATACGGATTAATTAAGACTTTTTCCCCGCGCTTAAGTAAACTGTTCTCGTTGTTTTGACTAACATATCCCGTCGCTGCACGACCGATGATAATCGGTAGTGAAACGTCCGATTTTCCTAAATAAATCTCTTTGTCCGTAGCAGAAACCGCAAGTTTGCTGATTTTCACAACAACCTCGCCTTCACGCTCTATTCTTTCTTTAGAAATAAGTGTGATTTTGCCCGGGGCTTCTATCTCATAGGCTTTCATAATACTTTGACTATATCATATTTTTCAGTGTTTGTAAACTGAAAGAAAAGATAAAACTTTTTGTCTAAGTTTAAGAAATTTGTTGTATTCGGTTGACAAATATACTTTGTATTTATATAATAACAACGCAACTAAGAGAGGTGAGGATATGAAAGAAAAAATACATCCCAATTATAAGACCGTTAAGGTTACCTGTGCATGCGGCGCAACCTTTACAACGGGTACGACAAAAAACGTTGATGAACTTAAAGTAGAAATCTGCAGCGAGTGTCATCCCTTCTTTACCGGAAAGCAAAAGCTTGTAGACACCGGCGGACGTGTAGATAAGTTCAA
>LAHS01006130.1_pt1 | contig 13134 bp, 14 predicted proteins | sample 329651 | NCBI WGS metagenome assembly LAHS01 (sample SAMN03275699, study PRJNA271635) | activated sludge metagenome | isolation source: sample C-1 Sludge from hydrolytic chamber (first chamber) of Anaerobic... | reverse complement strand
CGGGAATAAAGCCTGAAGATCAGATTTTCTGAAAGAAAAAGAGAGTAAAATTTTGTCAGTACATTGTTTTTTTATACTTTTGCAATCGCAATTCAGCAATGAACGAGCAAGATAGGGGTATAGCCCAGTTGGTTTAGAGCGCTGCAGTCACATTGCAGAGGTCATCGGTTCGAGCCCGATTATCCCTACTTTATCTTACTTAAGAGCGAGGTTTTGTTTTTACAGAACCTCGCTCTTTTTCTTTTCTGCCGCCACTCCGATAGGCCTATGGATCCAAATGAATCCTATCAGCGTTACCGAGAACGGACAAACCTCACCTGATATGGGCATCGGGGGCGACAGCCCCGGCGGTCAGGAAGCGGACAGCAAGCGCGGATTCTTTTATGATTATCAGGACGTCGCTGAACCACAAAACCTTTGGGACGACTGAAAAGACCATCGGGCATGCACCTGCGTCCCATCACAGGGCATGCTCTTCCCGCCATAAACATTAGAGCGTGAAAACTATTGACGACTCGCCGGAGGAATCCTCGCAGAGCATTTCCACCCTGCAAATCCTTACGCAGCAGCTCACCGGGTATTTTTCACGCCTGATGTTATGGGAGCAACTACATCACCTCGATGAGCAGGGCTATCTTTGCGGACAGGTTTTTCAACTTTGTTCCAGAGCGCCCAATGCCATGCGGCCTGCCACCTTGCCTCTTTGGCAGGAACAGAAAAAGGCTGCACATTCTGCGGTTTTCATGCAAAAGATGCTACAGAATGTACAGCCTCGGTCAATATTTGAAGAGGTTATTCGAAATTGAGTTCTGGAGCCTTTTCTGCCCCACTGGCTGCCTCGAACTTCGTCATTCTGTCGAATCCGAACATTCCCGCAAAGATCACATTGGGGAATCTGCGCACGGTCTGATTATACTCCTGAACAGCCTCATTATACTTCTGCCGGGCTTCGTTGATACGATTCTCCGTACCTTCGAGCTGCACCTGAAGACTCTTGAAATTCTCATTTGCCTTCAGTTCTGGATACCGTTCAGCCACTACCATCAGCTTGCCCAGAGCCTGGGAGAGCTCACCCTGTGCGTTCTGAAACTGCTGCAGCTTCTCTGGAGTCAGGTTTGTGGGATCGAGCTTGATCTGAGAGACCGATGCCCTTGCCTGCGTCACCGCCTCGAAAGTCTCCTTCTCATGCTTGGCATAAGCCTGAACAGTTTTGGCCAGGTTAGGGATCAGGTCGGCCCGGCGCTGATAAGTGGCCTGAACGTCGGCCAGGGCCGTCGTTGCCGACTCCTGCTTCTCTACCATGCCATTATAAGCTCCGCAAGAACCGATTCCCAGGATAACAACCACTGCGACTATTATCCACAATAATGAATTTCCTTTTTTCATTTGATTTTTTATTTATACATTTTTATTATTCGTCAACTTTACCAGCCGCCGCCGGCTCCACCTCCACCGAAACTTCCGCCGCCAAAACTTCCACCGCCGAAGCCCCCACCGCTGCTGAAGCCACCTCCACCGCCGAAGATGAACGGCGGAATCCAGTGGTCATCGTCATCGCGTCTATGATTCTTCCTCTTAGGCGACTTCTTTTTCAGTCCGAGAAGCTCCAAAATATAAGATATCAGCATGATGAGCGGCTGACCAAAGAAAAAGAAGATGAGTACCAGAATGAACAGCCAGTCCTGCACCGAGAGCTCTTCGCCGCCATCAATGCTTTCAATGCCCGTCTTGCCGCTCTTCAGCTTGTTGAAGATTGCCGCCGACGTATCGAACACAGCCCCATCTATATTGTTGACCTTCATGTTCTTGACGATACATGCCCGGGCTATGTCGTCGCACTCCACATCGGTGAGGTCGCCCTCGAGGCCCTTTCCCGGGGCGATGAAATACCGCCGGTCGTTGACGGCAATCACAATGACGAGTCCCCGTCGGTCCTTTTTGGTTCCCACCCCATACTTGTTTCCTATGTCTTCGGCCATTCTGAAGCAGTCGCCGTCCTTCACGTTACCTGCCACGACAAATACCGTCTGCACCCCACATTCCTGATGCAGGCGGTGCAGATAGACGTCAGCAGAGTCACGCATGGCCGGCGACAGCAGTCCGTCAGGATCACACACATACCTCGTGCGGTCCTGAAGATGCACCATCGGGACATCATCAGCACTCCACACCCGCGCCTGAATGTCGCATACAGCCAGCATCAGACCTACGATGAGCACAAACCTTACGGCCGTCCGTAGCTTGCAATGCAAGAACCGGAATTTCATGGAAGGAGCAGATTCTTAATGCTTTATTTTAGACCAGATCCAAAGAACGATCACGGCACCTATCACCGACGTACCTATCTGTCCCAGCGTACCGGCCCACGAAACGCCGATCCAGCTCAGCACGTTACCACCTACGAATCCGCCTACAAGGCCCAGCAGCAGGTCAACAAGGCAGCCCTGCTTCTCATGTCCCATAACCTTGCCGGCGATGATGCCAGCCAGAATACCTACGATAATAGTCCAAATCATGTTTATCTTTTTTAATGGTGTATCACAATCAGAGATGCGGGGGCTAATGCAAGACCGAGGCCTTGATGATACGTACGTCGGCCAACGGCCTGTCATTCCCGTCTGTCTCCACATAGTCTATCTCTTTCACGACATCCAAACCCTTCACCACCTCTCCGAACACTGTATATTGTCCGTCAAGATGGGGTGTGCCGCCGTGCTGCGTATAATAAGTCCTAACTTCGGGCGTGAGCTTCACCGTGCTGTCGGTCCTTGCATCCAGCTTCTGCTGAACCTTGTCGAGGCCGTTCGGTCCATACACGCTACCATATACAATATAAAACTGTGAACCCGACGACCTGCGCTCAGGGTTAGTGCTGTCGCTCTCGCGCGCAGCGGCCAGCGCCCCCCGCTTATGGAAGAGTCGGGGGAAATCGATCTCAGCGGGAATCGTGTAATCCACGTCGTGCTCTCCCACCTCACTCCCGGGCAGAGCATGCCGCGTGGTGGAATTGCCGGTCTGTATCATGAAGTCGGCAATGACACGGTGCCACAGCACCCCGTCATAAAATCCCTGACTCACCAGCTTCAGGAAATTGTCACGATGCTTCGGTGTCTCGTTATAGAGATCCACCACGATATCACCCTTCGTCGTCTGCAGCAAAACCTCATGGCGCGGCATGATGCTGTCGGCCGCAGGGCGCGAAAGTTCTCCTTGCCCCCATACTGCGAGATGTATGGAAATCAGCGCCAGAACGGCAATCCATTTGCTCATATTCTTTACTCGTTTTTCAATCAACGCTGTAAAATTAAGAAAAAACAGACACATCTTGTCCTAAAATTCCCCAATAATATTAAATTTTAATATAATCTTTCTCATGGACAAATATTTTTTTTGGCTTTTGATAGAATTAAGCTAATTTTGCAACAAAAGGTTTATCTGATTATCGATATAATATAAACAGACATTATACTGTTATATAACTATGAACAAGAAAATTCTCATTCCACTCGTGACCGTTATTGCCCTGCTTCTGGCTGGGGTAGCATGGCTGTATTTCAGCCTCGACAAGCAGAAGAAACAAAATGAGGATATGGTGCAGCTGGCCGAGCTCGACAAGAAAGAGATGGAAAACGAATACCAGCAGTTTGCCACGCAATACAGCGAGATGAAGACCCAGATCAACAACGACTCGCTCGTTGCCCAGCTCACCCAGGAGCAGGAGCGCACCCAGCAGCTGCTCAAGGAGCTGCAGAACACCAAGAGCACCGATGCCCGCGAGATAGCCCGACTCAAGCGGGAGCTCGCCACGGTGAGGGCCGTGCTGCGCAGCTACGTGATAGAGATCGACTCGCTGAACCGCCTCAACCAGAACCTCACGGCCGAGAACACCCGCATCAAAGGTCAGTACGAAGAGGCTAACCGGCAGATCGAGGGGCTGAACACGGAGAAGAGCAGCCTGTCGGAGAAGGTGGCCATCGCGGCTCAGCTTGATGCCGTGGCCATCAGCATGAACGGTCTGGACAAGCGAAACCGCCCTACAAACAAGCTGAAGAAGACCAAATCCATACAGGTGAGCTTCTCGCTGGCCAAGAATGTCACGGCGCCGAGCGGCATGAAGACCATCTACATCCGTATCAACACGCCTACGGGCGGACTGCTCGGCGGTGCCGGAACCTTTGCCTATGAGAACAAGACGCTGGAATGTTCCATGAAACGAAGTGTGGAATACACGGGGCAGGAAACCCCCATGACGCTCTACTATAATGTCAACCAGGCACTGGAAGGCGGTACCTACCGCGTCAGCATCTTTGCAGACGGCAACATGATAGGCAGCAAGAGCGTCGTGCTACAATAAAAAATAAGGAAGAAATATGAGGAAGGTAGCTTTCATCATCTTGCTTCTGGGCTGCGTCGGGTCGGTGCATGCCCAACTGGTATTATCCCTGGACTCGTGCAGGGCCCTGGCCTTACGCAACAACAAGCAGATCAACATATCACGCCTGAAACAGGAAGTGGCCGTGAATGTGCGCAAGGCCGCGCGAACCAAATATCTGCCCCATGTGGACGCCTTGGCCGGCTATGAATTTACCAGCAGGGAGATCAGCCTGCTCAGCAAGGATCAGAAATCGCGCCTGAGCAACATGGGGACTTTGGGACTTCAGCAGGTGGGCAACGACCTCACGTCGGCCCTCACAGGCCAGATGACCGATCTCGTACAGCAAGGTCTGCTCACACCCCAGCAAGCCCAGCAGATAGGCGGCCTGATGCAGAAGTTCGGCACAGGCCCCATCGGCCAATATGTGGCACAGGCGGGCAACACCATCGGCAGCGAAATCGTCAAAGCCTTTCACACCGATACGAGAAACGTGTTTGGCGGTGCCATCATGCTGCGCCAGCCCATCTATATGGGCGGTGCCATCACAGCAGCCAACCGCATGGCCGACATTGCCGAGACGATGGCTGACGACGATCTCAGCCTGCGTACCCAATCGACACTCTACGATATCGACAACGTGTATTGGACCGTAGTATCGCTGCGCCAGAAGAAGAAACTGGCTGAAAGCTTCCGCGATCTGGTGAAGAAGCTCGACACCGATGTGCAGAAAATGATCAAGCAGGGCGTGGCAACCCGCGCCGACGGACTGAAAGTGGACGTCAAGGTGAACGAGGCCGATATGAATATTGTCCGTGTGGAAGACGGCCTGTCACTCGCCAAGATGCTCCTCTGCCAGCTCTGCGGTCTGCCCCTGCAGCAGGATATCGTGCTGGCCGACGAGCAGGACAGCCAGGGCAAGGCCATGCCTGAGAGTATAACATTCGCGCCCGACTCCACCCTGTCCTCACGTCCGGAGATCCGAATGTTGCAGAACACCGTTGCCCTCAGCGAGCAGTCGACCAAGCTGGTACGCGCAGAATACCTGCCGCATGTAGCCCTCACAGGAGGCTATGCCATATCCAATCCCAACCTCTACAACGGCTTCCAGCGCCGGTTCTCCGGTGTATGGAATGTCGGCGTGCTCATTCAGGTGCCCGTATGGAACTGGTTTGAAGGCACCTATAAGGTTCGTGCTGCCAAGACGGCAACCCATATTGCCCAGATGCAACTGTCAGATGCCCAGGAGAAGATCCAGCTGCAGATCAGCCAAAGCCGTTACAAGCTGAGCGAGGCGCACAAACGTCTGGCTATGGCAGAGAAAAACATCAAGAGCGCCGAGGAGAACCTGCGCTGCGCCCAGGTGGGATTCCGTGAAGGTGTGATGCAGACCACCGATGTCATGGCTGCACAGACCGCATGGCAGGAAGCGCAGAGCCAGCGTATTGATGCCGAGGTAGAAGTGCGACTGAGCAACGTCAACCTGCAGAAAGCCCTCGGTATTCTCAATTAAAACATTAATGACAACATAAACAGCTATATCATGTCAGCCAAAACACAGCATAACAATATACTCCTTGCCATATTAGGATTCGTCATTGTAGTACTCATCGTTGGTATCATAGGGTTCTTTACCTTAGGCAAGACCGATGAAACTATTCAGGGAGAAGTGGAAGTTTCAGAGTACCGTGTCAGCTGCAAATTGCCCAGTCGAGTGGTAGAGATCCGTGTCAAGGAAGGCGATTACGTGCATGTCGGCGATACCCTCGCCATTCTTGAAATACCTGAAGCCAGCGCCCAGGAGCAGGTGGCCGAGGCCACCAAAGGCGCTACGGAGGCTCTGAGCAGTCTGACGGAAGCCGGCGCACGCAAGGAGCAGATACAGAGTGCCTACCAACTCTGGCAGCAGGCCTTGGCTGCCAAGGACATTACGCAGAAGAGTTACAACCGTATGCAGAACCTTTACGATGAGGGTGTGATGAGTGCGCAGAAGCGTGACGAAGCTCTGGCTGCATATAAAGCTGCCGAAGCGCAGGTCGCCGTAATGAAGAGCCAGTACGATCTGGCCAGAAGCGGGGCACGCCAACAGGAGAAGGAAGTGGCCAAGAAAAACGCACAGGCGGCCCAGGGAGCTGTAAACGTAGTGAAATCGATCCTCCGCGAGACCGTGCAGGTATCGGCCGTAGAGGGCGAGGTGAGTTCCATCTATCCCAAGGTGGGCGAGCTCGTGGGTATGGGATCTCCCATCATGAGCATCTCTATCATGAAAGATATATGGGGAACCTTCAATGTACGTGAGGATCAGCTCAACGGAATGAAGGTTGGCGACAAGTTTATGGCTTACTCCCCAGCTTTCAACAAAGACGTGGAGATGAAGGTCTATAACATCAAGGACGAGGGTTCCTACGCCGTATGGAAGGCCACCAAGACCAATGGCCAGTACGACCTCAAGACCTTCGAGGTGAAGGCTCACTTCGTAAAACAGTTCGATGGGTTGCGTCCCGGCATGTCGCTTGTCATCAAGAAATGACGCAGTACATGCAAATATAACCAGAACAGATCATAATGAGAGAAACGTTATCCCGAATCTTTCACATCTCCATGCGTGAGCTGGGTATCATGCGTCAGAATCCCATCTATGGGTTCTGTACCGTGATATTCCCCATCGTCGTCGTCATCTTCTTCACCTCCCTGATGTCGGAGGGCGTACCGACGAAGATGCCCGTAGGCGTGGTAGATCAGGATAATACGAGTACGACACGCGAGATGGTGAGAAAGCTCGATGCTTTTCAGACCACCCGCATCGTCGGCCACTTCTCCAACATGAACGATGCCCGCGAAGCCATGCAGCAGAACAAGATCTATGCCTTCCTACTCATACCCAAGGGCACCACGAGCGGACTGATGACAGGCTCCCAGCCCCGTATATCGTTCTATTACAGCAACGTGACGCTCGTTGCCGGCTCCATGCTTTACCGTGACCTCAAGACCATCTCCACCCTGGGTTCTGCCGGAGTGGCCTCGACCAAGCTTTCGGCATTGGGCAAGACCGGAAGAGAAATACGCACTTTCCTGCAGCCCATCGCCATCGACCTGCACATGATAGGTAATCCGTGGTCCAACTACAACATCTATCTCAGCACGACCATGATACCCGGCGTACTCATGATCTTCGTCTTCCTGCTTACACCTTATTCTATAGGTACTGAGCTGAAGTTCCACCGTTCACGCCAGTGGATCAAGATGGCGGGGGGCAATATCCACATCGCCCTCGCCGGCAAGCTGCTGCCTCATACGCTGATCTTTATCAGCATGATGTACGCGTTCTACTTCTATATCTTCCATATTCTGGGCTTCCCCCACCCCGGCGGTGCCTTGCCCGTACTGCTTCTCGGTGCCTTATCGGTGCTGGCCTGTCAGGGTTTCGGCATGTTTGCCTTCGGGCTCATGCCCTCCCTGCGCATGTCCATGTCGGTATGCTCGCTATGGTCGGTAGTAGGTTTCTCCGCCTGCGGTGCCACCTACCCCGTGTTTGCTATGGACAGTATGATTCAGTCGATCGCACAGCTCTTCCCCCTGCGCCATTATTACATGGTTTACCAGATGACCATCTTCAACGGTTATCCGCTCTCTGACGCGTGGTTCAACATCATGGCTCTCGTCATCTTCTTCGCCCTGCCCATCTTTACCACGCATAACCTGCGCAAAGCCATGCTGGTTTACACCTATATTCCCTAACGTATGGAACAAGAGAGCTTACTACATAAGATCAAAGAAGGCTTCGCCGACACCTGCTATATATGGGCCAAGGAGATGCGCAGCACCGTCACCGATGAGGGTGTGCTCATCTTCTGTATCCTCGTGCCGCTGCTCTATCCACTGCTCTACTCGTGGATCTACAACAACGAGGTGGTGCGCGACGTGCCCGTCGCCGTGGTCGACCAGTCGCACACCGCCTCCTCACGCGAGTTTATCCGCCACTTCGATGCCTCACCCGATACGCGCGTAGCCTACTATTGCACCTCGCTCCGGCAGGCAGAGGATCTCACTGCCAAGCAGCAGGTAAATGGTACGCTGTTTTTCCCGGAAGACTACGACGTGCTGCTCCATCGCGGCGAGCAGGCCCATGTGAGCGTCTATACAGACATGAGCCTCATGCTTACCTACAAAGCCATCTACCAGTCGGCACAGGCCGTGGCCTCGAAGCTCAGCTCCCGGATACAGGTGGCACAGAGCGGGAGTTTCACCGCCCGTGACGAGGAGACCAGCACACTGCCCCTTGCCTTCGACGAGGTGCCCATCTTCAACACCACCGGCGGTTACGGCAATGCCATTCTGCCCGGCGTGCTGATGCTCATTCTGCAGCAGACGCTGCTGCTGGGCATCGGGCTCTCGGCGGGTACGGCGCGCGAGAACAACCGCTATCAGGACCTGGTGCCCGTATCGAAACACTATACCGGCATCTTCCGCATCGTGCTGGGCAAGTCGCTGTGCTACTTCATGATCTATGCCGTCATGGGAGCCTACCTCGCCCTCGTGGTGCCCCGGCTCTTTCATTTCGCCTCCCTCGTATCGGCCACCACGCTGCTCGGCCTCATGCTGCCCTACACCCTGGCGTGCATCTTCTTCGGTATGATGCTCTCGTGCCTGGTTCGCTATCGCGAGAATGTCATGCTGCTGGTGGTCTTCACCTCCGTACCTTTCCTCTTCATGACGGGTATCAGCTGGCCACAGTCCAACATTCCCGGTTTCTGGCAGGGCGTGGCCTGCCTCATTCCATCGACATTCGGCGTGAGGGGCTTCCTCCGCATCTCATCGATGGGAGCCACGCTCAACGATATAGAGGTGGAATATCAGGCTCTATGGATTCAGGTGCTGGTCTATTTCCTCGCCACCTGTGTCGTGATACGTTACCAGATCAACGCCACCCGCCACCGCGCCATCGAGCATATCGAGATGGTCAAGAACAAGGCGGCAGAGGCCAAGAGGAAGAAGATGGCACAGTGACGGCGGCACATGGCCCGGCGACCCCGCACGCCACAGCCCTGCCTGGACACGGCATGTGCAGCTCCGCAGAAGCGGAACACCACCCCTTCTAATTTAGTATTTAACAAGAAAAGACTCCAATCAAGCATATGAAATTAAGCATTATCATACCCGTTTACCAAGTAGCAAAGACCCTGAAACGCTGTCTCGACAGCATTATCAGTCAGGAGTTCCGCGACTGGCAGCTCATCCTCGTCGATGATGCCTCCACAGACGGCAGCGAAAAGATCTGCGACAGATATGCCAAGAGCGAGCACCGCATACAGGTGGTACACCTGAAGGAGAACAGCGGGCTCAGCGTGGCACGCAACACCGGTATTGCCAAGGCCAAAGGAGAATATATTACCTTTGTAGATAGCGACGACTATATTGCCGCAGATACGCTGAAGACCCTCTTCGAGATACTCAACTTCCACCCCGACTACGACATTCTGGAATACCCGGCCTATATCCATTACGGATCGAGCGATATGCACCGACTGCAGTTCCCGCGCAAGGAATACACCAACATGACCGACTACTGGCTCAAGGGCAAGGCCTACGAGCACAGCTATGCGTGGAACAAGATCTACCGCCGTGAGCTCTTCGACGACGTGACCTTCCCCGAAGGACACAACTTCGAAGATGTCTATACGCTGCCGAAGCTGCTGCACAAGTGTCACCTCGTTGCCACCACCGACTGCGGTCTGTATTATTACTGCTTCAACCCGGAGGGCATTACGCAGAAAGCCGACGTCCGCGACCTCTCCCATCTGCTCGAAGCCCACACCCGCTCACTTTCCAACATTCTGCGCGATATGAAGCAGCGTAACTCACGCCAGCGCAACAAGAAGGCTGGGAAGATCGTAGATAAGAACCTCGGCGACTACTACGCCCACATCATCAATATCCAGCTTGACGTGTATCGGGCAGGAGGAAGAATATCCAAATATATTCCTATGCTGCCCTACCACCACACTATGAAACTCAAAATGTTGCACCTCGTCGGACTCAAACGCCTATGTCAACTGCACCATCTGCTGAAATGCGACCGCTCATCAGCTTCATTGTAACCACATATAACCTGCCCACAGACATGCTGCGCGAATGTCTGGACAGCATCATGCGGCTGTCTCTCAGACAGGAGGACAGAGAGATCATCCTCGTGGACGACGGCAGCGACGTGTCGCCGATCAATGAGCTGAACGACATCTACGATGGCTTGGTCTATATTAGGCAACGCAATCAGGGCCTTTCCGTTGCACGCAACATAGGGCTACAGATAGCCAGCGGACGATATATCCAGTTTGTCGATGGTGACGACTATCTCGTTACGGCACCCTATGAGCAATGCCTTGACATCGCAAGATACAAAGAGCCCGACATGGTCATGTTCCATGCCGTGCAGAAGAAGCACCCGGAGGTGCAGTTCCTCAATGAGGGGCCTACGAACGGTGTAACCTATATGCGCTTAAACAATCTGCGCAGCTCGGTATGTGGGTACATTTTCCGCCGTGCCATTCTGGGCACTCTGCGCTTCACTCCGGGCAGAATACACGAGGACGAGGAGTTCACACCTCAGCTCATGCTACGCGCCGAACATATTTATTCCACGAAGACAGAAGCCTATTTCTACCGTAAGCGGGAAGGCTCCATCATGACGAGCCACGACAAGAAGCACATTGCCAAGCGTCTGACCGACCAGATCGACATCATCGCCCATCTGCAAAGCATCGCCGCCAAGTCGCCGGAGATCGACCGGGTGTCGCTCGAGCGCCGTATCGCCCAGCTGTCCATGGATCATCTCTACAACACCATCCAGCTCACCCACAGCCATCATCAGCTCATGGAGGCAATAGAAAGGCTGAAGGCTCTGGGGCTCTTTCCCCTGCCCAACCGCAACTATACCCGCCGCTACTCTGTCTTCCGCAGCATGGTCAACACAGCCGTGGGGCGGCGAATACTGCTTGCCGCCATCAGATAGGGATAAGCTATTGTCCCTCCGTCAACCGTCATTCCACACTATGAAGATCCTACTCTTAGGCGAATACAGCAACGTCCACACCACCCTGGCAGAGGGACTGCGCGAGCTGGGGCATGAGGTGACGACCGCAAGCAACGGGGACTACTGGAAAAACTACCCGCGCGATATTGACCTTGCACGCCACGAGGGGCGACTGGGAGGACTCGGCGTTCTGGGCAAGCTGTGGAAAAATCGACACAGACTCACCGGATACGATGTGGTGCAGCTCATCAATCCCATCTTCGTCGATCTGAAGGCGGAACGCGTCCGTCCGCTCTACCACTGGCTCCGCCGCCATAACGGCACCATGATCATGGGTGCTTTCGGCATGGATTATTACTGGGTACACGAGAACATCACCCGCATGCCGCTGCGCTACAGCGACTTCAACATCGGCCAAGAGCTGCGTACCGATGCCGTCGCCCTGACCGACAGGGACGACTGGATAGGTACTGCCAAGGGCAAGCTGAACCAGATGATAGCCGACGACTGCGACGGCATCGTTGCCGGACTCTATGAATATCAGGTCTGCTACGGTCCTCTGTTTCCTGACAAAACCACCTTTATCCCCTTCCCCATCAAGCCTAAGACCAGCTTAAACCTACACTTCCACACCGATCAGCCCATAAAAGTTTTTGTAGGCATCAGCAAGGGAAGAAGCATTTATAAAGGTACCGACATCATGCTTGCGGCAGCCCAGGCCGTGGAGAGGCAGTATCCCGGCCGCGTGGTGGTGGACACGGCCGAAGGGCTGCCCTTCGCAGAGTATGTAAGCAGAATGAACCATGCCGACGTCATACTCGATCAGCTCTACAGTTATACGCCGGCGATGAATGCGCTGGAGGCCATGAGCCGAGGCATCATCTGCGTAGGAGGTGGCGAGCCGGAAAGCTACGAGATCCTTGGAGAGCACCACCTGCGGCCCATCATCAACGTACAGCCCTGCTTTGAGAGCGTCTACAGCGAGTTGGAACAGCTCGTTCTCCATCCGGAGAGAGTCGATGACCTGAAGCGGCAGAGCGTGGAATATATAGCTCGCCACCACGATTACCGCAAGGTGGCAAAGCGATACATCGACTTCTATAACGCCCATGGCAAAAGTCATAAGATATAAATGCTCGTCGTGCGCCTACGAGGCCGACATCTACGAGGGGCGCGGATTCATGGGGCAGCACATCGTTACAATGTCCTGCCCCGACTGTCACACGCTGCAGCCCCTCGTAGTAGGGGGCGTCATCGGCGATGCGGCACCCTCGTTCAACAGCATCGTAGGCCGGCTGTGCCTGCATTGCGGCAGTGACCGCATCAGGGAATGGGACGGCAGAACCTGCCCGGCCTGTGGAGGAGCAATGGAACCGACCGACAATCAGCAATTCTGGACTTAGCCCCCCGATGCCGCTAAATACCCACTTCCCGTCTGCGTCCTCTCTGATTGAAATGCCTTAAACCCTATATTTTGGTTTGATTAAGATTCAAAATCATGCTTATCGGCGTTGCGAATAAGTATTATTCGCGTTGCCAATCAGTATTAATCGCGTTGCCATTCACTATGAATCGCAATGCAAATAAGCATGAATCGCAACCCCACCCCTCATTTTTCGACCCTCCGACGGGCTGGTTGAAGCTAAACAGCTCGTATTGGAACAAAATGACATATCTACAGGTTCATAATGACATATTTTTTACCAGCCTAAATTGAATGACATAAGGAATC
>LAHS01001470.1_pt1 | contig 13138 bp, 9 predicted proteins | sample 329651 | NCBI WGS metagenome assembly LAHS01 (sample SAMN03275699, study PRJNA271635) | activated sludge metagenome | isolation source: sample C-1 Sludge from hydrolytic chamber (first chamber) of Anaerobic... | reverse complement strand
GGATTATAATAAAATCCTTTCGGCGGAGGAGGATATAGTAAACCGTTTTGTTTTGGAAGTAATGCCCGAAAAAAGCGGTCTTGAAATACTGCTTTTGAAAAACGATTATCATAATTTAAAAGCGTTAATTAAAGGTAAAATTTTAGGTCTTGAGGACGTTTCTTTTATGCTTCTTGGCGGAGGAATCGTAAGTGTGGAGAAATTAAAACTCTCACTTGCCGACGATAATTATTCCTCTCTTCCTTCCCCTATGGCTAAAGCTTCAAAAAAAATCGCTTCTATGCTTTTGATTTCCACGCTTACCCCTAGGTCAATCGATATAATTTTGGATAAAGCTTACTACGAAGATGCGAATCTTAGACTTAAAAAGGACGGAATTTTAAAACAATATCTAAATATTTCGATAGACGCCGCGAATATCGGAGCGTTTATCCGCACTAAAAGAACGGGCGGAAGTGAAAAAAGCTTTGAAGAAGCGTTTATAGAAAACGGTACGATAAACTTAACATTTTTTAAAGATGCTTTCGAATTATCAATAGAAGCGTTTATCGAAAAATTCAGATATACCCCTTATTTCAATCTTTTTAACACGGAAGAAATACAAAACGGAGTATTGATTTCTTTTGAAGCGGCGGTTGATAACAAACTTTTAAACCTTTTTAAAAAAGAAAAGGACGATATGTTTTCGGTTGCGGTAATAGCGGGCTATTATTTGGCGAAAATGAGTGAAATCAAACAAATTAAGCTGATACTTACCTCAATCAAAAATTCGGTGGATAAACAGCTTATTAAAATAAGAATGAGGGAACTTTATGCGTAATAATAAAATCGCAGTAGTCGGGGATAAAGACTCGGTGCTTGCATTTAAAGCAATCGGAGTTGAAGTATTTTCTGTAAACGGCTTTTTTGAAGCCAGAGAAATCGTCAAAAAATTGGCGAGAGATTACGCTGTGATTTTTATTACCGAAGAAATTGCAAAAGAACTAACTTCTTTGACAGAGAGATACAAGTCGCGCGCTTATCCCGTCATTATACCTATTCCATCTGCCGCAGGAACCACAGGATACGGAATGGAAGGTATAAAAAAGGACGTGGAAAAAGCAATCGGCGCAGATATTTTATTCAACAAATAACAGGAGTTGAAAATGGCTAATAAAGGAAAAATCATTAAAGTTTCAGGACCGCTTATCGTAGCCGGAGGAATGGCAGAAAGCAAAATGTACGACGTTGTAAAGGTAAGCAAATGGGGACTTATCGGAGAAATTATCGAGCTTCGCGGCGACAGAGCTTCCATTCAGGTTTACGAAGAAACGGGCGGACTAGGTCCCGGCGAAGACGTTGTTTCCACAGAGATGCCGCTTTCCGTCGAACTTGGACCCGGACTTATGGAAGGAATTTACGACGGAATACAACGACCGCTTACTTCGCTTAGAGAAAATGCAGGCGACCGCATAACAAGAGGCGTCAGCGTAGCTTCCCTAAACCGTGAAAAGAAATGGGATTTCGTTCCTACAGTAAAGGAAGGAGATAAAGTAATTTGCGGCGACGTTATCGGCACAGTAGCGGAAAACGTTGTTGTAGAGCACCGTATTATGATACCTTTCGGTATTAGCGGAACGGTTAAAAAAATTAAAAAGGGTAGTTTTACTATCGACGAAGAAGTGTGCGTTGTCGAAACGAAAGACGGTCTTAAGAGCGTCACTATGCTGCAAAAATGGCCGGTCAGACGCGGCAGACCGTATCAGGAAAAGAAAATGCCCGAAGAACCCCTTATAACAGGTCAAAGAGTTATAGACACTCTGTTTCCTGTTGCAAAGGGCGGCGTTGCGGCAGTCCCCGGTCCTTTCGGTTCGGGTAAAACGGTAGTTCAGCATCAGCTTGCAAAATGGGCTAATGCGGATATTATCGTATATGTCGGCTGCGGCGAACGCGGAAATGAAATGACAGACGTTTTAAACGAATTTCCGGAACTTAAAGATCCAAGGTCGGGCGAGCCTTTGATGAAAAGAACGGTGCTTATCGCAAATACGTCCGATATGCCTGTTGCCGCGCGTGAAGCTTCTATTTATACGGGCATAACGATTGCGGAATATTTTAGAGATATGGGCTATGAGGTTGCGATTATCGCAGATTCCACTTCAAGATGGGCGGAAGCTCTTCGCGAAATGAGCGGCAGACTTGAAGAAATGCCCGGTGAAGAAGGTTATCCCGCATATTTGTCCTCTCGTCTTGCGGAATTCTACGAAAGAGCGGGCGTAGTAAAAGTTTTAGGCAGCGAAGAAAAATACGGCTCGATAACGGCGGTAGGAGCGGTTTCTCCTCCCGGCGGCGATCTTTCGGAGCCTGTTTCGCAAGCAACGCTCAGAATAGTAAAGGTTTTCTGGGGACTTTCTGCAAGTCTTGCATATAAAAGACACTTTCCCGCTATCGACTGGCTGACAAGCTATTCTCTTTATAACGAAAGACTTGGAGAATGGTACAACGAGCACGTTGAAAGCGATTGGACTTCACTTAATAAAGCGGTCATGATTATTCTTCAGGAGGAAGCAAGTCTTGACGAAATCGTTCGTCTTGTAGGTATGGACGCGCTGTCTCCTCTTGACCGATTGACGATGGAAACGGCTAAGGTTATAAGAGAAGACTATCTCCACCAAAACGCATATCACGAAGTGGATACTTTCTCTTCCCTTCAAAAACAGCACAGAATGCTTAAACTGATTTTAAATCAATATAAATTATCAAAGGAAGCTTTATCCAAAAACGTAGATATAGAAGACCTTTTAGAATTACCCGTACGCGAGCGTATCGGCAGAGCAAAATATATACCCGAAAGCGAGCTGCTTGAATTTGACAAAATCGAAGCGGAACTTAAAGCGCAGATAAGCGGGCTTATCGGATAGGAGGAAATTATGCTTAAGGAATACAAAACCATTAAAGAAATCGTAGGTCCTCTGATGCTTGTCGAAGGCGTAGAAGGCGTTAAATATGATGAACTTGTTGAGATAATTCAAGAAAACGGCGAAGTACGTCACGGTAAGGTTTTGGAAATAAACGCAGATAAAGCTCTCGTTCAGCTTTTCGAAGGCTCCTCGGGACTTAAAATCAGCACCGCAAAGGCGCGCTTTTTGGGACGCAGCATAGAGCTTGCCGTGTCTCCCGAAATGCTTGGCAGAGTATTTGACGGTATGGGAAGACCCCGTGACGGCGGAGCGCCCGTAATAGCCGAAAAACGAATGAATATTAACGGCAGCCCGCTTAATCCCGTCGCAAGAGACTACCCCGACGAGTTTATTCAAACGGGAATAAGCGCGATCGACGGACTTAATACCCTCGTTCGCGGACAAAAGCTTCCCGTCTTCTCCGCATCGGGACTTCCCCACGCAGAGCTTGCGGCTCAAATCGCAAGACAGGCAAAAGTTTTAAATAACGACAGCAAGTTTGCGGTTGTTTTTGCTGCGGTAGGTATCACGTTTGAAGAAGCGGAATTTTTTATAAACGACTTTAGAAAAACGGGAGCAATCGAGCGCGCTGTACTTTTCATTAACCTCTCAAACGATCCCGCAATCGAAAGAATTGCTACCCCTCGTATGGCTCTTACCGCGGCGGAATATCTTGCTTACGAGCAGGATATGCACGTTCTCGTTATCACTACGGATATTACAAATTATGCTGAAGCGTTAAGAGAAGTATCGGCGGCAAGAAAAGAAGTTCCCGGAAGAAGGGGCTATCCCGGTTACCTTTATACCGACCTTGCGACTATATATGAAAGAGCGGGACGTGTAAAAGGGAAAAAAGGTTCGATAACTCAGATTCCGATTTTATCAATGCCGGAAGACGATAAAACGCATCCAATTCCCGACCTTACGGGTTATATTACCGAAGGACAAATAATCTTATCGAGAGAACTTCACAAAAAAGGCGTAACACCTCCTATCGACGTTCTTCCCAGCCTTTCAAGACTTAAAGATAAGGGTATCGGCAAAGGAAAAACCCGCGCTGATCACGCTGATACAATGAACCAACTTTTTGCGGCGTACGCAAGAGGAAAAGACGCAAAGGAACTGTCCGCAATTTTAGGTGAAGCCGCGCTTTCGGAAACAGACAGGATATTTGCCCGTTTCGCAGAAGAGTTTGAAAGGGCTTACGTTTCTCAAGGATTTAACGTCAACCGTTCAATCGAAGAAACGATCGACCTTGGCTGGAGACTTTTAAAAATGCTTCCGAGAAACGAGCTTAAGAGAATTAAGGAAGAGTATCTCGTAAAATACTACGATGAGAAATAGAATATGACAAAGCTTAACGTAAACCCGACAAGAATGGAGCTCAGAAGGCTTAAGACCCGCTTGAAAACAGCGGTAAGAGGTCATAAGCTGCTAAAAGATAAAGCCGACGAAACCGTCCGCCAGTTTATGCTGTATATCCACGAAAACAAAAGGCTTAGAGAAGAAATAGAATCCGAGCTTTCGGATGCCTTAAAAGCTTTTATGTTTGCAAGAGCCGTAAGCGACGACGCGGTACTTGAGGAAGCGATTGCTATTCCTGTAACCTCTGTCGAGCTTGAACTGTCGGAAAAATCCGTTATGAGCGTAAGCGTTCCTTCCATATCGGTTAAGGAAAATGAAAGTAAAGAAAAATTTCCTTACGCTTTTTCTTCGGTTACAGCGGAACTTGACACCTCGATAGAAAAATTGCAGACTTTACTTCTTAAGCTCATAAACCTTGCCGAGGTTGAAAAAACCTGCAATATGTTAGCTGACGATATCGAAAAGAACAGAAGACGCGTTAACGCTCTTGAATACGTAATGATTCCGCAAATCGAGGAAACAATTAAATATATAACTATGAAATTAGACGAAAACGAGAGGGCAAACACAATTCGACTAATGAAGATAAAAGATATGCTTCAAAAGCAAGAGGAAAAAAATGTTTGAGGTTTTAAAATCCGATCTTAACGCGGCATTAAAAAACGATCCTGCCGCAAGAAATAAATTTGAAATTTGGCTAACCTACAGCGGCTACCATGCAATAAGGCGCTACAGAGTAGCGCATTGGTTTTATTTAAGGGGAATGCGCCTTATAGCGAGGATAATATCGCAAGCCGCAAAAAGAACTACGGGCGTTGAAATTCACCCCGCAGCCATAATCGGTCAAGGCGTCTTTATCGACCACGGCGCAGGCGTTGTAATAGGCGAAACCGCAGAAGTTGGGAATAACGTCACTATTTATCAAAACGTGACTTTAGGCGGAACGGGAAAAGACGTGGGAAAGCGTCATCCTACCGTAAAAGACGGCGTTATGCTTTCCGCAGGTTGTTCGGTACTTGGTCCCGTTACTATCGGAGAAGGGACTAAAATAGGCGCAGGAAGCGTAGTTTTAACTGACGTTCCTCCGCATTGCACGGTTGTGGGCATTCCGGGCAGAATTGTTCGTCAATACGGAAAAAAGCCTGAGGAATTGGATCAAAGACTCCCCGATCCGCTGCTTGAAGAAATCGTGCGTCTAAATAAAAGACTACTGGCTCTTGAAGACAAACTCGGGGTTCATAATTGTAAATATTCGATTGCAAACGACGACCTTATAAATACTGTCGAAAAGGAAAAGGAGAAAGAGAATGCTTAAGATTTACAATACCTTGGATAGAAAAAAAGAAGAATTTATTCCGATTTCAGAAAGCAAGGTTACAATGTATTCCTGTGGGCCGACCGTTTACAGCTACGCTCATATCGGAAACCTCAGAACCTATATTTTTATGGATTTGGTTAGACGTGTCTTAAGCTACGACGGATTTAAACTTAAAGGCGTTATGAACATAACCGATGTAGGACACCTGCTTTCCGACAGCGACAGCGGCGAAGATAAAATGGTAAAGGCAAGCAGAGAGCAAAAGAAAACTCCTTGGGAACTTGCCGAGTATTACAGTTCGATTTTCTTTAAGGACATAGACCTTTTAAATATTAAAAAGCCGGAAATAATCGCAAAGGCAACCGATCATATTAAAGATATGATAAAGTTTGTCGAAGTTTTATTTGAAAAGGGTTACGCTTACGAGACAAGCGACGGCATATATTTTGATATTGCAAAGTTCCCCGAATACGGCAAGCTGTCGAGGCTTTCGCTTGACGATCAACTTTCGGGCGCGAGAGTAGAAGTGAACGACGAAAAACGCCATCCTGCCGATTTTGCGCTTTGGAAAAAGGCGGAACCCCAGCATATTATGCAGTGGGAAAGCCCTTGGGGAATGGGTTATCCGGGTTGGCATATCGAATGTTCGGTTATGAGCAAAAAATATTTAGGCGACGTTTTTGATATTCATAGCGGCGGCGTTGACCATATACCGATTCACCACGAAAACGAAATAGCGCAAAACGAAGCGTACTCCGGACACAAGTGCACAAACTATTGGATGCACGGCGAATTTATGTTGGTTGATAACGGCAAAATGAGCAAAAGCTTAGGTAACGTATATACGCTTTCCGAGCTAAAAGATATGGGCTATGAACCCTTGGATTTCAGATATTTTTGCTTAAACGCACACTACAGAAAGAAATTGAATTTTACCTTTGAAGGAATGACGGCAGCCAAAACCGCAAGGGAAAGACTTAATGAAGCTCTTGCTTTTCACAAGGCTTCCGATATTAAAACCGAGGCTGAAGTATTAGAAAAATATCTTAAAGAGTTTGAAGATGCAATTAACGACGATATAAATATTCCGCTTGCTTTAGGAGTGCTTTTCACTATGATAAAAGAAGCGAAAAGCAAAGATATATATAATCTCGCTTTAAAGATGGATAGCGTGTTTGGGCTCTCGCTTGACAAGGTAGAGGTACCCAAAGCCGAAAAAATCGAAATTCCCGAAGATATAAGAGAACTGATTGAAAAAAGAAACGAAGCTAAAATGAATAAGGACTTTAAACGCGCGGACGAAATACGGGATGAAGTTTTGCTGCTTGGCTTTCAGATTATTGATACTAAAGAAGGAGCTACGGTTAAAAAGATATAATGCAAAAAGAAACCCTTAAGTGGTACCGGCTCGATAACTCGGCAAAAATTTATCCGATAGTCACTACAAGAAAAACTCAAAGCTTATTTCGGGCAGGGGCAGAGATGAACGAAAAAGTCGATAAAGAGATTCTTTTAAAAGCTATCGGTTTGACTTTGACGAGATATCCGACTTTTAAGGTAAGGCTTAGGAAAGGTTTTTTTTGGTACTATCTTGAGGAAAATTTACTTCCGCCCGTAGTCCACGAAGATGACGGATTTATTTTAAAAAAAGTTATCGACAGAGATAACAACCGTTATTTGTTCAAGGTTAGTTTTTTTGAAAAGAGAATTAATATAGATTTTTTTCACGCTTTATCCGATGGGACGGGCGCTTGCGAATTTTTTAAAACTTTACTTCTAGAATATTTAAAGCTAAAGGGTTATCCTGTCGAAGCGGAAGGAGTCATAAAGGAAGTAGGCGAAGAAATACCCGAAAGCGAGACGGAAGACAGTTATTTAAAATATTACAAGAAGAAAAAAATTACCGAAATTAACGTTAAAGAATTGAGCGGAGGGGGCGCGGCGGCTTTTGATGGCGCGTCGCTTTTCCAAAGCGGATACGGATTGATCGAAGGCACGGTAGATTCAAGCAAACTCTATCAGCTTGCAAAAAGTTACAATACTTCGGTGGGAACACTTTTAACCGCGCTTTCTTTGTTGTCTATTTATCAAGCCAAAATCAAAAAAAATCCCCGCAAGCCCCTGCTTGCATTCGTGCCCGTTAATCTCAGAAAAATTTTTCCAAGCGAAACGGTACGAAATTTTACCTTGTTTATCAGACCGAAAATTTATACTAACGAAGGGGAGAACACTCTCGAGTCTTATATTGAAAGGCTTAATCCGCAAATGAAATCGTTTGTCAGCCCTGAAAAATTGTCAAGCGTAATTTCCGCCTCGGTTAAATTTGAAAAAAACTTTTTTATACGTCTTTTACCGTTACCCTTTAAATATTTGCTTTTAAAAATCGGCAAAAATATTTTTTTGACCGCAAGACAAACAATTATTTTATCGAATATTGGTAACATTGCCATGCCGCAGTCGACAAAGCCTTATATCGACAAAATTTTTATAAATTTAAACGTGAACAGGCTCACCCCGATGAATTTGGGGGTATGCAGTTATAACGATAAATGCGTACTGTCGTTTACAAGGGGTATAGTGGATACCGAAATAGAGCGGGTATTTTTCAGCACACTTTCAGAACTCGGATTAAACGTTAAAATAAACAGCAACAGGTGGGAGGAATAATGATTTGCCCTTATTGCAAGGTAGAAATAACCTATAATACCGAAAGCTGTCCCCTTTGTCATATGCCTTTAAATAAGGGTGCAAATAAAGAAGATATTTCTTCTTCCGTTTACCCTAAAAAATTAAAAGCGAAAAAACTTTTTTCCGCAAGTTTTGAAAAAATATATATCTATTGCGCTATTTACGTTTTTGCGCTATCGGTGCTTTTGAATATACGTTTTTTACCTCAGTTTCCTTGGTCGGCTATCGTAGCTATTTTTCTAATTTCGGGCTTATTGATTTTTAAGCAGGTCTATATTAGCAAAAGCAGATTAAAAATAAAAAAAGGTTATCCTAATATAAGATTTTGTCAGTTTTTGAAGAGATTTTTCCATTTATAAGATTTTAAATAAAATTGTATCTTTTTTATTATTTCTATTATATAATGTATAAAAGTTTATTGTATAATTTTATACGGAGGGTAATTTTTATGAAAAGGAAATTTTTAGTTTTATTTTTATTTGCGCTGATTATCGTCTCTTCGCTTGCGCTTTCAGCCTGCGTAAAGCCTATTGTGGATATTCCTACCGAAGAGGAACCGACTAAGCCTGAAAATACTTTTGCTTTCGATGCGGTTTGCGAAGTAATAGGCGAAGAAACTTACGTTGTCTACGAAGCAGGAATGTACTATATAGCTTCAAAGGAAAAAGGAATTATTTCGCGTCCTTTTTACGAATATGACGACTATTTTTGCAGATATGAAAATTTTCCCGATTGCATAAGCATCAGACTTACACCGACCGGCAGCTTGGGATTTATGAAAACGGACGGCATATTGCTTAGTCCCTTAAATTCGGACGGCTCGGATTTTGCGTATGCCGGATACGACCAAATATATCATTCAACTGATATTTTTGAAAATAAAAATTACATTCAAATATTTCTTTGCAATGCTTCGACAGGAAAAGGACAGTTACTAAATACAAGTAATTTTAATTTTGCCGGAGAGCCTTATTGGAATTTTGAGTATGGTATTTACGGAAACGCATATTACGGTTACGTTTATTTGGAAGAGGCCATATTCAATGAAGAAACCAAGGTTTACGATTTTGAAACTTATTTGGTAAATGCAAAGAACGGACAAAAAATTATAAAGATAGACTATTCTGATTATGTTTCAGTAAACCAATATGAAGATTTTGGATTAGAATCCGGAACGGTTGGCGTATTTCAAACTACGTTACCTGCAACCGAAACCGAAAATGAAAAAATAGAATATGCAATAGTATCTCTTGCTAACGCATCTGTCATAGCCAAAAACGTAAAAAGCTTTTTTGTTTTCGATACACTTGGAACGTTTTTTTACGGTTACTCAAAAGATTGGAATGAAGAATCGGAAGAGTATAATAAAATATATTTTGTAAACAGCAGTATGCAAGAGGAAGAATTTTCCGCAGATATTTTTTACAGCAAAGAAAACGTAGCGGTTGGAGATAATACGGTTTCATATCAAAGGTATCAGATTTTTCATCCTAACGGAATCTATCTTTATTTTAAAAACGTTGAAAGCGCTTTAGAAACAAAAACGGATATTATTATCGCAAAGCTGGGTGACAGTAAATTTACGACGCTTTCTGCGGGAAGCGGTGCGGAAGTGAAAGATATATTTGCTTCCAGTCCCTATTATTATATCGTAAACACACTTACACATCCGGAAGGACTTAGAAACGCTTATAACATTACCGCTTTTTCAAGGCAATCTCTAGAACCGGTTTTTGTATATACTGTACCTTTTGATACCGAAGAAAATACATACGATGTTATTTTTAACGTTACTTTTTTAGGTAAAAACGAGGAGATTGCGGTCACAAAACTTACCTTATTTGAAAATAGGTTTAAAGAAAATGAAAAAATAAGTGAGTTTTTATACATAAAAAAAGGCGCTTCTCCTGTAGTGATAAAAGAGCTTCCTAAGGATGTTTCCACAAAATTTTATTATGTGGAAACGACCGATGATTTGCTTGTTTCTCTTGTTGAAACCGATACCACGCACGATACAGGCTTTGAGGACACGCTTTGCGCGCTGTGGATGCCTCTGCAAGGAGAGTTTACCAATACTTGGCACAAATCAATTAAACTGAATTTAGGTAGCGGTCTTTCTTACGCCGAAATCATTGATTTTGATAAGATTTTTATCGTCGAAATTTTTGATAATCAGACGTTGCTTTCCGCAAATTCAATTACTCCTTATTTATCAGAAATTGACTTTAGAGGTGAACTTATTAATTTACCGAATATAAGTGAAACATTAGATTATAATTATTACGATACTATTGACGAAAATCAATATTTGGCTTCAACCGCGCTTGTTTTTTCAACGGACAGTCAAGGCTTTTTCAAGGCGTATCCTATAGTAAACGTAAATATTATCTTACCTCTTCAAACCCCCGTATTTTATAACGCATTAATTTACAGCGAGAAGGGAGAGAACGATATATATAGACTTAAGGCAAAAGAATTTCCGGATACTTCCTCTTGTGAACTCGATAATAACGTTGCTTATTATAATAATGCATACGGCTACGGCAGTCAAAAAGTTACGATAACCGAAAAAGAACAAGGCGGATTGAATTTTGATATTAGTGAAAGCGATTATTCTTACAGATATAATTTTACCCTTAACGATCAAAAATACTTTATTATCAGAAACAAGACAAATTATATGCGCGGCTTGTTAAACGAAGCAGGCGAAATGATTTTAGCTCCGGTATTCGACAAGCTTGACTATATTGTACAGAAAATTAACGGAGTTGAGGTAGTGTTTATAATTGTAGAAAAACTTGATTCCCCCGCTGTCTATAAAATGGAAGGCAATTCAATTAAGCTAATCGTTGATTATGGATATTTTATGGTAACTATTCTTGACTTCGGAATGATTGGTATATTGCCTAACGGAAACGCGCACGTTATTGATTTTGAAGGAAATGTTTTAGGAGAATACGATACCGCTTGGTTTTCGCAGGATTTTTATGAATTTTCCTTAATAGACATTATGAAAGAATTTGAACATGAAGATTTTTTACAGCTTAACAGTATAGTGCAGATTTCTACCTATTGCGAGCAAAATCAAAAGTATAACCGTCCGCAATCTTTTTTAATTTTTAATCCTTATTTTTATATCGTTAAGAGCGGAAACGGCTATTCTTTCTATAGCAGAGATTTTTCCGTAGAGGGTTTCACGGATGTTGTCGAGATCGATAAATACGGAGGAAAAGATAAAAATGCCGAAGGTCCTGAAAATAAGACGGGATATGGAGAAAACGGCTTTGAAAATGGGCTGGCATTTTTAAAGGACGGCAAATTCACACCGTACAGTTTATTTTCCGATTACGAAGAAGAGCCTGAACTTATTGGGAAATGGACAGAATTTGATTATAATAATTTGTATTATGGCAATTTCAAAACCTATTCGATTAATTGGGCAAGATAATATTTCATAAAATTACCAAAAGCCCCGATTTTCGCAAAGGAAATTGGGGCTTGTTTTTTTTAGCTAATAGTAATATAATATATCCTGCATAATTATGGAGCAGTATGGCTGATAAAAAGAAAGAAATTAATAAAAATATCGTTTCTCAAGCAAGCGCTCAAAACGTCTCTCAAAATCAGACGGCATATTGGGATGCGCAAAACCAAGGAGGGCAACCTCAGCAAGCAGCCCCACAAAGTGCAGGCGCAAAGCAAAAAGGAAAAAAAGATAAAAAAGCAGCCGCTCCGGTAAAAGAAAAGGGCAAAGCAAAAAAGCAGGAAAAATCCGCTAAAGGGAAAACTGCAGCGGTAAAACCTGTTTCTACTAAAAAACCTTCAAAAAAAGAGCTTAAGGCTGCCGCTAAAAATAAGAAAAAAGAAGCTTTCAATGTAAAGCCTTTTTACGATCCTCAAACAGGTTGGAATTCTCATAACGATCAAATTTTATACGAAATGGCGTGTGAAAAGGTTCACCGCTTAAAAAAACAGATAAAGCAGGAAAAGCATCCCGTAATGCGCCAACGCTTAATAGACACCCGTGATAATTACGAGCTTCTTATCGAAAAAATGATATACAGAGATTACGTAAGCGTCAACAATATGTGGAACAGCGGAATGCTTGCAAATCCTAATCCTGAAGAAGCGGCAAGAGAAAGAGCGCTTGCCTTGGCAGCCGCAAGAAGCGCCGGTCTTCCCGAACCCGTTATAGGTCAAGCTTCAAAAAAGCAAACGATAATCGAAGCTGCTACAGGCGAAGACGAAAACAAACAAATCCGCGCTTATATAAAGAAAAAAGAAAAACACAGAATTCGCTTAAAGATCGTTCCTATCGTTTCTCTGCTCTTGTTTTTATTGTATATTGTTGCGATGTACGTTCCTTATTATATGACGGGCCCTTTCGCTTCAAACGGTTTAGGAATAGTGCTTTCTATATTTGATTTACCGCTGCTTTCCGCCGCATCATCCGTTCAAAATACGATTCTTAATTTGCTTGAATCTATAGGCTTAGACGGCACAGAAGCCCTTTTTTATAAAGGTATTATGGAGGGCGGACAGTTTCCGCTTTCTGCTGCAGCCATTCAGGGGGAGACGATTTTTAACACGATTATGGGCTACGGGACGCTGCTGTTTTTGACGCTTGCGTTTTTGCTTGCGGTAATCAGCGTACTTATGAATTTTGTAAGAATATTTACCGGCGCAAAAAAAGTTCAATTTTTGACTTTTTTATGCTTTTTGTTTTCGTTTATTGCAGCCGTCGGTTTGTGTCTTACCAATATAAAAGACGGCAACTTTTCGGACGCGTTGTTTAAAACTATTGGTTGGGACGTAAGCGCAACAAACG
>LAHS01002973.1_pt1 | contig 13143 bp, 10 predicted proteins | sample 329651 | NCBI WGS metagenome assembly LAHS01 (sample SAMN03275699, study PRJNA271635) | activated sludge metagenome | isolation source: sample C-1 Sludge from hydrolytic chamber (first chamber) of Anaerobic... | reverse complement strand
AAGATTATTAGTGATGTTTAAAGTATCAATTATATCTTTTTCTTTAAAAGTTAAAATATATTTAGTAATCTCATCTTTTGGAATTAATGGCCTTGTAATTGCCCCAACATGAGTAACAATAATCTTCTTTTCTTTTTTAAATATTGAATTTATAGTATGTAGTCGTTCATATTTGAACTCACCACTAACAGCAAGTAATTCACTTGAAACAACTTCATCGACCACGTAAAAATTAACATTTTCAAATCCGGCTAAATTACATAACGCTTCATATGCAGTAGTTGCTTTATACAAGCTGCTTGCTACATAAATTACATATTTATCAGAGTTTAGAAATGTTAGATAAGTGAGTAAATAATTATGATTACTCGTTGTATTATTGATAAGCAAATCAAATTTATCCTCTGAGATAATATTTAAATATTGACTTACTAATTTTTCTTTGGAAAAAAGTTCAATTATATTGTTCATATTTGTCATAAAGTATTATACTTTAATCCTCCTTTTTAAATAGGCGCTTATCACATAAGCCAAAATGGACTTATAATTGCTTACAAGCCCAAAATTTCATTAATTATATTTGTTCATTACATAGTCAAATGTCTTATTTACAAAGTCCTTAATAATATCATACCCTTTATTTATAGATAAATCAATATCAATTTTCTCGGTTTTACTAAATTCTCCTAATACATAATCAATTGTATCATTTCTACTTACTTTATTAATTCCAATTCTAACTCTTTTTATATCACTTGAACTAAATCTATTTATAATAGAAGCCATACCATTATGTCCACCACTAGACCCAGCTGGTTTTATTTTTATTCTTCCAGTGTCTAAATCTAAGTCATCGTAAATTACTAAAATGTCACTTAAATCTATTTTATAAAAGTTTGCAACTGCAATTACGCTATCCCCTGATAAGTTCATAAAGGTTTGAGGTTTTATTAATATTACTTTTGTACCTTCTATATTTGCTTCAGTAATTTCACATTTTTTTTGTTTATCTAAACTAAACTTTAAATTAAGTTTATTTGCTACTTCATCAATAAACATAAAACCAACATTATGTCTCGTATTACTATATTTTTTTCCAGGATTTCCTAGCCCTACTATTAGTTTCATATCATCACCCTTTCACTTAACAAAAATCTTTTCTTTCGAAAAGATTTATTGCAACTTATAACATTCTAAAACATTTTCTACTAGACTCGCAATTGTCATTGGCCCTACTCCTCCAGGTACTGGAGTAATATAAGAACATACTTCTTGAACTTCTTCAAAATTAACATCACCAACAACTTTACCATGATAGCGATTAATTCCAACATCAATTATGATTGCATCTTGTTTTATCATATCGGCATTGATAAAGTTAACTTTACCTACACACGAAACTATTATATCTGCTTTTTTCGTTAATTCTTTTAAATTATTTGTTTTAGAATGAGCAATTGTTACCGTTGCATTCTTGTTTAATAATAACATAGCTAGTGGCTTACTTACTAAATTGCTTCTACCAATAATAACTGCATTCTTTCCTGTTAAGTCAATTTTATACTCTTCTAATAAGTGCATTACTCCTAAAGGTGTAGCCGGAATGATTGTTTTTAAATTATTAAACAATTTTCCTTGGTTAATATTCGTTAAACCATCTACATCCTTAATTGGACTAATTTCATTAATTATTGTTTTTTCATCTAAATGATTAGGCAATGGAAGTTGAACTAAAATTCCAGTTACACTTGGATTTTGGTTTGCTTCATGGATAATATTTATTAATTCTCTTTGACTAATAAATTCATCCAATACTAAAGTTTGGGGAGTTATTCCAACATCATTACATGCTTTTTCCTTGCTTGCAACATATATCTTACTTGCCTCATTATTTCCAACAAGGATAACTAACAACTTAAGTTTTACATTTAGTTCCTTAATTTCTTCCTTTACTCTATTCTTTATAACTTTTGAAGTTTCTTTTCCATTTAAAATCATATTTATTCCTCACATTAATCCAAAAATTTCAAAATCATCATTCATATCTATTTTAAGTGCCAAAGGTTCTTTTCCAAGACCAGGCATCGTCATTATATCTCCAGTTAAACAAATAACAAAATTTGCACCAGTTGCAAGTCTTACTTCTTTTACATTAATACTAAAGTCTCTTGGTCTTCCAATTATTTTAGGATTATCACTAAGTGAATTAGGAGTCTTTGCCATACAAATATAAAAGGATCTATATTTACTAGAATCATACCTCTTTAGATCATTTAGTGCGCCATCATCAAAAGTCACTTCTTTAGCACCATAACAAGTTTTAGCAATTTTTTCAATCTTAGTAAATAAACTTTCATTTATATCATATAAAGGTTTGTATTCTTTATCAGTAATGATATTCACTAACCTTTGGGCAAGTTCTCTTCCACCTAAAGAACCTTTTGAGAACACTTCACTCAAACATAACTCTATATTGTTATCTTTAGCCCAGTTATAAAGTAAGTCAAGTTCACCAATTGTGTCAGATTCAAATTTGTTAATAGCAACAACAAAATCCAAATTAAAACTTTTGATTGTTTCAATATGTTTTTCTAAGTTTTCAATACCTTTTTTAAGCAAGTCAATATTTTCTTCCTTTAGATTCTTAAGATTAGCTCCACCATGATATTTTAGTGCTCTAATTGTTGCAACAATAACAACAGCACTAGGTTTTAACGAGCCAATTTGGCATTTAATATCTAAGAACTTTTCAGCTCCTAAGTCAGCACCAAAACCAGCTTCAGTTACAACATAGTCAGCAAGTTTTAATCCTACTTTGGTAGCAAGTAGTGAATTACATCCATGAGCTATATTTGCAAATGGTCCTCCATGAACAAGCATTAAATTATTTTCTAAAGTTTGAACAAAGTTTGGTTTTATTGCATCTTTTAGTATTACTAGTAAAGATCCAGTTATTCCTAAGTCTTTTATATAGATAGGTTCATCTTCATAATTATATGCAATTATTGTATTATTAAGTCTTTCTCTTAAATCCTTAACAGTAGTTGAAAGGCACAAGATTGCCATAATTTCTGAAGCCACAGTTATATTAAAATAATCAAACCTATTTACTTCTTTTTTACTGCTTAAACCAACTTCAACTTTTCTAAGTGCGCGATCGTTTAAATCCATACATCTTTTCCAAGTAATTTTACTTGGATCAATATTTAACTCATTGCCTTGATATAAGTGATTATCTATAATAGCACTAACTAAATTATTCGCAGTAGTAATCGCATGCAAGTCTCCCGTAAAATGAAGATTTAATTCGATCATTGGATTTACTTGTGCATATCCTCCGCCAGCAGCTCCGCCTTTAACGCCAAAAACCGGACCTAGAGATGGTTCTCGAATTGCGCCTATCGCATTTTTACCTATTTTGTTAAGAGAATCAACCAACCCAATTGTTGTAGTTGATTTTCCTTCACCAGCAGGAGTTGGATTAATTGCGGTAACTAAAATTAGTTTTCCATCTTTTTTATTTTCTAATCTTTTTAATATATTTAAATCAACCTTTGCAATATAATTTCCATAACTAAAAAGTTCATCATCCAATACATCGTATTTTCTAACAACATCAGAAATCTTATTCATCTTCGATTTTTTTATAATTTCAATATCAGTTAGCATACTTAACCCTCCATACTTGATAATATTATACAACATTACAAAGCAAAATACCATTAAAAATTAAAAAATGTTTTTGATAAATTATTTTATTCTTTTACCAATTAATTTAAATTCATAAATTTTACTACACTTTTATTGCATTATATAGTATAATGTATTTGCGCTCTCATAGGTCAACGGCAGACCGCAGCAATGGTAATGCTGAAATCAAAGTTCGATTCTTTGTGGGAGCACCATTAAGATTTTAAAAAGGAAGGCAAAACCTTCCTTTTATTTTACGCCAATTTTTGATATTATAATTTTACTATTTTTATATTCAACTAAGAATTTATACATTGTATCAATTTCTCCTTGAATTATCTTTTTAGCAATTTCAGTTTCAATACTTTTTTGAATGAAACGCTTTAAAGGTCTTGCACCATATTCATGAGAATAAGATGACTCGAGAATATAATCTTTTACTTTATCACTAAATTCAATCTCATAACCTTCTTTTGAAAGTCTACCTTTTAAAATATTTAAAATCTTTGTTACAATCTTGTATTGTGAAGATTTTGATAAAGGTTTGAAAAATACAATTTCATCAATCCTATTTAAAAATTCAGGTCTAAACTTTTGTTTTAAAATCACACTTACTTTATCATCACTATTACCTTCTAGTAAGTATTCACTACCCAAATTAGAAGTCATAATAATTATGGTATTTTTGAAATTAATTATTCTTCCCTGTGAGTCTGTTAATCTACCATCATCTAGAATTTGTAATAGTAAATTATATACATCATTATGAGCTTTTTCAATTTCATCAAATAAAATAATCGAGTATGGATTTCTTCTTACTTTTTCAGTTAATTGTCCGCCTTCTTCATATCCTACATATCCGGGAGGTGCCCCAATTAACCTTGATACACTGAATTTCTCCATATACTCGCTCATATCAATTCTAATGATATGGTCTTCGCTATCAAACAGAATATCAGCTAGGCTTCTTGCAACCTCTGTTTTCCCAACACCAGTTGGACCTAAAAACATAAATGATCCAATTGGTCTAGATTCATCATTAATTCCTGCTCTTTGGCGAATTATTGCATCACTTACAAGAGTGATAGCTTCATCTTGACCAATAACTCTATTTTCCAAAGTTTCTTTTAATCCTAATACTTTATCCTTATCACCTTTAAGAATTTTAGAAACCGGGATATTTGTATTTTTTGAGATTATTTTTGAAACAATATCAGTTGTAACTACTTCTTTTAATAAAGTATTTGAATTATCTAAGTTTTGAGATTCTTCAAGCTTTTTTTCTAAAGAGGGAATTTGACTATATTTTAATTCACTTGCCTTGTTATAATCACCTTTATTCAAAGCTTGGTCTAATTCAAATTTTAAATTATCTAATTTCTTCTTTCCATCCTTTAATATAGATAAAGATTCTTTCTCTTTTAGCCATTGATCGTTTAACTTTTTTTGTTCATCTTTTAAGTCTTTTAATTCAACTAATAACTTTTCAAGTCTTTCTTTACTTGCCATGTCTTTTTCCTTTGATAAGGCTAGTCTTTCTATCTCAAGTTGTGTTACCTTTCTAGAAACTTCATCAAGTTCTGTAGGCATTGAGTCAATTTGTACTCTAATAGATGAACATGCTTCATCAATTAAGTCAATTGCTTTATCAGGTAAAAATCTTTCAGTAATATATCTATTTGAAAGTACTGCAGCACTAACCAATGCACTATCAGTTATTCGTACACCATGATGTGCCTCAAATTTTTCTTTTAGTCCTCTTAAAATACTAATAGTATCTTCAACTGTTGGTTCACTAACAATAACCTTTTGAAATCTTCTCTCAAGTGCTCTATCCTTTTCAATATACATTCTATACTCATTAAGAGTTGTAGCACCAATACAGTCAATTTCTCCTCTAGCAAGCATAGGCTTTAACATATTCCCAGCATCTAAAGCTCCATCAGTTCTACCAGCGCCAACTATCAAATGTATTTCATCTATAAATAAAATAATTTGGCCTTCACTATCTTTAATTTTATTTAAAACTGCTTTTAATCTTTCTTCAAACTCTCCTCGATATTTCGCACCAGCAACAAGTGAACCCATATCAAGTTCATAAATTATTCTATTCTTTAAATTTATTGGTACATCTTCTTTCACTATTCTAGAAGCTAAACCTTCAAGTATTGCTGTTTTCCCAACACCAGGTTCACCAATTAAAATAACATTGTTCTTGGTCTTTCGTGCAAGTACTTGCACTATTTTTCTAATTTCTTCATCACGACCGATAACCGGATCAACTTTACCTTTCTTTACTTCCTCTGTAATATCACGTCCGAACTTTTTAAGTATATCTTGATCCTTACTATAATCAATAGGCATTTCCATGTCTCACACCTCCAATTAGCACTCTATATACCTAAGTGCTAAATATATTATACACTATATTTTATTATTGTCAACTTTTTTTATTATATAAAAAAGTTCTCTTTTTATAGAGAACTTGATTTTATATACCATAGAATTTATAACCGCCACCGCTTTTTTTGGCATGATACATAGCTTCATCAGCACAAGAAATTACCTTTTCAATGGTTGAACCATTTTTCGGAAACAATGCAATACCAACACTAAATTTAATTTGAATTGATTCTGATAATATTTCACTAGGATGTGAAAAATGTTTAACAATTGCATCCATTACTTTTGTCAATTCAGAAATACTCGTAACTGAAGAAGTTAGAATAAACTCATCTCCACCATACCTAAACAGTTGAAAATTCTCCTTATTAACAGTTTTCATAACACCATTAGCAAATGTCTTTAAAAATTCATCCCCCATACTATGAGAGAATTTATCATTTGTCTCTTTTAAATTATTTAAGTCAAAAAATAAAATCGAACCTTTGTTATTTTGAGAAAATAATTCAAATGTTTTTTTATAAAAAACATTTCTACTAAAAGTATGAGTTAAATTATCAATCTCATATAATTTTTGAATTTCAGCAAGTCCCTTTTCAGCATCATATAATTTTATTGCATTTAATAAACCCTCATTTATAGCAACCTTATATTTACTAACATATTTGTTTAATAAATTATTTAAAGAAACAATAGTATCAATATATTTATTATTGTCAACTTCTTTGTAACAATTGCTTAATAATTTTAAAACTGAAATTTTGACTTTATAACTCAAATCATATGAAAGAATTTTAAGTAAAATGCTTATTGCAAATTTAAAATCTTTATGATTAATTATCGCTTTTATAATGGTTAAATGAGCATCAATATTTTCATTAATATAATACTCATAATCAAAATATAATTGAGGAATCCTTTTATATCTATCAATAACTGCTTCTTTTTCTTTATCGTTTTTAGCATCAAGATTAGCATTAATGATCTCAGTCAATTCTAAAACTTGTTCGATTCTAGTTGAAAAGTCAGACATCCTGTTAGTATTAATTATTTTCTTAATCTCACAAATATTTTTCTTCAATTCTTTTTTATTATATGTCCTAACATTAACAATAGCACATTTATAGAAAAATCGAATTGTAAAGTATTTATCAATTTCGTATAAATACGGATTATGAACAAGAAGTTCTACAAACTTCTCATATCTCATTGTAACATGATTTTCAAATAAGATATCAAATATTACTGTATCAAAGTAATAGTCAAGTTTCGCATCAACACAGTCAAGTCTTTTATAATCATAGTAGAGTTTTATTGCTTCATTATACTCTTCTTTAATAACAAGGTCAGTGGCTTGTGCAAGTAATATTAATGCTTTAGATTCTTTAAATTGAACTAAATTTATATACTTAGTTAATTCTTTTATTAGTAAACCTCTGATTTTCTTGTTACTATTATTCAAAGCAATAAAGTATAGTTTATACAAATTAGAAACATTTGAGTCAACACTCATACTTTGTAAATATTCAATTGCTGCATTTACTTGTTCTTCCATTATGTTTTTAGCTTTTAATAGAATTTCAAATTGTTCCTTTGTCATAAACCCACCTTCTTTACTTATTTTTGAATTATACCCAAAATAACTAAATCATCGCTGCTTGTATTAATAATGCTATGACTTTCAGTTTGTTTCATATAAATAACATCGCCAGTTTTTAAATGGTATTCACCATTCTTTTCAATTCCCGTACCTTCGCCTTTTATAACATAAACAATCTCTTCATCCTCAACATGAGTATGAAACCCTATTGAAGACTTAGGTGGTAATGTAATCTGCATCATAGTTTTTCCATTTTCAATGATTTTCTTTACTATGGCAAGTCCTTCGCCATTACGCAAGTTTTCTACTTTACTACCTACTATTTCTGAGAAATCAATTAACATAAAACTCTGTTTCCTCCATTTTGACTTTATTTAATTATTATACAACAAATTTAAAATAAATGCTACTAAAAACTATATAACTTAAAAAAAAGTAAATGCAAACGCAATTACTTATTTAATTCCTCTTCAATATCGTCTTCTTCAATATCATCATCATCGTCTTCTTCATCATCGATTATAATTTCAGTAGTAGCGATAACTTCATCCTCTTCGTCTTCTTCATCTTCAACTCTAACTAATCCTAATTCTTCTTCAATATCATCAGTTTCATTTTCATCATCATCTTCTTCTTCATCATCATCGATTAATGTATCAATGCTCTTATCGATATCTTTATGATAGTCATAATCATCTTTAAGTTCATTTTTAATTACATCCTCATCGTCTGCATATAAGTCTTCAAGATAATTACCATCCTTATCAAGTAAACTAGATGGTTGACGATTTTTTAAATCCCAGAGTTTAAATCCCTTTTTATTTTCACCACAGCAAACAAAATAACCACTTACCATAAAGTCTACTTGAAACTGTGCCTTTTTTTCTTCTATATTTTCATCTTTAGTAATTCCTTTAGCTTGAAACACTTCATTTGTTAGGTCTTTTAAAGCCTTTGGCTTTTTCTTAGATCTCATTAAACGAACTGCTATTTCTAATAAGGAATCATTGTTATAATTATTCATTTCCATTCCTCCAATAATTATATTCTATACTATTTTGGATACTTTTTCAAGATATATTTACATTAAAAAGAAAATTATTAAAATGATTGCTCCTGGTACTCTAAACAATGCAACAATTATAATAGTCCATATATTAAGTGGAATGTTTATTCCAAAATAAACTCCTATAAAATTACATACAAAAATTATTATTAAAGAAATAAATATTGATTTAGCTAACCATTTAATAAATTTCATTTTGTCCACCTCATTTCATTATATGAGGTTGTCTATTTTTTTATGATTTTTTCAAATGCGATTTTATCTGTTCTATCCACTGTTAGTGGAGTAATTGATATATAATTATTGTATATAGCACTTACATCACTAAATTGAACATGCGCATCTTTTTCAAAATAAGGCTTTCCTTTTTGATATACAAGGTTTTCTTTTTCTTCTAACTGAGTATCAAAATATGTTTTACCTTGTTTTGTAATTCTAATTCCATTTGAAACAAGTGGAAAATTTACGCTCAATAAATCGCAATCATCCATTAACTTTTTATTTAAAATAAATTCCATTACTTCATCAAAGTATTTTTCAGCCCCACTAGTATCATAATGCTTACAGGAAAAAGCTATTCCTTTTACCCCAGCAAGTACTCCTTCACTAGCTCCACCAACTGTACCTGAATACATAACATCTTCACCAAGATTATATCCATTATTAATGCCAGAAAAGACAATATCAAAATTATCTTTTAAAAAGTACTTTGCAAACCTAACACAATCTGCTGGTGTAGAATCAAGTGTATAAGTACTAACCCCTTCGACAATATCTTCTATTTTCTCATAAGACATACCATTTCTTATTCGAATTGCATGACTGGTTGCTGATTGTTCAACTAAAGGGGCTACAACGATTACTTCTCCATATTTTACGGCAAACTCTGCAAGCAGTTTTATACCGCTTGCGTTAATTCCATCATCATTTGTTATTAAAATGCGCATATTAAAACAATCCCTTATTATCTATTTTAAATTTCCTAAGTTCTTCATCAGCAATATCTACCATTTTCTTGATATCTTTTTTGTTTCTGCAAACTGCACCACTTGCTTGAAGGTGTCCGCCACCTTCAAATTGTTTAGCAATTTCAACTACGCTTGTGAAACGGCTTCTAAGTCTTGCTCTAATAACTTCATCAAATTCAACAAACAAAATCCAAATCAAGCTTCCTCTAATACTATCTAAAGAATTAACTAAAGCACTAGCTTCATCTGTTGTTACTTTAAATTTCTTTTGAATTTTTTGACTAATAAAAATATATGCAACCCCATTAGGGCTTACTTTAAAATGATTATAAACATAACCTAATAATTGTAATGATTCTTTATCTTTAATATTTAGATTACTATACATAACTTCAGTATTAAAATTATAATCTAACATACTTCCTGCAAGTCTTAGAGTATCTCCATTAACTGAACTATATCTAAATCTACCAGTATCTGTTACAGTTGCTAGATATAAAGCAAGTGCGCCATCTTTAGTTATTGAAAGTTCATCCTTAAATGTATTGAAAAAATCAATTAAAATAGTTGAAGTTGAAGGCATATTATCTCTTACATAATTTAAGTTTCCAAATGGATCTGTTTCAAGATGATGATCAATTTTGATAACTTCCTTACCTAGATTAATTCTTTTATTACTAATTCTTGCACCAGTTGATGTGTCAACAACAATAACCAAACTATTTTCATAAACACTATCATCGATTACATCATCTGCGCCTAAGAATTTTAAATATTCAACCATATCATCGCCAACACTATACACTTTTTTGTTTGGAAAAGAATTCCTTAGAATATCTCTTAGTCCATAGGCACTTCCTAAACAATCTCCATCAGGATGTACATGTCGATGAATGATTATAGTATCATATTCTTTTATCTTATCAAGAATCTGTTTTTTAATATCAAAAAATTCATCTTTATTATTAATCACTTTCTACCTCCATTAATTTTTCTAAATCTTTAAGCAAATTATTTGCTTCATCAAAGTTATTTAATGTAGCACCACTAGCTAATTTATGACCACCGCCGCCATACTTAACAGCAACTTGATTTATATTATATTTACTTGATCTAAGTTCAGCAATTACTTTTTTATTTTCATCTTCTGTAAAGTTAACCCAAATATCAATACCTTTAATTCCAGACATTACGTTTACCATTCCCCTAGATACTGTGAATACATCAGTTTTATACTTTAATATATCCTCATATGGGGTCTTAATGTATGCAACGTTCATCTTTGTTGTACTAATATTTAAAGTAAAGTAAGCTCTTAATTTAATTGATTCATATTCTTCAACATATAACTTTTGGTATATCTCATCGATTGAAAAATCATATTGAGTTAGAATAGATGCAATATTAAAAGTTTGGCTTGTTACACCCTTATATCTAAACCTTGAACTGTCAGTTACTAAGCCAATAAACAAAGCTCTAGCACCAATACTTGTAAATTTTAGATTGTTAGTTATCGCTATTTTTGCAATAAGACTAGCACAACTAATTTCATTTACATCAACAATATTTAAATCAGCATAGTCATTGCCTGATAAATGATGATCAATTTTAATTGTAAAGCTTGCAAGTTTATATCTTTCATCACTAATTAGTGATTCACTTCCGCTATCAACAATAATTGCAAGACAGTCTTTATAATCACTGTCTAATACATCGTCCATACCTCCAACAAAACTAAAGCGATCATTAGTATCTCCAGTAATCAGTACTTTTTTGTTTTCAAAGTTTGCTTTAATGATTTCTTTAAGTCCAATTTGACTTCCTAAGGCATCACCATCAGGACGATAATGACGGTGAATTATAATTGTTTGATATTCATTTATTTTATCAATTAGCTTCTTATACATTTTTTGCTCCTAAATTTTATTTAACACTCATTATACCATTTAAATCCTATTAAGTAAACTAATTTACAAATGAATATCTCAGATAATTTTACTTGAATCGTTAACCTTTTCAATTTTAATTATACTTTCTGTTATGCTATCAAAAGTATCATCGTGGCTAATTACAAACAATTGTGATAACTCATTTATCACATCACTAACTACATCCCTAACTTGTTCTCTTCGTTCAAAATCAAGATTAATTGTTGGTTCATCCAAGAAATATATATCAAGACCGGATAAATATTTTAGCATGGATAACCTAATTGCAAGAGCTATACTCATTTGTTCTCCACCAGAAAGTTGATCCATTAATTTAGTATTTTCTGGAATTACATTATCTATTACTTTTATTTGGTAATCTTCTAATATTTCTATTCTTACATTCTCTTTTGATATCTTTTGATAAAGAATAGTCGCAGCACTTGAAATAAAATCACGGTATCTTTTTGATAACTTTAAAGGTAAGGTTGTATAGATACTTCTTGAAAGTGATAAAAAGTTTAGAATTTTTTCAAATTTTTTCAAAACTAATGATTTTTCATCTCGACTAACTTTTAAATTATTTAACCTCTTAATTTCGGTTGTAAGTTCTTCTTTCTCCTTGTTTTTTTCAATAAGAAAAGTATCTAGTGCACTTATTTCTTTCATTAAACGATTAAAATCATTCGTATATTCTTCCAAAAGTTTATTTGAATAAATATTTAAAAACTCAGTTTGTTTTACAATTAACTCATTGCTTTTATCTTTTAATTCAAGAATTGCTTTTGCTGTCTCTTCAATTGCTTTAGAAAACTTATTAACTTCTTTACTTTTCTCAATATTCGATAAATATAAATTTCTTTTTGATTCTAATTCATTATTTTCCTTTTTCAACTCGGTTAGTTCTTCTTGTAAGTTGCTATATTTTTCAAGTGACTCTTTTAGTGTTAATACTTCCTTTTTTAATCTTTCAATTATTAATGAATCTCTTGATATATTTTTAGATATAGTAAGTAGTGTTTGGTCAAGTATTATTAATTCCTTTTCTAATGCTTTAGTTCTTTCTTCATTATTTAATATTTTTAATTGTAATGAATTAATTTTAGTTTTTTCTTTTACAAAATCATCTTTTTCAATTAGTAATTTTTCTTCAGCTTCATTAGTAGCTTTTAATTCAATTTCAAACTTATTAAGCAACTCATTAACTATTTGGTTAGCTCTTAAATCAGCATCCCCTTGATAGTTTCTAACCAAACTGTGTTTTATAATATCTTCTTTTTTTGAATTTTCCTTAATAATATCATTTTGATTGCGGATTGATTGAATCTCTAACAATAAATCAGTCTCATTTATATTTAAAGTTAAATTCTTCTTTTCTTCTAATAATTTTTTTATATCTTCTTTAATATTTTCCATCTCGTTATCAAAATAATTTGATAAAGAATCCTCTTCAATATTTTTACATTTTTCTTTAAGAAAAGGACAATA
>LAHS01000679.1_pt1 | contig 13179 bp, 11 predicted proteins | sample 329651 | NCBI WGS metagenome assembly LAHS01 (sample SAMN03275699, study PRJNA271635) | activated sludge metagenome | isolation source: sample C-1 Sludge from hydrolytic chamber (first chamber) of Anaerobic... | reverse complement strand
ATACGATATTTTAATACTGCATAGGCTATGCCCTGCCGATTGAAGTAGGCGGCCCAGTCGTGGCCCTCGTGATCCATGGCCAGATGCGAATAGCCACCCCCAGGACAATCGACGACGGCACGCCCGGACGGGTGTTCGGGGAGGTAAACGGTCAAGGTAGACTGTCCGTCAGCAGAATTGGTGAGGGTAAAATGCCGGGAAGTCTGTGCTGAAGATTCCAGCGCAAACAGCAGGACAAGGAGAAAAATAAACGAATGTTTGATCATTTCTATGTGATTTAATCTATCATGAATATATCATTTAGTTGCCGTCGGGCTTGATGATGTCATAAACAGGAGACTCATACCACTTGTAAGTCTGCCAGTTGTCGGGCTTTGCCGGCGAGAAATCTGTCCAGTCGCTACGCAGATGTGCCACCATCGGTAGGCCGAGCAACTTCATTCCCATGACAATCATCTTGCTCACTTCGTAAGCTCCGTAGGGATTGAAGTGTGTATTGTCGGCCAGAGCCTTACCCTGTCTGGGGAAGGTGCCGGCGGCATAGTGCACCAGGGCGTGCTTGCTATTCTCCTCGCCCAGTGTCTCGAAGAAAGTACGCGTCATATCGTGCAGTTCGATGACAGGCACTTTCTCGCGCTGGGCTACAGCACGCATAGCGTCGGGATAATCGCCATGAGTCTCCTGAATCCTGCCATCTCTGAAGGCACGACGCTGCGTGGGGGTGACAAAGACGATATGTCCGCCATGAGCACGGACTTCGTCGATGAATCGTTTCAAATTGTAAGAGAAATTATACCATGCGCCTGAACCAGGAGTGCGCTCCTTCTGGTCGTTGTGTCCGAACTCGCAGAACACATAATCGCCCTTCTTCATCATCGTCAGGATCTTATCCAGACGGTTGGAAGCCAGAAAAGAGCCGGCCGTCAGGCCGCTCTCGGCATGATTGGAGATGGCTATCTGATCATCAAACCACCTCGGGATCATTTGTCCCCAGCTGGCCCAGGGCTCCCGGTCCTGATCCACCACCGTGGAATTGCCACAGAGAAAGACGGTGAGCGAGGTAGTGTCGCGCTCCACCCTGATATCGCGCACGGCAGGCGCAGGACCGTTAAACTCGAGCGTGAGGCGGTCGTCCCAGTGGAGGTATCCCTTCTCACGATCCTTGATCTTCACCTGTTCGTGATCTGAGATGTATGGACTACGCTTGTTGACTATAAAACTATAGGTCTTCAGCTGGCCCTTCCGGGTAGGCGTAGCCTCCAGAAAGAGCCGCCGGTTCTCTGCCCTGACCACCGTGTTGGCGGCCTTCTTCCTGCTTCCAATAGTTACCGTCACCTTATAGTTGCCATCGGGGACCTTCACGGAGAAGTAGGCAGGACCGCTCAAAACGCCCTTCAGCTCTTTATCCGTAGGCGTTTTTGTATAGTTCTGCATGTCCCAGCCATATCCCCTGCCATCGGCATAGCGAGGTTGGGGCTTATCCATATTAAAATCAAAACTCTGAGCACCTGCCGTAAGCATACTGAAGAGGGCAAATGCAGAAAAAATGATACGTTTCATTGATTTATTTTATTTTCCATCATAGTAGTGACTGAACCTATTGCCTATTTCTTCCTGGCAGTATCAGCCTGCTTCGCACCGTTGATCGTCACGTTCCTGACCGAGGTATTCTCTATAGCTTTGGCATTGAAAGCCTTTGCCTCGTCGTTGACATCAATATCCTCAAACGCGAAATCCCGGAGAACACACTGATCTGACGTTCCCACATCGAAGAAGTTGTGGCACTTCATTCTGATATTCTTCATCACGATATTGTTACACTGCGACCGGGGCATATCGGGCCTCTCCTGCTTCTCGTAGAACTGAGTCCAGGGTCGGACGACGAGGAACGACTGGGTGTTACCCGTCACATTTTCTACCGTCACATACTCATAGTGCTGGGGAGTGTCGGGACGCATCTTGAGCCAGAGCACACGATTTACCTTTTCGGCCTGAATGTTACGCAGGATAATGTTATGATCCATCACACTCTCTGAGCCCAGGGTAAGACAGCCATGCACCACACCGTAACGGCAGTTCTCGATGATGATATTGGTGTTGGGGCCATTCGTGGGATCCTGATCGGCAAAGGTACCCTTACCACCCTTCAGGGCGATGGCGTCATCGTTGACATTCATATAGCAGCCATGTACCAGCACATCGTGGCAGGCATCGATATCGATGGCATCGGTACTGGGACCCTTCACGCCGTCGGTAGCCGAATAGATATAGCAGCCGAGATACCGCACGTGGTCGCTACGATAGAGATGATTCGTCCAGAAGGGACTGTTCACCAGCCTCACATTCTGTACCGTGACGTTCTTACTGTTGGAGATATAGACCAGCCGTGGACGCTGCTCGTCCTTATTGGTGCAGTTGCGGTTCCACTCGCGGCGGATCCAGAACTGTTTCCAGTAATGGTACCCATTGCCATCGATGGTGCCCGGACCAGTGATGGTGAAGCCATCCAGGCCATCGGCATTGACGAGAGCAACGAAATACTTACAGGTCTGACCCTCTATGCGCGTTTCGCGAATGGCGAAGTCTTCTACGCGGTCGGAGCCCTTGAGCTTACCGCCCTCCTCTATCTGCAGGTGTGTACCCTGGCGGAAGAAGAGGCTGCCCGAAAGAAATGTGCCACGCGGTATGACCACTACCCCACCCGTCTGACTGCACTGGTCTATAACATGCTGGATAGCAGCGGTCTGCACGATCGTAGAATCATGCTGCACACCATAGTCGGTAACGACATAACGCCGCCCGAGGCTGTTCACATCGACCGCAGCGGTATCGGCAAACCAGGGGGAAATGACCGTTCCGTCGGGCCATAGCTGTTTCTTCTGTTTTGCGCCGGAGTACAGACAGAGCAAGAGCAATGTCGAGAGAAAGAATATACGTCTCATTGTTTTTAAGATTGTTAATGTTAAGGCATCGTGCACCGTCAAGATGTCGCAACTGCCATAAATAGTAGATTCTGCTTTGAATAGGAAAGGCAAAACAAGCTCAATCATGTGCGCCTGAATTATCGCATAGTACCCTATCTTCTACAAAGTTAGATATTTTTTGATAAGTTACTACAGTTTATTTTGATTTCCTATCTGCTTTTTTTGAGAAAATGCGCTTCTGAACACTGAATGACATGGAAGGACACTGGCTGGAAATAGAAAACTCATCGCAGAATATAAAATACGGTCAATGTACCGTATATGATATTCTGCAATGAGTTTTCAGAATAAATGGGAAATACTATAAGATTGCGGTTACTTCAGGCATGAAGGGCGGACGTTCAGAAGTTGTAAGACGAGGTAGACCACTCGTCGTCAGAATAAAGGCTGAACGTAAGACCTCTTGACGAATTATTCTCCGGCGAAAAGTTTTCAAAGAAGTTTCCTTTATACTGGGTTATCATGTTACGCTGGATCTTTACTTCATCAATAGTCATATCTTTCAATATTGATATTTCATCTCCCAGTGCAGTAACCTGTAATTTTAGGCTCTTGCTGTCTGCACGAGGGAAGGTAAATATCTCAAAAGTGCCAGGTTTACCCACCATATCAGGGCTCACGTCAAACTCCTCATGCTGCTTGGAGTTGACGCAGCCCACCCCATGTACAGCATCGAATGTTGAGCTACCTCCGGTGTAATAGAAACGCATGGTCCTAACCGATGCAGGAAGAGGATCTTCTGTCATGAACCGTACCATGGCCACAGCCCTTCTCAACTGCAGATTACACGTACTGTCACCGCCCACCTTAATATCACCACAGAAATAGAACGTATCGGTAACCTTATAATCAAAGGTGATTTTCTCCGGATTCGTCATCGTTGCATTCTTGTTGCCATTGTGAGCCACCAGCACGACCTTGTAGGTTCCCGGCACAAGGTTAGCCTTCAGGGTTCCATAGTTTGCATCAGATATTTCCTGGTTGATCTGACTAACCTTTGTGCTGTTCTGATAGAACGCAAGATTAATACGACTGCAAGCGGCACTCACATCAGTGCCTCGCGAGCCAGCCACAGCATCAAACGGGATCTGCTCCAGCGAAGCTATACGGAAGGTAACCATTACACCTTGATCGGGAGTTGTACGATGTTTCTCTTCGTCTAAAACTACTTTTTGACAAGAAGAGAGGAAAAACAATAACAGGAGTGCGAGTGCCTGCCTATAAAAGCAACGATTTCTCATAAAATATCTTGGTTTATAATCTATCCGCTTAGTTTGATAATACTGCAAATATAGTAAAATATAATTATAAACAGACGTAAGAAAAAAGAAAAATAGTAGCAATAATATTTTTTGAGGGAGTATCAGCCTACTGCAGGTTACCGAAAAAAGGGATAAAAGAGAATAAAAAAGGGTAAACCCTATGGGCTTACCCTCTCTTACTTTGATGAATTAACTTATTGTATCAACATCTCCCGAAGCACACCGATGACCAATACATGGAGATGCTATGGAGATCTTTATACATTACAGTGCAGAAACCTGCTTGGCAACCTCATTCTCAGGATCAATAGCAAGCATCTTCTGCGCTACACTTTTGGCTGCAGCATTATCGTGCAGAATATTGTAGTTATACACGATGAGATAGAGATAAGCCTGCTTGAGCATAGAGATCTCGCTATTGCTCTTGTCTGCCTTTCCCTCAAGTGCTGAAGACAGTGCCTCATAGTAAGGCTTGGCCAATCCCTGCTTGCTGTCCGGGTCAAGGTTTGCATTGATCTGACCACGCATATAGTTACAATAGTTATTGTAATTGGGGAATGCCTGCATCATCTTAGCATAAGTGGCATCTGCCTTCTTGAATGCCTCTGCAGCACCAGCCTTGTCGCCTGCCTGTGTCTTCTTTGAGGCAATATCAGCGTAAAGAGTGCCGAGGTTATCAAGATTATCGAATGTAGGATTGGGACCGAAAGACTTCTCAAGATATGTCACGGCATTGTCGAAATCGCCCTTCTTGGCATAAACATCAGAAAGGTTCTTATTAACAATGGCAACCTGCTTCTCATCACCCTTGTTGAGTTCCAATGCCTGGTTGTAAGCTTTCAAGGCATCGTCCCAACGCTGAGCTTGCTGAAGAGCTGTACCATAATATACATAGTCCTCAGGAATGAAGTGAGTGCTGTCGCTCTTATTGAACAGACGGTCTGCATAGTCGAGGGCTTCGGTGGTCTTCTTCTGGTCTGTATAATTGTAGAATGCTATACGGTTCCAACCAGAACGGCGGGCATCGCGAGCTAAACCTATCTTACAGATATTGACACTTTCATCGCGCTTACCCAGCAACCACTCTGTCATGGCATAGTAGGTGATATCTTCATCTTCCAACTTGCTCTGATCGGTCACCTTATTATAATAAGACTCGGCCTTCTCATACTTCTGAGCAATGTAATAGATACGACCGCAAAGAGCGTCAACAGGGTAGTCAGGACGCTGGGTACGCAACTCTTCCAAGTTAGAAACAGCTTCCTCGGGACTACGGCCACGCAGGATCATAGCATACTTATAATATGCCTCAGGATCCTTTGGATCAAAATACTTAGCCTGCTGATAGTTTTCGGCAGCTGCACCGGCATCATCCTTCATAACTGCAATGTCACCCTTGAGCAGGAAAGCCTTGGCATACTTGCCATTGCGAGCGAGCGCATAGTCGGCAAATGCCACAGCATTGGCAGTATCCTGCTGAACGAGGAAAGTTCTACCGAGTGCAACAAGAACTTCAGGATTTTTCTTGTTATCCTTGTACAGTTGCTTCACCTGGTTCTTATAATCAGGACCTTTGGCCTTGATGATGGCCTGAGCCTGTTCAATGATGACCTTGTTATCAGTCTGTGCCATCGTAGGGGCTACTGATGCCAGCATCAGTGAACCCATCAATAAATATTTAATTGCTTTCATATTCGTACTCCTTTTAAAGTTGAATTCCTACTTTTCAATTTAGTGACGATGTTTCCTATCGTTTGTTTCGTCTATTCACCAACATTAACATTTCTGACATTAATATCGCCCAATACAGGCAGCAAACCAGCCTTCATCACGATGCGCTGTCCCTTTGGACTCTCTATGAAATGGGCAAATCCCCACGGAAGACCCTGGCGGGGGTCATTGAGTAAGGCGTAGATAGTACGGATCAGTGGATACTGTCCGTTATAAATGTAGTACTGGAAGGGCTTGCGGGAATTGACTGTTGTCGCAGGATGAATGGGACTCACACTCATCACACGTATATCACGGTTGAAAGTGAGGTTAGTGGAGTCATGTTTGTCATTAAGCCAATTATTTCCGATAATACCAATGGCATTCGGATTCTGCTCAACATATTTTATCACCTCGGCAGTCTTGTTGACAGCCACAACATTAGAATTGGTTATAGGCTTGCCACCGAGGATGGAATCTTCAACATAATGAACTGTGCTCGACTTAGGATTATCAAACACAACCATGATATTACCACGGTTGGAGCCTTTACGAAGTTGACTCCACTGGGTGATCATGCCCTGCATGATAGCCTTAATATCCTGTACGGAAATTAACGTATCACTGTTATTACGGTTTACGATGAAGGCAAGCGCATCGTAAGCTAACTTGATGGCTATGGGGCGATAGCTCTTCGCCTCAAGATTTTTCAGTTCAGAGGGCTTAAAGTCACGGGCAGCAAATGCCAACCATGTCTTACCCGACAGTAACCGATTGATAGCGTCAGATTCACTGGTATAGATCGGGGTTACCTTAGCATCGGTATAATCGTGCTGGAAGACAAAACGCTCTTCCTCAATGATGGGGCTAAAACTTTCATCAGAGACGAAACTAATCGCCCCTGATGAATAAGTATCTGTTCTGCCGTCTTGGCTCTTCTTGTCTTTACAAGAAGATACAAGACAGGCAGTCAGTGTTAATCCTACTATAATGCAAGATATTTTGTTCATATACAATTATTTGTATTACTGAAGACGGAATGCTACAGGTACGTTGTACTTCACACGAACTGCAGAACCATTCTGCTTACCAGGAATCCACTTAGGCATGGCACCAACCACACGAGTAGCTTCACGGTCAAGAGCTGGATCGACAGAACGTACTACACGTACGTCGGTGATTGAACCGTCACGCTCTACCACAAATGATACAACGACACGTCCCTGAACACCGTTCTCCTGTGCCACAACAGGATATTTGATATTGTTTGAAAGATACTGCATCAAGGCACTGGGACCACCAGGGAATGAAGGCATCTGCTCTACAACATCGAACACCTTGTTTTCTACTTCAGGCTTATCAGGCTTCACAGGTTCATCGGCTACGCGCTGAGTTACTTTCAGCACCTCACCGTTGTCACTGTTACCTTTCACGTCAAGAGCACCAATAGCAGTCTTGGTCTCCATGATCTCATCCTGAGTCTTGAGCTCCTGTTCAGGCTTTACCTCGCTATCCTTCTTGATAACAGGTGCCACGAACTTGATAGATGATTTCACCTCCTTGACCACTTCCTGCTTTTTCTCAGGAATCTTGATCTCCCGCTTAACTTCAGCCTTCTTTTTTGTCTTCTCAAGAGCCGACAGCTCCGTAACCTGCTCTACTTTCTGATGCGCGGCCTGATACTGATCGTATGCAGACTTTGCAACATAGAACACGATAAACAGTGCAGCCAGCAGTGCTATAACCACGATAGAGTAAACATTTCTCTTCGGAGTGTTTTTACGGAGCTTATAGGCACCGTAAGCCTGATTACGGCCTTCGAAGATCATGTCAACCCAACCATTGGTTGTTACATCAATATTTGCCATTTCTTAACTTTTTAATAGTTTTAGCAATATGCTTACATCTGAACGTTGTTCTTCTTGAGAAGAGCAATGTCGTCATCGTTAAGCTTATCGATTACGTACTTACCAATGCTGCAAATCTGCATTTCATCGAGAGCATCTACCAGATTCTTGTAACTGGCATTATCAGTAGCCTTGATGATGATGGTCATCGTCTGGATCTTCTTTCCATCGATCTCGCCACCCCTGATCTTCTTCAGCTCATCGTTGTACTGCTCGGTAGACATTTTCTTGTTAGGATCTGCCTTTTTCTTATCGAGCGCTGCTTTAGCCTTCATCACGTCCTGTACAGGATAGGTGTTATCCTCGGTGACGTGGTTGTAAAGCACTGAACGGACACCTTTGGTACCCCAAGTAGTCTTCTTCAGACAGTCGGGCTTATCTGGTTTAATCTGTCCAGCTACATAATAAAGCTGATTGTTAGCTGCACAATAGAGTGTGATGGTATAAGACTCCTTTGTTACAGACTTATCCTCATCCTGAAGGTTCTTGTCGTTACTCGGCATACTCAATTCCATAGTCTGTGGCTTTGCCAGAGAGGTACAGAGCATGAAGAATGTGATAAGAAGCATCATCATATCAACCATAGGAGTGAAGTCCACACGGACATTCATCTTCTTTTGCTTGCTTTTCTTTTGCTTTGCCATATCTTAATCCTCCGTTTTCTTATATTGAGTAATCAGATAGTAACGGTTCTCGCTCATATCCTGGAGTTCGCTCATGATCTTCTTTACAGTCTTGTAAGGAGTCTTCTCGTCTGCCTTGATTGCAATCTTGGCATCGGGATTCTGCTCATGAGCAGCCTTAACCCAGATCTGGAATTCACTCATCGCAGCGTCGCCTTCCTTACCTGGAACAGAGTCTGTAGGAATACCATATTTCTTGATTTCCTCAGGCATCTTTGTCTTGTCCAGACTAAGATACTGTTGAAGCTGTGACATTGGAACACCCCACATCGGGTCGTCCAGGAACTTCTTCTCCTGGGCAGGACTCAGCGTCATACCAAACTGGCCTGACACATTTTCTACTACTGCCTGAACGTCTGTGGTCTTATCCATGTTCATGAATATCTTGCCATCATTGCTGACCAGGATATTCAGCACATTGTTTTCAGGAACCTTAATCTCAGACACAGATCCCGGCGTGTTGACCTTCACTGGCTCCTGCTTCACGAACGTAGATGTTAACATGAAGAAAGTCAGAAGAAGCACCATCACGTCCGACATTGGTGTCATGTCGATCCAGACGTCATTCTTCTTAATTTTTACTTTACCCATAGCGATAAAATTTTAAAGGGTTAGCAAAAATTAAGCCTCGTCTGCGTGGTTTGATTCGTATGTCTGGGCAATAGAGTAACCTACCTCATCGAGGGCATATGTCAACTTATCAATCTTGTTGGTGAAGAAGTTATAAGAAATAACGGCACACCAAGAGGTCAAGATACCGAATGCGGTATTGATAAGGGCCTCAGAAATACCAGTTGAAAGGGCGAGAGAGTCACCACCGCCACCAGCAGCCAGAGCCTGGAATGAACGGATCATACCGGTTACAGTACCGAGCAGACCAGTAAGGGTACCCAGAGTAACGATAGTAGCAATGATAGGAAGGTTCATCTGCAGAGTAGGCATCTCGAGCTGAGTTGCTTCCTCATGAGCCTGCTGAATCTTTGCCACCTTCTGGCTCTTCTTCAGTGCTGCGTTTGCACCGCTCTCCATGCTCTTGTAAGCGTTCAGAGAAGCGAGAACAACGTTAGCTACAGAACCCTGCATCTTGTTGCACAGTTCTTCTGCCTTAGCGAAGTCGTTAGCCTTCAGAGAAGCCTTGACGTTTGCAACGAACTTCGTCAGGCTACCCTTACCAAATGCGGTCTTCAGAGCCAGCCAGCGCTCAACAGAGAGGCAGAGCACGGTAAGCAACAGTGTGTGAATCACAGGAACGACCACACCACCCTTATAGATGGTACCCAGCATGTTGAGAGGAGCGTTGGCGTTGTTGCCACCCTGGAAGTTAGCACTGTCACCGAGGACAAAGTTAAAGATGCAAAGTGCTGCGATGAAACATACAACGATGATCCAAAATGCACCTCTGATACCTGTGAAGCCTGAAGACTTCTTTACAGCCGCGGGGGCTGTGGCTTTTTGTGTAGTTGCCATAATTTTAATTGAATTTTTTAGTTAATAAATTATTGTTTGTCAAATTGTATCGTTAGATCTCATGCTTAGGCACTCATCGGATCGCGGTCAGCAATGGCCTCAACCGAATTAATTCTTCGCAAAGATAACAACTTTTGATGTGAAGAGTATGGCTTTGAGAGGTTTTAACAAAAATTTTATATTAGAACGATTCTTACGTCTTTTTATCTTAATTTTGCTGTTATCTCTTTGATTCGTCTCAGGGCTTCCCGAATGTTGTCATCACTTGTAGCGTAACTCATGCGGAAGCACTCGGGGTCGCCAAAGGCGTCGCCGGCCACTGTTGCAACATGTCCAACTTCGAGGAGATACATCGCGAAATCGGTAGAGTTGCTGATGGTATGGAGGCCATCGCTCTTTCCGAAGAAGCTGGAACACTTGGGGAAGAGATAGAAGGCACCCTGAGGCATATTCACCTCCAGCCCAGGAATTTCCCTGGCCAGCTTCACGATCAGATCACGACGACGTTCAAATGCCTGGCGCATCTCTTCCACACATTCCTGAGAACTGGTGTAGGCCTGCAGCGCAGCCAGCTGACTTACATCACAGGTTCCACTTGTGTACTGCCCCTGCAGTTTGTTGATACCCTTTACTATCCACTCAGGTGCCGCTACCCAGCCCAGACGCCATCCTGTCATAGCAAAAGCCTTACTTACACCGTTGCAGATGATGGTACGCTCTTTCATACCGGGATAGCTGGCAACACTGGCATTGGCTCCTACATAATTGATATGTTCATATATCTCATCAGAGAGAACATACAGGTCGTCGTGGTTCAGTATAACCTTCGCAAGACCATTCAACTCTTCCTGAGAGTACACACTTCCCGTAGGATTGCTGGGAGAGCAAAGTATCAGCATCTTGGTCTTGGGCGTGATGGCCTCCTCAAGCTGCTCGGCCGTCATTTTAAAATCCTGATCGAATCCAGCCTTAACGATGACAGGAATGCCGCCAGCCAGCTTTACCATCTGCGGGTAACTTACCCAGTAGGGCGCAGGAATGATCACTTCATCACCGGGGTTCACCAATGCCAATATGGTATTGCAGACTCCCTGCTTACCTCCAGTACCTACAATGATCTCCTTTGCATTGTAATCGAGATGGTTCTCGTTCTTAAGTTTCGCTGATATGGCTTCTCTCAGATTGAGGTATCCTGGTACCGGAGAGTATTTAGAATAGTTGTCATCAATGGCTTTCTTACCCGCCTCCTTGATATGGTCGGGGGTGTTAAAGTCAGGTTCTCCTACGCTCATATTAATGACATCGATACCCTGAGCCTTCATTTCACTACTCTTCTGCGACATGGCCAGCGTGGCTGACGGTGCCAGACGGTTGAGACGATCTGATAATTGTGCCATAATTTCTAAATTTATATAAGAGTTATCTAATCTTTCTTACTGCTTGGTTTAGCACTGCAAAAGTAGTCATTTTATTCATTATTGCACATAATTAACGACATTATTTTGCATTTTCCAAAGAGGAAGTGACAGAAGTACTAATCAATATGCAGTTTATGCCCCATTCTGTCACGCTTAGTTCGTAAGTATTTCAGGTCGTACTTATTGGGAGTAATCTCTATAGGCACATTCTCGGTGATCTCCAGCCCATAGGCCTCCAGCCCCACCCGTTTGGTAGGATTATTGGTCATCAGTCTCATCTTATGTATGCCGAGATGCCGCAGCATCTGCGCACCGCAGCCATAATCACGCTCGTCGGGTTTGAACCCGAGGTGAATATTGGCATCTACAGTATCCAAACCCTGTTCTTGCAACTTGTAGGCCGCCATCTTGTTCATCAATCCGATGCCGCGACCCTCCTGCTGCATATAAATCAGAACCCCCTTACCTTCTTTTTCTATCATCTGCATGGCCTTGTGCAGTTGTTCACCACAGTCGCAACGTCTGCTTCCCAGAATATCTCCCGTAGCACAAGATGAATGAACACGAACGAGTACAGACTCATTCTCGTCCCACTCACCTTTGATGAGCGCTATGTGTTCCAACCCGTTACTCTTCTGACGGAATGGAATGAGGCTAAAATGCCCATACATCGTAGGCATATCGACCTTATCACCAACCTCTATGATTGACTCACGCTTCAGGCGGTAAGCAATGAGATCCTTAATAGATATGATCTTCATACCCCACTCCTTAGCCTTCTGCTGCAATTCTGGCATGCGAGCCATAGAGCCGTCATCGTTCATGATTTCCATCAGTGCACCGGCAGGATAGAGTCCACAGAGTTTGCACAGATCCACAGCAGCCTCTGTGTGTCCGGAGCGTCTTAACACCCCGTTATCCTGGGCATAAAGCGGATTAACGTGCCCGGGGCGTCCAAAGGTCTCCGGCACGGAGTCGGGATCAGCCAAGGCTTTGATCGTCTCTGCACGGTCGTGTGCCGACACTCCCGTGGTGCACCCCTCCAGTTTATCGACAGTTACCGTAAAGGGGGTTCCCAATACGGAGGTGTTTTCAGCCACCTGATGGGGCAACGCGAGTGCTTCAGCACGAGAGATGGTTATTGGTGCACAAAGCACACCACGGGCGTTCTTCAGCATGAAGTTCACTTTTTCGGGAGTGATCATCTCTGCGGCAACTATCAGGTCACCTTCATTCTCACGATCCTCATCATCTACAACGATAACAAATTTTCCTTTCTTGAAGTCCTGCAGTGCATCTTCTATGCTGCTCAATTTGAAGTCTGCCATATTTTCTTTCTTTTTACGTTGGGTGTTTATCTTAATTTTAGCATAGGCTTCTAACTGTTTCTTCGGTTAGGAGCCAACATTCAATTCCTTTATCTGGCACGTGGGACTCTTGCCTTTACACGAGCCCGGCACCAGCCCCTGTATAACAAGGTGTGCCAGCCTCAGGTTCTGAGTTAATGCGTTGCGTACCCGTTCCATTATTTCCACTGCCTAACCGCCGCTCAGTATAGCTTATGATATTGCTGCTTGTCTGCCTGATCACACGGAGATCACGAAGCAAGCGCAAACGGAATCGCCACATACGGAAGTAGAAGAACATACCGAGCGGGAAGATGACTGCCGCTAACGTATTGGCCCATCGGCGATCGAAGGGGCGAGTATGGGCTTTCACCGCCAGTACAGGATACTGGTTAATCAGAT
>LAHS01000211.1_pt1 | contig 13202 bp, 13 predicted proteins | sample 329651 | NCBI WGS metagenome assembly LAHS01 (sample SAMN03275699, study PRJNA271635) | activated sludge metagenome | isolation source: sample C-1 Sludge from hydrolytic chamber (first chamber) of Anaerobic... | reverse complement strand
TTGCTTCTGGAATCCGCCGCAGAAAGGTTAAACACAAATAATCTTAAAAAATGCAACATTCTCGTCTGTTACCCTGTTTTTTACCTATCTTTGCACAGGTTAGAACGAATGATTTTGTAGTATCCATTCTTCATCATGCTTCATTCTGCATAGCGACAGCAGCTATGTCAAGGATTTATCATCGTAGAAATCGATCTCAAAAATTGTTTTTCCCTTTGTCTGCCTGCAGATCATGAGGCGGCAAGACTTAATAGAGACGCAATCTCGACGGTAGTCCAGTATTCACTTTTTCAGTATTTTATGACATTTAACGATCTCAGTATTTCAGAGCCGATACTCAAGGCTCTTCACGACAAGAACTATCAACACCCCACTCCCATACAAGAACAGGCCATACCCGTGGCTCTCACCGGTAGTGACCTTTTAGGATTAGCACAGACAGGCACGGGCAAGACCGCCGCCTTTGCCATTCCCATCATTGAGCAACTGCTTCATAGCGATCTTCGCCATTCGCGCGATATCAAAGCCCTGATCCTTACTCCAACACGTGAACTCGCCATACAGATAGAAGAATGTGTGCGCGACTATACCCAATATACCCCTATTCGCTCATGCGTCATCTTCGGCGGCGTGAACCAGAACCCACAGGTGTCCAAGCTGAAGCGCGGCGTTGACATTCTCATAGCTACCCCGGGACGACTGCTCGACCTCATCGGTCAGGGCTTCATCTCGCTCAGCACCATCGAATATTTCGTACTCGACGAGGCCGACCGCATGCTCGATATGGGCTTTGTGCACGACATCCGCCGCATCATTCCGATGCTCCCCAAACATCGCCAGACACTCTTCTTCTCGGCCACGATGCCGCAATCCATTGCTTCACTGTCGCAGAAGATACTCCATAACCCCAAGCGGGTGGAGGTGGCACCGGTGTCTTCGGTAGTCGATACCATCGACCAGCAGCTCTACATGGTGGAGAAAACACAGAAGGTAGATCTTCTTGTTGATGTTCTGGGACAGGATCCCGAGAGCACTGCACTCGTATTCTCACGCACAAAGCATGGTGCCGACAAGATAGCACGCAAGCTGAAGCAGCGCGGCATCAACTGTGATGCAATTCATGGCAACAAGAGCCAGAACGCAAGACAGCGTGCACTGGAGAATTTCAAGACGCACAAGACACGTGTCATCGTGGCCACCGACATTGCCGCTCGCGGTATTGACATTGCCGGACTGAATCTGGTGGTCAACTACGACATGCCCGACGTGGCAGAGACCTATGTGCACCGCATCGGCCGCACAGGGCGTGCAGGGCACACCGGCATGGCTCTTACATTCTGTACCAGCGAAGACCGCGACATGCTGCGCGACATACAGAAGCTCACCGGCCACCGGCTGCAGCGCGTGGGATAAGGAGGAAAAACAAATATTATTCATCAACTTATTATAATGGGTATATCATTCAACAAGAAAGAAGTAGAAAAGAAAAAAGCTCTGAAGAAGCGTGACAAGCAGAAGCGTAAGGAAGAGAGACGTGCCAACGGCACCAGCTCGTTTGACGACATGATCGCCTACGTTGACGAGAACGGAAACATCTGCGACACTCCGCCTGAAGTGAGTGCTCACGAGGAGATCGACCCTTCGACCATTCAGGTATCGACACCCCGCCGCGAAGAAAGCGAGGAAGAGCAACCAACGGGACGCGTAGATTTCTTCGACGAACGAAAAGGCTTCGGCTTTATCATCGCAGACAACATAGACCGCGTGTTCTTCCATATCAGCAATGCTCCCGATGATATCAAGATAGGCGACAAGGTTACCTTTGACCTAACGCATGACGAACGGGGCATGTGTGCCCTCAACGTACAGCATCTATCACCGTCAGCCGAATAACGTCATATTGCCATCAGGGCTTTCTGCCCATAAAATCAACAGATCATCCTATTCATTTAATTTCAATACAACAATGAACATTTTTGTTTCAAACATCAACTATCGTACTCAGGAAGAGAACCTTCACAATCTATTCGCCGGTTTTGGCAGTGTAACGTCCACGAAAATCGTCATAGACCGTGAAACAGGTCGTTCACGCGGCTTCGGCTTTGTAGAGATGCCCAACGACGACGAGGCTAATGCTGCCATTGAGGCACTCAACGGCAAAGAGTTCGAAGAGAAGGAACTCCGCGTCAGTGAGGCTCGCCCACGCGAAGAACGCCCACGTCGCAGCTTCGACAACGACAGAGGTTATGGACGCAGCAACGGTTACGAGCGCAACAATAGCTATGGACGTAACAACGGCTACAACCGTGGCAATGATCGTCAGGATCGTTACGGCCGCGACAACGGCTACAACCGTGAGCGCAGCTTCGACCGTCGCAGCAACTATGACCGCAACGAGAACGGTTACGACAACGAGGACAGATATTAAGCAGGACATGATCCAGCCCTTTGCCCGACTACACGTGGGGTAAAGGGACAGGGGTTCTCCAAGCATACGAGAGAAGCGTATCGAAACAAATAAGTTCTTCTCAAAATATTACGACTTATAAAGTCAGCTACATAAAAGCCATATCTTTATCTTCTACAGGGTAAAGATGTGGCTTTTTTCGGTTCATCCGACAAATCGTGTGATTTTGTCGGATGAATCTAAAAATAAGGCTTTATCGGCGTTGCGAATAAGCATGAATCGCGATGCGAATAAGTAAGAATCGCGTTGCCATTCTGTATGAATCGCAATGCGAAGAAACGTTCATGGAGAGCCCAATGGATATCCGATGCAGAAATTCTGCATTTTTATGATTCGCGCACTTAGGAAGACATTCTTTTTTTCGGTAATTTCAGCTCCCCATTAGCAATTATTTCTTACCTTTGCAACATCAATATTAACACTTTAAACCATGCAGATCGCCGCCACCCGGAGGCTGATGCATGAAAACCACTAAAATATCAACACAAATGAAGCCAACATTATTACTTCTTGCTGCAGGTATGGGCAGCCGCTACGGCGGTCTGAAGCAGCTCGACGGTCTGGGCCCTAACGGTGAGACCATCATGGATTATTCTATTTACGATGCCATTCAGGCAGGCTTCGGAAAGATTGTCTTCGTGATCCGCAAGGACTTCGAGCAGCAGTTCCGCGAGCAGGTCCTCTCCAAGTATGAGGGGCATATCCCCGCCGAGCTCGTGTTCCAGAGCCTCGACGCCCTGCCCGCAGGATTCTCCGTGCCCGAAGGCCGTGAGAAGCCGTGGGGCACCAACCATGCCGTGCTGATGGCCAAGGACGTGATTAAGGAGCCTTTCTGCGTGATCAACTGCGACGACTTCTACAACCGCGACTGCTTCCGCGTGATCGGCAAGTTCCTCGCCGAGCTTCCCGAGGGCAGCAAGAACCGCTATGCCATGGTAGGCTTCCGCGTGGGCAACACGCTGAGCGAAAACGGTACCGTGGCACGCGGCATCTGCTCGAAAGACGCCGAGGAGAACCTGACTACCGTGGTGGAGCGCACGGAGATAGAGCGCCACAACGGCGAGGTGCAGTATAAGGACGAGCAGGGTGCATGGGTGACCGTGGCCGACAACACGCCCGTATCGATGAACGTATGGGGCTTCACTCCCGACTACTTCGACTACAGCGAGGAATACTTCAGGACGTTCCTATCTGACCCCAAGAACATGGAGAACAAGAAGGCCGAGTTCTTTATCCCCCTGATGGTCAACAAGCTCATCAACGACAAGACCGCCACCGTGAAGGTGCTCGACACCACCAGCAAATGGTTTGGCGTGACCTACGCTGCCGACCGTCCAGGCACGGTGGCCAAGATCCAGAGCCTCATCGACGAGGGTACCTACCCTGCCAAGCTCTTCTGAGCCGGCACCTGCAGCTACGCGATTCGTGTAGGGGGTAAAACCTGATAAAACAGGTTACCCTCAGAAGCTGCTTTTACCCAACCAATCAAAAAAAGAGGATGTACCTACGAAGGGTACATCCTCTTTTGCGTATCATCATCTATGCCCATGATGGCGGCCGCCATGCCAGCCGTTGTCGTGGCGCGGCATGTCGAAACGACGGTCATCGTGACGAGGCCCCACACCATAACGTGGACGGCCGGGGCGCCCCCATACGTTGGGACCGTGATGTGGAGGCATGGGACGCGGTGCTACACGATGCGGACGCATGGGGTAATTCCAGCGGTGATCACGATAGTAACGCGGCGGGCGCCCTCCGCGATAGCTGATATAGACTGTGGGACGGCTGCGGTAGAAGCGGGTACGGGCGTAGCGGTCGTAGATATGCCAGCGCCAGATATCGCCGGCCCGGTAGAGCGGACGGAAGAAATAGTCGGCAGCAGCATAGGCTGTGTACTGCCATGAGCTCAGCACGCTGCGGAGCAACGAGTTGCGAAGCGACCAGGCCGAGCCGTAGATATCGCGACGCGGGTCGGTGCGCATGAGGTAATCGAGATTGATCTCATAGGCGGCATCGTATTGCTCGTCGGTGAGGTCGAGCTCATAGGCCATCTTGTCGGCTAAGAATAACGCATGCCGGCGAGCTTCATTGTAACTCATCGCGCTGGCGGAAGTCGCTGTCACGACCATCAATGCCAAGAGGAAGAATATCTTTTTCATTGTCGTATGGTTTTGAGTTATACATGTTTTGTTTCTTCTATAGGCAAAGATAGCCCGTTGGCGGCAAAGATACAACGGAATACTCCTATTCGTAAGGTAGGCTTTTCCTATAAAATCGTAGGGAAAACCGAACTATGGTACATTTTCACTGCAGATTTCTCCAAATCAGGCAGGGTATGTTTGTCAACGAGATCTCTTATGAGCTTTTTCTGATAGGATGGTGAATGAACCATGTTTGCTTTTACAACCCGCTGATTGAAATATGTTCTTATACACCGCCAAGGCAGGACAAACATGCAGCCGGGGCGGCAAAAGGTGGGATAAAAAACCGACAAGCCGGGCATCACTGCTCGGCTTGTCCTAATTCTTGACTAATACTACCTAAATAATATCCAAAACCTATTTATTGTTATTATTACTTTCTGTAAGAAACAATCATCACCATGGTCGTCCCTTACGATCTTGTTGCAAAGATAGAAAAATATCGAGAAAATGACCCCAAATTTTTGTTATACTACCTTTGAGAAATGCTCCCAAATCGGACATAGCCTACAGGAAGACCGCAAAAAGCATTGATGGAAACATCTTAAGACGTAAGAAAGAGGACGTGTCAAACCTGACTCACACCCTCTTTCTTAATAAAGTTGAACCGCCCGAAGTTGATATTCCGACATGTTGGTATGCAGAAGAAATCTGTCTGCTACTTCACTCTGAAATTGATTTTTGCCGACTGCAGACCCTTGCCACTTACAAGAAGTGTGGCATTGCCACGTTTGTTCTTGCTTCTTACAACGATCAGTGCCCTACCCTTCCACACTTTACGTACGGGAGAGGTGTACGTCACGGTATTGGCGAAATCGGCATTGCCGAAGGCTGACAGCGTACATGAGCCGGAGACGGAAGCCAGGAGGCTGTCATCGGCATTGGGACAAATGTTACCGTCCTTATCTACCACTTCCACATGGACAAACGAAACGTCATCGCCTCCGACCTTCATGGTCTCGTTTTCTGCCTGAAGGCGTATGGCCACAGGTCGCCCGGCAGTGCTCAGAGAGCGCGTCTCCATCACCTTACCATTATCCAAGCCTTCCACCCTCAAGGTGCCGGCAGCATATGGCAGGGAGAACACAGCCTTCAGTTCCGTGTCCAGGCCCACCTGCTTCTCTCCCACCATAGCATCATTGAGATAGAGCCTCACCACAGGATAGCGGGAATAAACCTCCACATCAATAGGCTTACTTTCCCAGCCCGGCCAGTTCCAGCTCTCCCATGTAGGCCATACAGCCCACTGGCCTGCATTGATCTTACCCTTGTATCCATTGGGTTCCCTCACAGCCATGTAGAGTTTCTCACGATTGTCATTCCACAGCATGTCACGGTAATGCGACACCGGCTTCCGCCAGCCTGTGAGATCTATGTCGCCACAATATGACGCGGTACAGGGCCACATCAGATTCTGATAGTGCTCTCCCGGAGTTTCACCATCGTACCAGTATCTGCCGATACCCGATTCTCCTAAGTAGTCCATGCCTGTCCACACGAAGTCGCCCAGCACGTAACTGTTATCATGAACCGTAGCCCAATTCCTGAAATTGTCTCTCGGATATGATTCAGTCTGCCACATCACACGTTCAGGCACGCGGGCGTGATCAGAGGCATGCAGCTGGATAAGATAGTTGTACCCCACTACATCATGCTCTGCGGCAAGGGGATCGTAGATCTCCCAGTCTCTGTCCCATGCAGCAAGGGCAGACGTTACGGGTCTGTCGTCATATTTTCGGATCTCCGAGGCCAATTTGCGGGCGGTAGTGACCACTTCTATCTTCTTCCGTTCTATCACCTCGTTGCCTATGCTCCACGCCATGACAGACGGGTGGTTGATGTCGCGTTTTACCATTGCATCAATGTCTTTCTTCCACCACTCATCTATGAGCAGATGATAGTCGTAGGTGTTCTTTGCCTCGCGCCAGCCATCAAAGGCCTCATCTATGACAAGCATTCCGAGTCGGTCGCAGGCATCAAGAAAGGCTGGAGAGGGAGGATTATGGGAAGTGCGAATGGCGTTGAACCCTGCATTCTTCATCAGTCTGACGCGGCGTTCCTCCGATCTGTCAAACGAAACAGCACCAAGAATGCCGTTATCACTGTGCATGCAGCCGCCATTGATCCGTACAGGCCGTCCGTTGAGGAAGAAACCGTCGGTAGAGAACTTCAGCGTCCTGATACCAAACGACTGCTTCTGACGGTCAATAACTTTATTGTCTGAGGTCAGCGTTACCTCAGCATCGTACAAAGAAGGCGAATCAAGGTCCCACAGCTTAGGATTGGCTACTGAAACCATCTGTGACACCTCGACGCTTGAACCTGCAGACACAAGCACCTCGGAAGAGATCTGCTCTGCCTGACCTATACGAGTCTTCACCATCACTTTCTTGTCCGCAGAAGTCTCATTGCTTACCATTGTCTTGACTTCCACATCAGCCTGAGCCGGAGTGACCTTCACCGCGTGCGCCTGAATACCCCAGTTGTCGATGTGCACCATGGGACTGTTCAGCAGCCACACATGGCGATAGATGCCAGAGCCTGAATACCATCGGCAATTCTTCTGTGCACTGTTATCAACACGGACAGCCAGAACATTTTTGCCTGGCTTCATGGCATCGGTGGCATCACAGAAGAAGGAGCTGAACCCATAGGGGTGGCCTCCGATATTCTTACCATTGAGATAAACCGTGGAATTCATATATACGCCTTCGAAATACAGCCACATCTTTCGGCCGCTCATCTTCGAAGGGCACACGAAAATCTTACGATACCAGCCCGTGCCTGTAGGGTAATAACCACCGTCGTTGCCAGCTGGTGCCTCCTTGCTGGGATTCTGCTCTATGCTCCAGTCGTGCGGCAAGTTAAGCTCTCGCCATGATCTGTCGTTATAATCCGGTTTTGAGGCCTCTGCGACATCACCCAAATGGAATCGCCAGCCAGAATCGAACAGCATTTTGTCCGACATGTTGTCGGTCGGTGCTGCAAAGAGCGTTTGTACGTTTAACGTTAGCACAGCCCCTACTACGGCCATAATCAGTTTTAAGTTCATAAGATTTTAGTTTTTAATATGTCTAAGGTCTGTCATCTTAATTTTAAGTTGGGATCGATGACTTATAAGGAAATCTACATTGGGGTAACAAGCGAACCCGACTGTAACTTGAATAGTACCGTAATACACAAAATTACTGACGCCAATCGCTATAATGACCGAGAACAAAGTTACAGAAAATCTTTTGTATGGCAGATGATTTCCAAAAGCTTTTTGATGCTATAATGTCAAATTTTCAAACATAACAGTCCAAAATACAAACTATAACTACGATTTCATGGCATCTGAAGGCAGAGAGAGATAATAAAAGGGTGTGTCGATCCTGACACACCCTCTCATTGGCTTCAATATTGAACGTACAGTTCTCTAAGGGAAATGCTTAATAGGCCTCACCCTCTTCGATCTCCTTGCGGTCCAGCTTCTTCTTGTCGATCGACCACCATGCGTACGAGCCATAGGCTATGATGACAGGCACGAGCAGCGACACGTAGGCCATGGCCCGCAGCGTGGTTTCACTGCTACTACTGTTGCGAATGGTCAGGGAGTATTGCAGATCTACATTTGACGGATAGAACGAGGTGTTGTTCCAGCCGGCAATGAGCAGCAGCACCAGCACCACCATGATCACACCGATGCCTGCCGGCCAGATGCCCCGGATATAATCCTTGCAGAAAATGGTCTTACCCACACCGAAGAGCAGCAGCACCACGCCTGCCAGCAAGACGAGGGCCAGAGGCCAAAGCGTCAGCAGGTTGTGCAGATACTTGTACGGCTCCATGAAGATCTGACCCGTCTCCGGGCTGTAGGCATAGCCGTCCTTCACCAGCAGATGTACGAAGAAGGTGAGGAAGAATGCCAGGAAAGCCACAACATTATACAGCAGCTGACGACGGGCACGCTCGCGGAGCACCTCGTCGTTGATATTATTATTGATATAAAGCGTTCCCAACACACGTACCAGGAAAAACACTGCCAGTCCGAAGATGAGGTTCCACACGTCGAGCAGGGCATCAAGTCCGCTGCTGGCATTGGCCCAATGGCTGATGACGGGCTGCATGGCAGCCGTCATGTTGGCCTTCTCCACAACAAAGTTGCTTCCGTTGAAGAAGGTTGCCACGGCTCCGCCGAGCAACAGCGGACCTACCACACCATTGATGACAAGACACACCTGGAAAGTCTTTGGCCCAAGGAAGTTGCCCAGTTTGTTCTGAAACTCGTAGCTCACCGCCTGAACCACAAACGAAAAGAGAATGAGCATCCACACCCAGTAGGCCCCGCCGAAACTCGTGCTATAGAACAGGGGGAACGAGGCAAAGAAGGAAGCACCGAAGGTGACGAGCGTGGTGAAGGTGAATTCCCACTTACGACCCGTGGAGTTGATGACCAGACGGCGCTCCTCCGCCGTCTTGCCCAGACTGAAGATCATGGAGTTTGCGCCCTGTACGAAGAGGAAGAACACAAGAAATGCCCCCATCAGCGAGACTACAAACCACCAGTATGATTGCAAAAATTCGTATGACATGATGATAAGTGTTAGAGGTTAAACAGCTACGTCTGAATATTCAGGACCTTTCTTGATCTGCTTGCACAGAATGCTGATCTCCACGGCCAGCATGGAGGTGAAGAGGAAGAGGAAGATGAAGAACGTGGTAGCGATGCTACCTGCAGGAATGTCCGACACAGCCACACCCACGGGAAGCATGTCCTGAATGGTCCAAGGCTGACGCCCCATCTCGGCCACGACCCACCCCGCCTCAGAGGCTATGTAGGCCAGTGGTATCAATGCGAGACCAGCCCAGAGGAGCCATCGCATCTGCGTGATGTCTTTCTTATACATCACAAAGAGTACCACGGCAAAGAAGAGTATGAACAGGCAGCCCAGGCCCACCATGGCACGGAAGGCGTAGAAAGTCAGAGGAATGGACGGCACAAGCCGGTGCACGTCTTTGATATAGCCGTAGCCGAAATACTTGATGTTCTCCTTCAGCACAGGCAGCTGTGCCTTGGCTTCGGCGGGAACGGCATCGCCGGTCTTGCCCTTAGCCAGCTCGCGATAGCGCTGCAGCGCCGTGATAGCCTTCTTGCCCATCGCTATCTTCTCGGCGAACGACGGTTCGCGCGTTCCGTCCTCCCGGGTGTATCCCTTGATCATATCGTTTATGCCGGGCACATAGCCGTGCAGCGAGCGCGTGGCCAGGATAGAGAGGCCGTTGGGCAGGGCCAGTCGCAGGGGCGGCTCAGCCTCGTTCTCATAGTCGGGCTGTGCAAACGGATTGACGGCTGCGATCAGCGTCAGTCCCCTGTCGTTTCCACCATTGTACAGTCCCTCCATGGCGGCCAGCTTCATAGGCTGCACATGAGCCACTTTATAGGCCGACTCGTCGCCGGTAAAGGCTGCCAGCAGCGAGGACACGAGGCCCACGATGGCACCTATCCTGATGCTCTCCTTGGCCAGGTGCTGCTCGCGGTGCTTCAGCAGATACCAGCTGCTCACGCCTACGGTAAACACGGCACCGATGATCCACGAAGAGGTGATGGTGTGGCAGAACTTATCTACGGCAACAGGAGAGAACGCCACATCGAGGAAGGAGGTCATCTCGAAGCGCATGGTGTCGGGATTGAACTCCTGCCCCACGGGGTACTGCATCCACGAGTTGGCCACCAGGATCCACCATGCCGAGATGGTGGCACCCAGACCCGTGAGCCACGTAGATGCCAGGTGGAAGCCCCGCGACACCTTATCCCAGCCAAAGAACATCACGGCCACGAACGTGCTCTCCATGAAGAAGGCCACGATGCCCTCGATGGCCAGCGGTGCGCCGAACACGTCGCCCACCATCCATGAATAGTTGCTCCAGTTTGTACCAAACTCAAACTCGAGAATGATACCCGTGGCCACACCCATGGCAAAGTTGATGCCGAAGAGTTTCTGCCAGAAACGCGCCACATCCTTCCAGAAGGGCTTTCCCGTACGATAATAACAAGTCTCCGCAATACCCATGATGACCGCCAGACCCAACGTCAGGGGGACAAACAGCCAGTGATAAATAGCCGTCAGGGCAAACTGCCCGCGCGACCAATCTACCGTGGCATTGGTAATGTCTAATAGTAAATTGTACATAAATATGAATTATTTGGTTTTATTTTCTCTGCAGCACCTGTGATGAGACATAGGCCGCCTCATTCCCTTTGGTCGTCTTCTCATGAAGGAAGTTAGGAAAGAAAAATACCTTTAAGATGGCAAACATGATAAACAGCTTGATGAGTATGACCGTCCATAGGGTTTTGCCCAGCGTCATACTGCGAAAGCCATCTATATAAAAATGTATGATCTGAGAGGCGCAGCGATACGCCCTGTTCTGTTCAATATTCATAGGAATCTTAGTTTCTTTTGCAAACTTAAATGTTTTTTTTCATACCTACAACTATTTAATTGGAATTTTTACATTACAATTATAGAAAAAATATATCATTCCCTTTCGCCAACGTGCCCATTCCCTCCCTACCCTCGTCCTGCCCTATGACGCAATCGATGATACAAGATGACTGCAAGATCATTTCCGTTGGAAAACGTTAATCGAAGCCATATATAGGTTAATAAACATTATAAAGCAATTTATTTTCTTCTGGAAATTTGTTGGTATTGATATTACTCCGTATATTTGCAATGTTTTCCAGAGGAAATAATAACAAAAGAAACGACAATGAACAGATTACGCAGTGCACTGGTGATGACGATGATGGGAGCAATGATGCTCACGGCCTGCAGCTCGAAAAGCGGGCAGACGCAGTCGGGTGGTTCGCAGAACACTGCTCCATCTCAATCAATCACAGCACAAAAACAAAAGGAGACAAAAAAGATGAATACAAAAGTTTTGACCAAAGAAGAATTCAAGGCCAAGCTGATGGATTACGAAGCTAATCCCAGCGAGTGGAAATATAAAGGTGACAAACCTGCAGTGATCGACTTTTACGCCACGTGGTGTGGTCCGTGCAAGCAGACAGCTCCCATCGTCGAAGAGCTTGCGGGCGAATACGAGGGCAAGATCGACTTCTACAAGGTTGACGTAGATCAGCAGGAAGATCTTGCCGCATTATTCGGCGTACAGTCGATCCCCACCATTCTGTTCATTCCGATGCAAGGACAGCCGCAGAAGACCGTCGGAGCTATGGGCAAAGGCCAGTTTGAAGACATCATCAAGCAGGTTATTCTCAAGTGATATTGCCATGGATAACCATTGTCTTTGCAAGATAAGGGAGGTCTATCGCAGTATCGTCAACTTTGAGATGAAGCTTCAGTCGGTAGCAGGACTGAACCTCAACGAAGCCATGCTGCTCTGCCTGCTGTCTGACGGCGAAAGCCTACTGTCGGGTGAGATCTCCGACAAGCTGCAGATCTCCCGCTCTAACGCTTCCAAAGTCATCAGCGCGCTGGAGAAGCAATCGCTCATACGCAGACAGACCTGCAAGGAAGACAGCAGATGCCAGAAGTTTCACATCACCAAGAAGGGTACGCAGACGCTCGACCTGATACACTGTGACAGCATCTGCATACCCGAAACATTGGTCCAACTCTCACAGGACTGATAACGATCTTCACAGGGCTCCATCGCACGATGGAACCCTGTTTTGCTATGTCTACAAAAAATGAAAGACCAGACCATCACCCTCCTTCGCGACTATGCCGACCGCTATGAGACGCCTTCGTTTATCGAGGGTGATCCTTCGTGGTTCATGCACCAGGTGAAAGGCGACCGCAACCAGGAAGTCATGGCCTTCATAGCCAGCAGCCTGAGTTACGGATCGCGCCAGCAGTTTCTGCCAAAGATTCGGCTGCTACTCGACGCAACCTACGGAGAACCCTACACATGGGTAAAGAACGGAGAATTCAGAGCCCTGATTCCCGACGACGACCAATGCTTCTATAGGCTCTACACCCATCACACCATGCACCAGTTTCTTCAGGCTCTGCAGGAACTTCTCACCCGCTTCGGCACGCTCGGGACATTCGCCAGCGAGGCTGTAAAGCATGGGGAGGCGAATCATACCGAGGCCGTCAGGGTACTTGCTGCACTCAACAGGTATTTCTTGAATCATGGACTGAAAGGTATTGTCCCTCAGCCCGTTACGTCCCTATGTAAGCGTCCCTGCATGTTCCTGCGCTGGATGGTACGCGACAACTCCCCGGTCGACCTGGGCCTATGGACCGAGCGCATAGACAAATCGTCACTGCTTATCCCCGTTGACACCCACGTGGTACAGACAGCACGCCGTCTCGGGCTCCTCAAAAACAAGACTGCCTCATGGACCACCGTCACCACGCTGTCACGCAAAATGAGCCAGGTGTTCCCCGGTGACCCGGCACGAGGCGACTTTGCACTCTATGGAGCCGATGTCTTCGGCACATAACAGAAGGGAGGACGAACTCGCTGGCGGAATTTCTCCGTCCCGCAGAATCTCTCTCTCATCTACACCTTGCAAC
>LAHS01005001.1_pt1 | contig 13207 bp, 10 predicted proteins | sample 329651 | NCBI WGS metagenome assembly LAHS01 (sample SAMN03275699, study PRJNA271635) | activated sludge metagenome | isolation source: sample C-1 Sludge from hydrolytic chamber (first chamber) of Anaerobic... | reverse complement strand
ATAAAGATATGATTAAAGAGCAAAATTATTTTAAACAGCGCGATAAAGATAATTTTATTAAACTTCAAAAAGTTATTAAAGAACTACCCTTATTTATACGCGAATTTTTTCTCGGAATCGAAAATAGGACTACCGTCCTTACGCGTCTTAATTACGCTTACGATCTGCGTACTTTTTTTGAATTTCTTTCATTAAATATCGAAGAATTCGTAGGAATAAAAATCGAAAGAATTACCGCTGTATCGCTTGACCTTATTAAATCGAACGATTTAGAACTTTATCTCAGTTATCTTTCTTACTATATCTCACCGGACGGTAAGGAATACAGCAACAACGAACAGGCAAAAGCAAGAAAATTATCAAGCGTTCGCGCTATGTTTAAATATTTTTACAATAAAGGAAGAATTTCAAAGGACGTTGCTGCAAAGGTTGCTTTACCCAAGATTCACGAAAAAGAAATAATACGCTTGGACAGCAACGAAGTTAATAATTTACTTCAGGAAATCGACAAACCGTCCTTTGGCGACCGTCAAAAAGTATATAACCGTAATACAAAAATAAGAGACAACGCGATTATTACACTATTTTTAGGGACAGGCATTCGTATCAGCGAGCTTGTTGGAATTAACGTTAGCGACTTAGATTTTCAACAAAACGCTTTTACCGTAACGAGAAAAGGCGGAAACAGCACTATACTCTACTTTACCGATGAGGTATCCTCAGCGCTTTACGATTATTTGGACGAAAGAGAAAAACGCTTAAACAACGCAGGGATAAATGATGAAAACGCATTATTTTTATCCTTACAAAATAAAAGAATATGCGTAAGGGCGGTTGAAAATATCGTAAAAAAATATAACGAAGCCTGTAACCCTTTAAAGAAAATAACTCCGCATAAATTAAGAAGCACTTTCGGAACACAATTATATAAAGCAACGCAGGATATTTATGTCGTTGCAGAAGTGCTTGGGCATAAGGACGTAAACACAACTAAAAAGCATTACGCCGCAATCAGTGACGATATTAAACGAGAAGCGGCAAAAAAAGTCAAAATTAAACAATAATTTCAAGAAATTTATAAACCTTTGTTTGCATTTTAATTTAATTAGTGATATTATAAATTTATGACAAAGCAATATGAAATTGAGGAAAAACTTAACCGATTGGTAAATTATATCAATGATTTCTCTTCAGATTTCGGTTATCCTCCTTCCATTAGGGAAATTTGCGCGGAAATGAATATTCCTTCAACCGCTTCTGCTCATTATTATATTGATAAGCTGTCTAAAGAAGGCAGGATTAAAAAAAGCCCTTTAAAAAACCGTGCTATCGGCATAGTTGAACCGAAAAAAAGTTTTAAAGATAATACCCTAATTAATTTAGTCGGAAACGTTCACGCAGGCGGAATGCATCTTGTCTTAGAAGACATTGAAGACACCTATGCTGTATCGCCTAACCTAATCCCCGGTAGCAGTGAACAGTTTATGCTAAAGGTCAGCGGCAACAGTATGATTGATGCAGGTATTTTCGACGGGGATAAAGTCATAATAAAAAAGCAATCAACCGCGGAAAACGGTGATATTGTCGTTGCGCTTGTCGGCGACGAGGCTACCGTTAAGCGTTTTTATAAAAAATCAGATCATATTGTACTTCATCCGGAAAACAGCGCGATGAAAGACATTATAGTTAAAGATGTTACGATATTAGGGGTTGTTGTCGGTTTGTTCAGAAAATTATAGTATTCTACGTTAACACGAATATTATAATAATTTGCAATAAATATTGACAATATATGCCTTAAATTATATAATTAGTTAAATTATTATAGGAGAAGAAAAAATGGACGCTATCAGCACTAATACCGATTTACTGCGTAGCAATGTCAACATATTTATATTGACTTCCCTAGAGCACTTTGATAGATATGGTTACGATATATTAAAAGAAATCGAAGACAAGAGTCAAGGCGCTTTTAAACTTAAACAACCTACCCTTTACAGCTGCTTAAAAAGACTTGAAAAACAAGGGTTAATTACTTCCTATTGGGGTGAAGAATCCAACGGCGGACGCAGAAGATACTATTCATTAAGCGAAGCGGGCAAAGATTTATTAAATAACGCTCAGGAAAGTTGGGCTTATACCCGCACACTACTTGATACGTTGGTTACCGATAAAGAAGTCGATTTATCCTCCGCTCCTGCACCCTACAACACCGAGGAATTAAAACCTTTGACAAGAAGACAAAAAGTTAACGTCATCGAAGAAGAAGATGAGGATGACGATGATGAAGAGGAAGAAAAAGCTGAAACCGCTGTTCAGCCAAAAGCCGTAGAAAACGTTTTTGCATCAGGCGATATAAGCGAAAAAGTAAAAGCGATAACTACACCCATTCAAACCTTTAAAGATATTAAAAAAGAAGATATTCACGTAGAGGAGCCTGAAGAAATCGGCTCATTAAGAGATTTATTTAAAGCTCAGCAAAAAGAAGCTGCTGCAAGTATTGCCCCGCCCCAAATAACCGAAGAAAAGAAAAAAGAAGAAGAACCTAAAGAAGAAATAGCTTCCCTAAAAGAGATTACAGCGGTTATTGACCGTGAAGCGATGATGAGAAAATCGTACGCTTCTAAAGTCTTATCCGAAAATATCAATCCGAAATATGAAGAAGTGTATACTCACGCTCCTGAAGCGGAAGTAATTTCGAATAAACAAACTTTGGATAATCAAAAGAAAAAGGATGCAAGCAGGTTGCTTGGAATCGGAGAGTTTTACGATCCTAATGCCGAACTTGAGCTAAAAAGCGAAAACAGAACTGTAGAAGCTTCCCTTTCTAAAAATCCTATTGATTTTTCGCCGGTTAAAAATATCGCAGCAGAACACGATACTCATAATAAAGTCGAAAAAATCGATATTAATTATCAAGAATTACTTGACGATTTGCTTTTTTCCAAAAATCCCGAAACAAGAAATTTTGATAACGCAAAGGAAGAGCCTGTAATTTCTAAATCCATTCATTATAACGATCTTAAAAATACATTGTTTGCCGAGGGTTATAAATTAAGGGAATACGACCGTACCAATTCGGATCAATATTACAAAATGAATTATATTCATAATAATAAGCTTAATAAGGATGTTTCGCTTATTATGTATTTATTTATCGTAATTGAACTTCTTGTTGCTTTGCTTTGTGATAGATTTTTCGGATTCGGATATAAGGTTTATATCGGATTGATTGCCGGAGCTTTGATTATTCCTATTTATTTTATTACCGTTTATTTTTTAAATCCCAATAAACGGATAAAAGCAAACTTTAATTTTAATTTATCTATATTTAATAAACTCATCATATTTTGCTTTATTTTTCTGGTATCAACGATTATTTGCGTATTGACCGGCGTTAGCTTTAAAGACGGAGAAATGTATCTGCCTTGGATACTGGCATTAAATTTTCCGATATCAAGCTTAATTTACGCCCTTTTATATAACAGTAAAAAATACCATCTGCAATAAAAAAAGCCATCTTCGGATGGCTTTTAAAATCTAATTAAGTTTTTTAATCTCGGCTCTCGCTATTTCGTCGCATCGGTTATTAAAAGCATTGTCGCTATGTCCCTTAACACGGATAAAAGTTACTTTATGCTTTTTTATAACCTCAAGTAATTTTTGCCATAAGTCAACGTTTTTTACGCTTTCTTTTCCAAGTGTTTTCCAACCGTTGCTTTGCCAGCTTTCTATCCAACCTTTAATAAAAGGTTCGGTGCAATAAGCTGAATCGCTGTATAATATAACGTCGCAGCTTTCCTTTAGTGCCGAAATGCCGTAAATAATCCCGGATAATTCCATACGGTTGTTTGTTGTTTCGATTTCTCCGCCTGAAATTACCTTTTCGTGGCCTTTATATATAAGTATCGCAGCCCATCCGCCCTTTCCGGGATTTCCGCTACAGGCGCCGTCCGTATAAATATCAACCTTTTTCATAAAAGCTTTGATAACTCCTCGGATCTAATTCTGCAAGCCTCAACACCCTTTTCGATTATTTCTTCAATACCGTTGTTTTTATAAACGTTAATTGCTTCGATAGTCGTTCCGCCCTTACTGCAAACTCTGTCAATAAGCGTAGAAAGATCGTATTCGCTTTCTTTTGCAAGTTTAGCCGCTCCGATAAAGGTTTGGATAGCCAGAGCCTTGCTCTGCTCTTCGCTTAACCCTCCGTTTATTCCGCCTTGCATTAGCCCTTTTATAAACAAATAGACGTAAGCGGGACCGCTTCCGCTAACAGACGTCACCGCATCAAAATGGTCCTCTTTGGTTTCTATTACAGTGCCTAAAGGAGATAGTAAATTTAAAAAATATTCCTTGTCGGTTATTTCGTTAAAAGCAACCGCAATCGCTCCTTCGCCAAGCACGCACGGCATATTAGGCATAATACGAACGATTTTTTTAGTAGGAAGAAGGGATGTAAGCGTGGATATTTTTACTCCTGCCATAATCGACATAACCGTTTGATTTTTTTTAAATAAATTGGAAAAGATTTTTAAAATTTCTCTATAATTTTGAGGTTTTACGGCAAATAAAACGGTTTGGGAATTTTTAATAACTTCGCTAACGTCGATAACGGATTTAATTCCGTTTTTGTTAAAATAATCTCTTCTGCTATCCGATATATCGGATGTGATTATTTCGTCTTTACTTAGAACGTTTGCGCTTACAATTCGCTCAATAATAGCGGTAGCCATAACTCCCGCTCCGATTACACCAAGTTTATACATTTTAGCCTCCGTAACTCTTTGATTATAATATATAACACCAAATAATGTCAATGAGCCTAGCTTAAAGTAAAAAAAAACATCTCTTTCGAGATGTTTTGGCAGGGGAGACGCGATTTTTTTATAGCAAGGTCATCATAAAATGATGACGGTTGGTGTTCGAGATTACATATTTTTATTGCCAAAAAAAACATCTCTTTCGAGATGTTTTGGCAGGGGAGACGCGATTCGAACACGCAACCAGCGGTTTTGGAGACCGCTGCTCTACCGTTGAGCCACTCCCCTTTACAATGGCTAATTATATATTATATAAGGGATATAGTCAAACTTTTTTTTAATCCTAAAGCTTAATATCTCCGCTTAAATTGCACCACTCGGGATACTTTTTTAAGATTGGATTGACTTCTTCTTTTATAAATTCGTCAACTTGCTGAGGCGCCCTACCTATAAAGCTTTCCGGCTTTAAAATTTTGGATATATCCGTTGCTATTGACGAAAAGCAAGGATCATCTTTTAAACGTTTTATTAGGTCGTTATCCTTTCCTTCTTCTTTTACCCTCTTTGCTGCAGCCATTGAATGGACACGTATACGCTCGTGAAGTTCCTGACGGTTGCCTCCCGCTTTAACGCCTTCCATTAAAATTGCTTCGGTAGCCATAAAAGGAAGTTCTTCATTAATATGCTTTCTTATAACCTTAGGATAGACGACTAATCCGTCGCAAATATTAAGTAAAAGTTCGAGTATGGCATCAACCGCTAAAAAGCCTTGTCCCATAACTATTCTTCTGTTTGCGCTGTCGTCTAATGTGCGCTCCAGCCATTGCGTTGAAGCGGTCATAGAAGCGTTAACGGGAAGGGACATAACGTATCTTGACAGCGAGCATACTCTTTCACTGCGCATAGGATTTCTCTTGTAAGCCATAGCGGAAGATCCGACCTGCGTTTTTTCAAACGGTTCTTCGATTTCTTTACGGTTTTGAAGTATACGTAAATCGTTGCAGAATTTATATGCGGATTGAGAAATTTCGGAAAGCCTTGTCAAAATGGAATAATCCAGTTTTCTGGGATATGTTTGACCTGTAACGGCATATACCTTATTTATTCCCATCTTTTCCGAAACGTTTTTATCAAGAGTTCTAATCTTTTTTGTATCACCGTCAAATAGCTCCATAAAGCTTGCCTGAGTGCCGGTAGTGCCCTTTACTCCGCGAAGTCTTATCGTCTTTGTAAAATCGCTTAATGAATTAAAATCATACAAAAAATCCTGAAGCCATAAAGTAGCTCTTTTACCAACCGTGACAAGCTGTGCGGGCTGTAAATGCGTATATCCTAAAGTCGGAAGTTTTTTAAATTTTAGCGAAAATGCGGAAAGCTTATACATTAGAGCAACAAGTTTCTTTTTAATAAGTTCGAAGCCCTCTTTATAAATCAAAATATCCGAATTGTCGGTAACGTAGCAGCTTGTTGCGCCTAGATGAATAATCGGGGCTGCAAGCGGTGCAACTTTTCCGTAAGCATCAATATGCGCCATTACGTCGTGACGAAGGACTTTTTCCCTTTCTTTAACGTAATCGTAGTCGATATTGTAAATATTCTCTTTCAATTGTGAAATTTGTTCGTCGGATATATTAAGTCCCAAATCCTTTTCGCATTCGGCAAGAGTTACCCAAAGTTTTCTCCAAAGGGAGTATCTGTTGTCGTCCGAGAAAATAAACGACATTTCTTTCGTGGCGTATCTGGTTATCAGCGGATTGGTATATTCGTTATGCTCCATAAGTCTCCTAAAGAAAATCGGCTTTTGCATTTGCAAAAGCCGAACGGTTTGTATTATTTATCTTCTCCGTCGCTGAACTTGTTAAGGTCAAAGCCCTTAAACATGTCTCCGAGGGTTGTTCCCGAAGACGAGGATGAAATATATTCGTGAGGTTCGTCGCTTTCTGCGTTTCTGTCCGAACGAGGCTTTCTTTCCTTTCTTTCGGGCTTTGCGCTTTCAAAGTTTTCGATAGTTTTTCTGGCTCTTGCGCGCTTCGGCTTTTCTTCAACTTCTTCCTTGACTTCCTCTTTTACTTCCTCGGGAGGTAAAAGCGCCTTGATACTTAAGGTAATCTTGTTTCCGTCAAAGTTAGTTACAACAGCGGTAACGGGATCACCAACGTTAAATACTTCGGCTGCGTTTTGAATATAGTTGTTGCTGATTTGTGATACGTGAACAAGACCGTCAATGCCCTTTTCGATAGATACGAATACACCGTAGCTGTGAATCCTTTCAACGGTACCGGTAATAACGGTGCCGACGGGATATTTTTCGGCTGCGTATTCATAAGGCTTCTTTTGAAGTTGTCTGTAACCAAGGGATACCTTGTTTGCAGCGCGGTCAAATTTGATGACCATAAAATCGTAAGTCTTGTCAAGTTCTAGTACTTCGGCGGGGCTGTTGATTTTGTTCCAAGAAAGGTCGGAAATATGCGCTAAGCAATCAAAACCGTCTACGTTAACGAATGCTCCGAAATCGGTAAATCTTTTAACCTTTCCGGATACGATAGCGCCTTCAAAAATCTTTGACCAGAAAGCGTCCATTTTAGCGTTCTTTTCTTCTTCGATAACAACACGGTGAGAAGCGACGATGCGCTTGGGGTTGGGCTTTCTGTCGCTGTCGCTTTCCTTGGGAGGAATAGCTTTAACGATCATATCTTTGCCCTTATATTTTTCTAAATCTTCGGCTTTAACAAAACCGGAAAGAATTTGAGATGCGGGAATAAAAATCGTATAAGTGCCGATTTTTGAAATCAAGCCTTTTTTATTATCTTCGACTTTTGTAATGTTAACGGTATAAGCGTTTCCGTTTAAAAGCTCGGTAACTTTTTCGTCTTCAAGCTTAATAGCGTCATAATCTTTTTTGGAAAGATTAACGCATTTGAGTTTATCATTTTTTTTGGGGATAACGACTACGTCAAGAACATCGCCTGCTTTATAATCGTCGGGGTTAAAGTTGCCGTCTAGGGCAGCTTCGTCTCTGTCAATAAAACCGCTGTCGTTTTTGCCGAGATTAATGGATACGGTAATACCGCTTTGGTCGGCGGATATAACGGTGGCCTTAAGTTTAGAGCCTTCCTTTAAAGGTCTAAAAGATCTGTCGATCTGTGCCATAACGTCTTTCATTGATACCGGTTCTTCTTTTTTTGCGGGTTTTGCAATTTTTGTTTCTTTTGCTACTTCGGTAGCGGGAACTTCAGTGACTTCTTCAACTGAGTTGATTGTGCGTTCTTCCATTGAAATGATAACCTCCATAGTCAGCTTCTTTAAAGCTGAGGCGCTTGAAATTATGCCAAGCTTTGCAATATTTTTTTTATTTATAGGCTTTAAATCCTCTAAATTTTCGATAAGATAGGCATCCGTATATTTTTTTGCGATATTAAGAAGTTCGTTAGCGTTGTTGCTGGTTGTATCGCCGATAACAAAAACAGTGTCTGCTTTTTGAGAAAGCTCTTCTGCTTTACGTTGCCTTTCTGTTGTAGTATAACAAATAGTATTAAATAACTCAACTGTTTTTTCGCAGTTTTTGTTAATATTTCCAAGATATTCTTCTATTTTTCTGTATTCTTGAGCAGAAAAAGTGGTTTGAGCAACAACGCAGAATTTGTCGGATTTCGTTAAGTCTATCTCTTCGATTTTTGAAACGATGTCACATCTCTCAACAAGCGATTTCAGCGCTTCCACTTCGGTATGCCCCGCTTTTCCCAAAATTATTATATAATAACCGTTTTTACTGTATTCTTGAATTATGGATGCAGTTTTTTTTATAAACGGACAGGTTAAATCAATTACGTTTAACTTTTTTTGGCGCATTTGATCAATTACCGTTTTTTTTGCGCCGTGACAGGGAATTATTACGGTATCCCCTTCCTTTAAGGAAGCTATATCCAAAACCGGAATAATTCCGTTTTTTTTCAGCTCATCTACCGCTAGTTTGTTATGAATAAGGTTTCCATAAGTATATGCACCCGTATCTTTATAGCTTAAACATACGTTTACCGCATTTTCTACGCTTTTACAAAACCCTTGATCAACGGTATAAATCTTCACTTTTTTACGATAGCTTTAATACTTTTAATTACGTCTTCAATGGAAAGGAAAGTTGTATCGATAAAAAATGCGTCATCCGTTTTGATAAGGGGAGCAAACGCTCTTGTAGTATCTTGCCGGTCGCGGTCTACAATATCCTTTAATACGTCTTTATAATCTATTTTTACGCCCTTTTCGGTGAGTTCTAAGTGTCTTCTTTTTGCGCGTTCAGTAGGAGATGCGGTAACGAAAAACTTATACGTCGCATTAGGCAAAACGTATGAACCTATATCCCTTCCGTCCAAAACGCAGTCTTGTTTTTCGGCAATTTCCCTTTGAAGTTCCACAAGTTTTTTTCTCACTTCGGGAATTTTAGAGATTGTCGAAGCAGCCATGGAAATATTGTGTTCCCTAATAAAGGCAGTAACGTCTTCGTCCATCACTATAACGTGCTGAAGCCCGTCAATAAATTTAATCTCCATTTTTAATCCCTTTAATAGCGGAATAATTTCGGAGGAATTACCTACGTCTGCGCCTTTTTTTATAGCGTAATAACCCATAGCGCGATACATTGCTCCCGTATCAAGATAAAGAAGGGATAAATCGGCTGCCAGTGCCTTAGCAACTGTGCTTTTTCCTGCGCCTGCGGGACCGTCGATTGCAATTTGGATGGTTTTTTTCATTTTACTCCTTAAGATTTTCCTGCCGCATAACCGGTAGAAAACGCAATTTGAAGATTAAATCCGCCGGTTAATGCGTCTATATCTATGACTTCTCCTGCAAAATAAAGCCCGTTAATTAGCTTGCTTTCCATGGTTTTAGGATTAATTTCCTTAACGGATATACCTCCCGACGTCACCACAGCGTAGTTAAAACCGGAAAGCGAAGATACGGAGAAAGTGAGATTTTTAAGCATGGCGACAAGGGATAATCTTTCTTCTTTTGTTATTTCGTTAACCTTTTTATATTCGTCAATCTTTGACAAATTTATAATAAACGGAATAAGAGATTTTGGCAATAGCTCAAAAAGCGAATTTCTAAATTCCTTATTTTTAAACTGCTCGAAATCTTTGAGTATTCTTGCGTTTAAAACTTCAGCTGAAAGTGCGGGCTTAAGGTCAATTATTAAACGGATATTATTTAAATCGCAACGGTTAATATAACTTGAGGCAGAAAGCACAAGAGGACCGCTTATTCCGTCAGACGTAAAAAGCATTTCTCCAAAATCTTCAAAAACTGCTTTATCCATAAAAAGCGCAGTCAAGCGGACGTTTTTTAATGTAAGTCCCTCCAGCGAAGGCAAAGAATTAAAAATAAATTCGTTGTTTTGGTTATAAGCGGATTTTAATACAATCGGACAAAGTGCAGGTACCGGTTCAATAACGGTGTGACCTAATTTTTTAGCTAAGGTGTAGCCGTCCCCCGTAGAGCCTGTTTGCGGATAGGATTTTCCGCCGGTAGCCAAAATAATCTTTTCGCACTCCATTGTTCTTTTATCGGTTTTAATTCCTGTTACTTTTCCGTTTTCGGTTAAAATATCGGTTACCTTTTCGTTAAGGAAAAATTTAGTACCCGAAGATTCCGCCATTTTTTTAAGTGTTGATATAATATCAGATGATTTATCGGAAGCGGGAAAAGCGCGGTTTCCTCTTTCAACTTTTGTTTTTAAACCGAAGCTTTCAAAAAGCTCAATGGTATCTTCAGGACTGAGCGCGCTATATGCGCTTAAGAAAAATTTTTTATTATTTACTATATTATTGAAAAATTCATTAAACTGAGCAGTATTGGTAAAATTACATCTGCCCTTTCCTGTTATATAAATCTTTTTTCCGAGTTTTTCGTTAGCCTCGATAATCGCGGTATCGAATTTGTCCTTTGTCGAATATGCCGCCATAAGTCCCGCGGCGCTGCCCCCGATTATGCAGGTTTTCATTTCCATTCATCCTTAAGCTTTTTAAGCGCTTTAAAATCCGTCATAGAAACAGTCATAGGCGTAACAGTTATATAGCCCTTTTCAAAAAGCTCCACATCGCAATCGATAGGATTGTTATCACATTTAAGCGGAGTGCCTACAAGCATATAACCCGTGCTGTTTTCGGTTTTAATCTCTTTATATCTGTCGCTGTACTTGGCAACTCCTAACGGAGTAATTTTTACGCCCAGAATATCATCCTCATCGCCAGAAGGAACGTTCACATTAGCGATTGTCCCTATAGGGAAAAGGTCTGAAGTCAGAATGTCAAGATTTTTTTTAATAAAGTTTGCGGTAAAATAATATTCTTCCTCCGAAAAAGCAACAGTGGAAACCGCTATTGCGCGGATATCTAAAAGGGCGCCTTCGAGCGCGGCGTTAACCGTTCCCGAATATATCGTATCTGTGCCGATGTTGGGGAGATTATTGATTCCGCTTATTACGAGGTCAATATCGTCGTGAGCTAAAAAATGAAAACCGTAACGCACGCAATCAACAGGTGTTCCGGTTATAGAATAAGCCTCAACGTTTATTCCTAAATCAACTTTTCTAGTGAAAATTTCCTTAAAAAAGGATATAGCGTGACTATTACCCGACATTTCGTTTTCGGGAGCAACAACAAGCACTTCATGCTCATGAGCAAACGTTTCGGCAAGTACCTTAATACCGGGTGCCGTTATTCCGTCATCGTTGACAATTAAAATTTTCACTTGAACCTCTAAAAATAATTATAGGTTAATTATACATAAATATAGCGGATTAGACAATCTAAAATAATGACTAAATTTTTTTTAAATAATTAATTTCCGAATCGTTAAGATAACGCCAAGCTCCTCTTCCAAGTCCGCCAAGTTTAAGATCGCCTACGGCTGTTCTTTTTAAAAAAGTAACTTCTCTGCCTATTGACTCAAACATTCTTCTGATTTGACGGTTTTTACCTTCGTAAATCGTTATTTGGATTCTCGATATATTATCTTTAAATTCCAGTAACTTGATTTTTGAGCGTTTTGTTTTAACGCCGTCAATTTCAACGCCGTTTCTGAGCGTTGCAAGTTCGCTTTCAAGTACCGAGCCTTCAATTTTGGCAATATAAGTTTTTGGAACTTCGTTAGAAGGATGTGTTAAGCGAAACGCCAAATCTCCGTCATTGGTTAAAATAATCAGCCCTTCGCTGTCGTAGTCCAATCTTCCGACGGGAAAAAGCCTTTTACCCTCTACGTCAACGTAATCAAATACCGTTTTTCTGTCGCGCTCATCTGATACCGTTGCAACGCAACCTTTTGGCTTATTCAGCATTATATATGTAAAGTATTTTACAGGCTGGATTTTTGTACCGTCTACCGTAACGGTATCGTTATTTAAATCCACGTCAGTCGCCAAATCGGTAACAGTATTTTGATTAAGTTTAACCCTGCCCTCAGCAATCAATTTTTCGGCATTTCTTCTACTGGATACTCCGCAATCGGCTATATACTTATTAATTCTCATTTATCACCATTTTTTAAGATTACCTTTAAGGTCTTCGGTAATCGACCTCTTTTCAACCTTCTCTATGGTATATATTTTTTCGGATTTTAGCAAGTTATTTTCAACAAAAACTTCTATATTTCCCGCATAGACGTCTATATTTACAGGGGCTTTTAGCGTAGCGACATTAAACTTTACAAAAAAATCTATATTTTCGTTTTGACGAACAGGATAAAATACGGGATTTTTTATTGCATAGGAGACAGAGTCGCATTTTCCTCTTAAAACTTTGCACTCTCCGAGTTTTGTATTTGCGGGAATTAACTCTTTCATTTGATATCTACTGTGCGCATCGCTCATATACGCCATTGATGCGGGGAACATATCTCCGCGGTTTAGTACAACGCAAATAACAGTCATTCCGTTTCTTGTACTACTGCTTACTAAACATCTTCCCGATTTTTTTGTAAAACCGGTTTTTACACCGTTTCCGCCTTCGTATTGAAAGAGGATTTTATTTTTATTTTGCATAAATCTTTTGCTTTCGCCTTCGCCAATAGAAACGTTTTTTGTGGAAACAATTTCACGGAAAGCAGGATATTCAAAAGCAGCTTTGGTTATCATAGCAAGATCATAAGCCGAAGTATAATGTGCGTTATCGTCAAGACCGTGGGGATTGGTAAAATTAGTATTTGTAAGTCCTAATAGTTTTGCTTCTCTGTTCATAAGAGCCGCAAAATTATCTACGCTTCCTGCGGCAAACAAAGCTAAAGCCACCGCGCTGTCGTTACCGCTTCTAAGCATTAAGCCGAATAATAATTCCTTTACGGTAAACAGTTCGCCTTCTCTTAAATAAATTGAGGAACCCTCAATACCCACAGCTTGTTTCGGTATCGTGATGATTTCGTTAATATCGAAATTTTTTATAATAACGTAAGCG
>LAHS01000281.1_pt1 | contig 13207 bp, 14 predicted proteins | sample 329651 | NCBI WGS metagenome assembly LAHS01 (sample SAMN03275699, study PRJNA271635) | activated sludge metagenome | isolation source: sample C-1 Sludge from hydrolytic chamber (first chamber) of Anaerobic... | reverse complement strand
AGGGCGTTAGGCAGTCGTCGGTTGCGACGATGGTGGAGGTGCGGAGAGTTGAACTCCGGTCCTTAAAGGATGTTTCGTTGACTTCTACATACTTAGCGTTTTGCTTTTTTGTCCCTTATCGGCGCAAGAGCAAAGCCGAGTTTGGCAAGTCCGTGTATTCGGCCTTCTTTACCCGAACTTCTTAAGAAGGCAGTTCACTACTGATGATGCCGGATCCTAAACCGTAGTCCTTTTAGGCCGACATCGCCTTATGCGGCGAGAGCTAATTTATTATTGTTAGCTTATTTTTAATTTTCCGTTATTACGCAGCCGAGCCTGCGGTATGCTTACAGCGCCCCGTCTCAGAAAGTCGAATCCGGTACACCCCCACGTTGGGAGTTTAATATATCATTTCCACTAATAAAAAACAAGCGAAAGCGAAAAAATATTATATTTTGCTAGGTTTTGACAATTTCTAAGCATTATTTTATGGCTATTGCTTCGATTTCTACTTTAACACCCTTGGGAAGAGCGGAAACTTCTACGCAGCTTCTTGCGGGGCAAGAGGTAAAAAAGGTAGCATAAACGGCGTTAAAAGCGGCAAAATCATCCATATCGGTAAGAAAACAGGTTGTTTTAAGTACTTTATCCAAATCGCTGCCTGCGGCAAGCAAAACTTGCTTTAGATTATTTATAGCAAGTGCGGCTTGTTTTTCTATCGAGCCCAATTCAATCTCACCGCTTTCGGGATTTATTGGAATCTGACCGGACGAAAAAACAAGATTTTCAAAGCTAATTCCCTGAGAATACGGGCCTACCGCCTTGGGCGCTTTGTCGGTATAAATTTTTTTCATAATTTCCTCCTTTTATCTAAACGATAATACAAGCGAAGTAGAGTATCCGATAATAAGACTTACCGAAATCAGGATGCCTACGATTAAAAGCTTTTCCTTTAAATTCTCTTTAGTTTTAAAAAGTATCATAAGCCCGAGTCCCGCGTTTGCGGAAAGGCCCGCAACGGTTGCGCCAAAGCCTAAGCCTCCCATTATATAAAGGTTACTGATGACAACAGAGGACGCGCAGTTGGGAATCAATCCCACGAGTACCGCAAAAAGCGGAGCAATAAATTTATTTGAAGTTAAAAATCCGGACAGGCTTTCTTCGCCGAGATAATAAATAATTATTCCGAAAATAACATTGACGGCAAGCACATATAAAAAGATTTTTAAAGAATGTATCAAGGGATGCAAAAGGTATTTATCGAGTTTTTCGTTTTTCGTATGAATTTTGCTTTTATGAATTTCGTCCGCGCAACAAGGGCAGGTGCAAACCTTTTCGTCGCTGTCCTCTACAAGTTTTTTTGAAAAAACCCAGTTGAATAAATACGCAACGATTATTCCCCCCACAAATTTTATTGCAAGCAACGGAAGAACAGCAATCGCTTTATCGGGATACGCTAAAAGTACGGGTATAGCCTCGTCGCTTGTTGCGATATAAATACCCAATAGAGTGCCGATCTGAAGCCTGCGTTTTTCGTAAAGATCGGTTGCCGCAACCGAAAATCCGCATTGAGGCAAAAGTCCTAAGGACACGCCGATAAAAGGAGCAAGCTTGCTTTTTTTGGTCAGACTTTTGCTTATATAGGGTTCAAAAAAAGCAATGGCGATATAGACAACCACCAAGATTGCCAAAACTTTTAAGCTGTCTATTAATGCGTCTAAAAATACTTCTCCCATAGTTAGCAAGTTTTAATTCAATTACCTATAAATGTCAACTGAATATATTATAATTTTTTATATATTTTTATATTAAATTCAAGTTTAGTTGTAATCGTACCAAGGCCGTTAAGCCTTTCGATGTCTGCTTTATCCGTTTTGTAAGCGTAGGGCGTCATGGCGATTAAATTATTTATCATTTCGCCGTGAGCGGTAAACTCGTCTTCGATAATTTTATCCAAAACAAGGGTGAAATTATCAAATACGTCTTCGTTTTTAGGGTTTAATTGCACGCTTTCGTAAAGCTTTTCTTTTAAGCCGTATAAATGATAAACGCCCGGGACAACGTAAATAAAGTGTCCGCCCCGCTTTAACACTCTGTTGATTTCGTTAATAAAAATGGGCGCAAACGCAGTAAAAATCACGTCCGCGCTTTCGTCTGCTAGAGGTAGAGCACTGCTTTTTGATACCGCAAAAAAGATGTCCATGTATTTTTTTGCGCCAAGTGAAACTGCCGATTTTGATAAATCCGTAGCAATAACCGTTGTTCTATTAAAGGATTCTTTGATTTTTGATGCGATAAAGCCTTCTCCTGCGCCTGCATCCAGAAAAACGGAAGGATTGATTTCTTTTAAATATTCCCCTAAAAAATCTATAAGCTTTCGGTAGTAGCGTTGCTCCATAATTATTTGTCTTGCTTTGACCATAGACGGATTGTCGCCCGATTCTGTGTTGTTTTTGCCCGCGGTAAAATTAACGTAGCCCTGTTTTGCTATGTCGAAACAATGATTTTGCTTGCAAAAATAACTTTTATTTTTTACAGTCAAGGGATTTTTGCATATAGGACAAATAAAAGGACAAAATTCCATACAAAAATTATAATAGAGCTTTAAAAAAGTGTCAACTTATGCTTTTTATTAATGTAAAAATATAGTACAATAAAATATAAAGAGGATTAAATAATCTCAATAATTAATATAATAATGTTTAAGGGGTATAAATATGTTTCCGGATGAAAGACGAAATATGAAACTCGCTGCGAGAAAAACGATTAACGGCAAGGTTTTGTCGGTTTTTTTGGCGGTAATTTTAGCTGGTATTATAACATTATCCATAAACGTAATCGGTACAATAGTCGATAGCGTTTATAAAAGCGATACGGTAACTGCGATTTTTTCCGTATTATCGTTTTTGGGTTATATTTTTCAAGGCTTTTTAAGCGTCGGATTTTGCGTTTATCTTTTAAAACTTACAGGCACGGGAAACCAAGAAATATCGGATATATTTTCGGAAAAAAATCATTTCGTAAATATTTTGAAAACCACATTTGTCATTACCCTTTATGTTTTTATCGGGCTTATACTGCTTATCGTGCCGGGTATTATTATGGCGCTGAAATACAGCCAAACCTATTTTATCTTGTCAGAACATCCTGAGTACACTTATAAACAGGCAATGAATGAAAGCGCAAAATTAATGGAAGGACATAAATGGGAATTTTTGATTTTTAACCTTAGTTTTATCCTTTGGTGGATAGCCGTTCCCTTTACCTTTTTCTTGTTGCTTATTTATTTATTGCCTTATGAAAGCACCGCAAACGCTAATTATTACCGCTATATAAAATACAAAGTATACGGTGATTCAACAACGGTTTTCGACCATCCCGAAAGAATTGAGGTAAAAGCAGAAAACGTATTTTAAAGCAGACTATTTATTTTTTTAAGAAGAGCCTTTAGGGGCTCTTTTTTATTGTTTAAAAAATACATTCGCCGTCAATAATTTCTTCGAGGTGGATTATGAAAAAGGTTTTGGGAGCGGCAGTTGCATTACTTGCGGTAATAGCGGTGCTGTGCTTTTCTGTTTATAACAATAAGGAAGCAAATATCAGAGAGGAATATATCAGAATACATATCCGCGCAAACAGCAACGAAGATGCGGATCAAAGCGTTAAATTAAAGGTTAGAGATGCGGTAGTGACTTTTTTAACTCCGATACTCTCCGAGGCAAAAACAAAAGAAGAAGCGAAGGAAATTCTTAGAGGCACTCTTACTGAAATCGAAGAAATCGCAGATTTGGTCCTTTCTAGGGAAGGATTCAGTTACAGCGCGAAAGCAACTCTTGACAGGGAAACATTCCCGAAAAGAGAATACAACGAATTAACGCTTAAAGAAGGGATATACGATGCGCTGATAATAAACTTAGGCGAAGGCGCGGGCGACAACTGGTGGTGCATCGCTTTTCCGCCGTTATGTTTTATTCCCGAAGAGGGCGCAGCTACCGAATATAGATCAAAAATATTGGAAATAATCGAAGAATGGAAGGAAAAGAATGAAGAAAGTAACGATTAAAAGAAGTATTGCAATCGTTTTGCTTTTAGCGCTGTTTATAACGTCGCTTGTGATGTTTTCGGGGGTTTTGACTCTCGACGAAGCCGAAGCTGCGGTAGTAAAACAAGGCGATAGCGGAAGTACGGTAAAGCAAATTCAAACCAAACTCAAAAGCTGGGGCTATTACACCGGAAGCGTAGACGGAGTATTTGGAAGCAGAACGCTTGCCGCGGTTAAATATTTTCAGAGGGTAAACGGGCTAACCGCAGACGGTATAGTCGGAGCAAAGACCGCAGCCGCTATGGGAATAAAATTATCGTCTTCGTCAGGCGGTTCGTCAACGTCCACCAGTTCGGATCTAAATCTCCTTGCAAGGGTTGTATATGCCGAGGCGAGAGGAGAACCGTATACCGGTCAAGTTGCGATTGCGGCAGTAGTTTTAAACAGGGTAAAGAGCAGCAGCTTTCCCAATACGATTGCAGGCGTAGTTTATCAGCCTTACGCCTTTACTTGTATAAACGACGGACAAATCAATTTAACCCCCAATCAAACGGCGTATAACGCAGCAAGAGACGCGCTAAACGGATGGGATCCGACTTACGGCTGTCTATTTTATTACAATCCCGCTACTGCGACCAGCGCCTGGATTAGACAAAAAACGATAAAGCTTTATATTGGCAGTCATGTCTTTTGTGTATAGGTGAATTATGAACGGATTAAAAATCAGACAATTTTATTTAATGGTATTTTGCGTAATAATCGTAGGTCTTGCGATAGGTGTAGGATTTTTTACGGCAGGATACGAAAAGCAAACAACTACTATGGTAATGATGCGCGAAAAATCCTACTTCGAGCTGATGGACGGCGTTGAAAATATGACTTCAAACCTTAATAAAATCGAAGTTTCGGAGTCGTCTACTCAACAGTTTTCCTTGCTTAGAGACGCCCAAACCAGCGCGGAGATAGCATCTTTAAACCTTGCGCAGCTATCATCTGAAAATCAGGAAACGGAAAACTTGGTAAATTTCTTAAATAAAGTGGGAGATTACACTAAGGCGCTTGCGCGAAGATTGCAGGCGGGAGGCACCCTTTCCGCTTCGGAAAAGGCAAAAATAACCGAACTAAATAAAATATGTGAGCAGATTTACGATGAATTTAACAAAGGCATAGATCAAGTTTATTTAGCGCGTCTCCCGGAAGGTATAAATATTTCCGAACTTGCGACAAAATTTAACGAAAGCACTATCGATTATCCCGAACTGATATACGATGGACCATTCAGCGATGCACTAAGCGATATGGAAAGTAAATTTTTAGACGGAAAAGCAGAAATTACCGGCGCGGAGGGCGAAGATATCCTTAAAAATTTGCTGAAGGATTACGAATTGAGTCAAGTTAAATTCGTAGAGGAAGGAGGCTCGGATATTGAAACCTTCACTTACGATATAACGCTTGACGGCACGGATGGCACCGCACAGCTTACTAAAAAGGGAGGAGTTTTAATTCTTCTTTCGTGTACTCCCGAGTTGAATGAAAGTGAAAGCGGTGAAGAAGAACTTGAAGCGTGCGCCGTAGACTTCGCCCGCGCGGTAGGTTTTGGAGATCTTGAAGTAGTATGGAAGGAAGATTTAGAGGGTATCGAATATTTTAACTTGGTACCGATAGAAAGCGGAGTAATTTATTATCCCGATTTGGTTATGATAAAGGTCAGAAAGGACACTTGTAAAGTTGTGGGTATCGAAAGCAAAAATTATATTCTTAACCATACCGAAAGAAGCAATATTACTTTCTCCCTTTCGGAAGGCGGAGCATTGTCCAAGGTATCTTCGAAAATTACACCTATCAGTGTAAAGCGGGCACTGATTCCCACAGATTGGGGGGTAGAAATTACTTCTTACGAGATTCGCGGACACTTTGACGGAAAGGAATATTTTATCTATCTCGATGCAAAAAGCGGAGATGAAATAAAAGTATTGCAAGTTGTCGGACAAAGGATGATTTAAAACCTTCTGTTTTTATTAGAAAGCAAAAGCGTCTTTTTAGACGCTTTTTATTTTAACTTTCGACAAAATTTTAATAATTAGAAAAAAACCAAGATTGACAAGTTTTGAAAAGTGATATAAAATCTAATTTATAGTGGGAGGGTTATTTAAGTTTACTTTGAGAAAATGCATAGACTCTACAATAAAACCATATCCTTTGAAGTAAAATATTTTAGCTTTTCTGTCCCTGATGATGAAAGGGAAATTTTTAAACAAAGCGATTTAGACGGTTCCGGGAATTACGTATTAGAATGGTTCGGAACAATATCTGCCCAATCAGTTGCTACTGTAAGTGGTCAATTTCCCTTCACTGTAGCATAAAAGGATTTGAAGTTACTTTAGATAAAATGATCAAATTAGAAAATGTAAGCAGAATTTACGGTGAAGGTGAAGGAGCAGTTAAAGCTTTGGAAGGGATTTCATTAGAAATCCCTTCAGGTAAATTTATATCCATAATCGGAAAATCGGGAAGCGGAAAAACTACCCTACTAAATTTAATCGGGGGATTAGATAAGCCTTCTAATGGATCAATTTATTTTAACGATTTATGCATAAGCGAATTAAACAATAATAAATTAGCACAATTTCGCAATGAAAAAATCGGATTTGTTTTTCAATCGTTTTATTTGGAACCTAGTTTTACAGTGATTCAAAACGTTGAATTACCTTTAATTATTGCCGGAATAGATAAGAAAACGAGAAGGGAAAAATCCATTGAAATTATTAAAAAATTAGGATTAGAGGAAAAAGCGAACAAAAAAGCAAACACTTTATCAGGGGGAGAAAAACAACGGGTGTCTATAGCCCGTGCGCTTATAAATTCACCTCAACTGATATTGGCAGACGAACCGACAGGAAATCTTGACAGCAAAAACAGCGAGGAAGTAATTTCAATATTAAAAAAAATTAGCGAAGAAGGAAAAACGGTTATTTTGGTTACACATAATATGGAAGATGCTAAAAAAACCGATTATAGTATAGAAATAACTGATGGAAAAATCTTTAATCATAAATGAAGACTTTAAGCATATTACAACTTTCTATAAAAAATTTATTTTCAAATTTTACTAGTGCGATATACACTTTAATTTGTTTGGCATTGCTTTCAATAACAATAATTACTTTAGGCAATTTAAGCTATTTTTATATAATAAATTGTGATAATAATTTATTAAGCTTAATAAATGCGACAGGGCTGGATATTGAACTAACCATCAATTATGAGAATACCGATTCTACAAAAACCAAATTGGAAAAAAACGAAATTGATCGATTTATTTATTCAGCTGATTCATTAAATAATTTTCCCCAATATCAATTTAAAATCAAGAACTTTGATTATCAGACTGTTTTAGGTAACGATACTAACATATTTTTATTACCCTATCTTAGGGGGAAAATTTTTTTAGAGGATAATCCGATAATTGTAAGCGGAGAAATAAGAGAAGAGGACAGCGCAGAAAAAGGATTAATATGGCTTTCTAATGAAATCGCTTATAGCAAAAATATTAAAATAAACGATATGGTAATAATAAATTTAAACGGAATAGATATAGAATTTATTGTCGGAGCCATTGTTGACGATTATTATAGTTACATAGATTACAGTTATTTTAATATTACCAGTGTTAAACTTTTTAATAGTAATGTTCATTATAGCGATTTAAAGGTCATCAATCAGCTTAAAGAATTAGAAAAGTTTGAATCCGACGATATAAAAATTGGTGGAGAAACGCTTGGAAATTATTATATTTTTAAGGCTTATAAATTATTTGTTGTAGGAATATGCGGTTTTCTAATTCTTTTATGTGTTGTTTTCAGTATGGGTTGTATTCTAAACACTTTAAAAATAAATATTGAGGATAATAATTTTTCCTTAGGTTTAATGAAAATGCTCGGCATTCGAAACGAATCGATGTGGGGATTTATTATATTCCAAGAAATTATTATAATCTTAATAGCTACGATAATTTCTACTTTTATTTCATGGCTAATTGCAAAATTTTCTCTTTTAAAACAATTAAATATATTAAATAACGTATTTTCATTTAAAATAAATAATGATGCAATAATCGGATTTTATTTTATTATTCCAATTGTTAATTTCTTAATATTGAGTATTTCGGTTATTTTAGGTTCTATTAAAATGTTAAGAGAATATTTTGCAAATCCTCCAATTTTAATAATTTCGCAGGTAATATAATGAAAGTCAAAGAATATTTTTATTTAGCAAAACTTTCGATTAGCGAACACAAAAAATCTTCAGCGTCGACTATAAAGGGTTTGGCTGTAGGCTTTATTATTTTATTGCCGCTTTTAAGTATGCTTATAGGAATTAACTTTAGTGTGAATAAACAATTAAATGAAATTCCTTATGTATTATATTTTGAAACCTCGATGTCAGATTTTAGGACCGAAACCGAAAATTTTTATAATACAGAAACGAATATATATAATTTATCTGGGTCTAATTTAGACAATATATTAGATAATTCCTTTTTAAGCAATAAAATAATATACGAAAAACATATTTTAAACAGCGCTTTTGCGGATGAAAATAATATAGCGGAATACTGTATAGGAACAAATGAATATATTCCGATAATAGGCAAAACCTTGCCTTATAATTATTATAGCATTATTGATATTGATAAAAGCGATTCTTTTTTCCCTAAAAATCTTATAAAGAATTATCCCGAAGGAATTTTTATAAAAAATTGCGATCAAGGATTTACGAATAATGGAAAGCAACAAGTAATTGTATCGGAAAAATTTTTGAATCTTCTGAATCTTAAAGCTGAAAGCGTTTATAATAAAACTCTTTCTATTCGTGTCACAAATAATATAAATTTTAAAGATAACGTAACAAATATTGTAAGCGGTTATATTTGTAAAAATTATAAAGTAGTCGGAATAATTAAATCAGAAGTGACAGAATTATATAACTTTAAAAACTCCTACAATATGTATTCGTATATGTATTCCGATTTATTTTTTTCAAGTGTAAACGTATATGAAAACGAAGAAGCAATTCTAAAACCAAAAGTTTTAGAAAATCAAAATAACAAAATCATACTTGAATATGAAAATTTTGAAGATAAAGAAAGGTTAAACGAAGAATATATGATGCTTGGCTGGTCGATCTCAACTCAAAACGAATTAAGTAAAAATTCTTCAACTTTATTTAATACTAATATATACGCTGAGAGTAATAACTATAAAGAAATAAATAAAGCGGAAAAAATGCTCAACAATTATTTTTACAATCTTTTTAAAAAAGATATAAACGCTTTATCGTTTTCTCCGGCTTATTTGAAATATGAAAAAATAAATAAAGAAGTAAATCTCGTGTCTTATATTCTATCATTTGTAGGATTGATTATTGCGTTTTGCGCGGTTATAAATTTATATTTAAGTATAAAACATAATGTAACACAAAGAAAAACTTATTTAACTATGCTTCGGGCAGTAGGTGCAAAACAATCCTTTATTCCAAAGCTTTATTATTCGGAATCGTTAATTATTGTTACTCGCGCTAATATTTTTATTGCAGTGATTGGGTTTGCAATATCTTCAGCAGTCAAAATTATTATCGATTCTACTTTAAAAATGCAGAATACTTCATATAACTTGAGCATACCGTGGTCAATAATAATTATTTGCGTTTTCTCGCTTATTGTTTTTCTTTACTTATTAGGTTCTTTATTTGCAATAATGTGTACGTTTAGATTATCAAAAAAACCTATAATAAAAATTTTAAATAATACAAATTGAATTTTAGTCAACAAGGGTTAGCTTAACAAAAGCCTCCGGTTTGTGAAAAGTAGAGCAAAGCGTCGGCGAAAGAGCGTAAAGCCTTAAATTATCGTTTTCATCAAAGTCCTGACGGTACAAATTTATAAAAGCGTTTTCGGGTTTAAATCCAAGCTTTGAAAGCGCTTTTTTATTTAGCTTTATATTCGTTTTAATTTCGTTTCCGTTTTTTTCAACAATCGTTTCGGCAATTTGCTCATTTAGCATGTTAAGCGAAGTTTTGCCGTCATTATAAAGCACTTCGGCTAAAAAAAGTAATCCGTCGGGATTGACTTCCACTTCCAAATAACGGTTCCTTGTTCCTAGGGTTAAAAAAATTTCCACAACGTCGCCTTTATATAATAAGTCGTTGTTCTTTTCTCCGTAGGGGTGAGGCGAGTTTTCTTCACAAATAAAATCGAACTCTAAATAATCCTTAGTATGCTTTGCATAAACCGTAGTTTTTTGAGCAGGCTCGCCCTTATTTATATTTTCTAAAAAACAATAAGCACCGCTTTCTTTTCCTATAACGAAATCGCGCTTTAAAGAAAGATCGTTAATATATTTTGAAAGCTGGGTTTTACGAACAACGTAAGACGAGTGAGTTTCGCCTTTTAAAATAAACAGTTCGCTGTTTTTTATTTTTGATGCGATTAACGCAGTATGACTTTCTTTTACCATATCCTTAGAGCCTGCGATAATTATCGAAGGAACGGTAATATTTTCAAGCTCGGCAGGGCAAATGTTCGGTTCTTTCAAAATAAGCTTCACAAGAGCAGAAAAGTATTTGAGAATATGAAACAAGGCTAACCACTTTGTTTTTATGCCGGAAGGATTAAGGTTTGCACCGCAAGCAATAATTCCGCCAAGTATTTCGGGATATTTTACCGCTAATTTTATGGCGGTGATTCCCCCGTCGCTAAAGCCTACTATGAGCGGTTTCTTTATGTTTAGAGCGGTTATAAATTCTTTTACGTCCTCTGAGAACAAATCGTAGCCGACAGTTACTCCTTTTTGGCTTTTTCCGTGACCTCTTGTGTCAAGCGAATAAACCGTATAGCGACCTTGTAAGGAGGAGGCAAGCTCGTTAAAAATCTCAAGATTTTCGCCGTTTCCGTGCAAAAGTAAAACGGGTATGCCTTCTCCGCATTTTTCATAGTGTATTTTTACTCCGTTAGTAACTATTTCCATTATTTTACGCTTTTTAAAAACACCAATATATCGTTATAGACTTCTTCTTTGTTTATTTCGTTTAATAAATCGTGTCTTGCTCCGCGGTAAAGTTTTAAGTCGACTCTTTTAACGCCTGCTTTAAGATAGGCTTCCGACAGCGTTACCGCCAGTTTTGCCTTATGCCCTCCTATAGGATCCATATCCCCGCTGAAAATGCCTATTGGCGTTTCCTTGTTAAGCTTAGAATAAGCGTCTTTTGTATAAATACGGCTGAAAGCCTTAAACATACTCCAATCAAAATTGATGGATAAACCGATATTGCACATGGGATCGTCATTTATTTTTTGTCTTAATTCGGTATCCCTTGTAAACCAAGTGTTTTTACCGCTGTCACCCTTATATTTATGGGAGAAAATTTTATCTCCCGCTTGATTTACAAAGGTTGGTACCCAATCTTTAGCCAAAAGCTGTACGGGCGCAAGGGGCAAAAGTGCGGCAGATGCGTATTTCATATAAGCGGAGCCAAGGAGCGCCACGGCTTTTACGTCCGTGTACTCCAAAAGGAAAGCTTGTCCCAAAAAGCTGCCGTAGCTGTGTCCGATAAAATAAATCGGCAAAGAAAATTTTGCTTTTAAGTAATTGTAAAAGAAAATTAAATCTCTTAACGTTTTGTCAAAAATATCTCCGCTGTGCTTTCCTCTGTTTTCATCGCTTTCGCTAAGACCGTGAGCGCGATGATCGTCTATGAATACGATGTATCCGTTTGCGTTTAAAAACTCTGCAAACGGTTGATATTTTCCTCCGTGTTCGCTCATACCGTGAGCAATCATTACAACCCCTATCGGCTCTTTTACCTCGTCAAATAGCCTTACGTGTATAGGATAACCGTCAAAGCTGTTCAATTTGAATTCTTGCATAAAATTTTATTCTCCTTCTTTTATAATAGCACACGATTTGATTCGCCGCAATCCCGTGAAACAACCGTGAAACTTTTTTGACTAATCTATTGTTTTTGTCAATATTATATGATATTATTACTCTATATTTGGATATTCCAAAGGAGATTACTATGGCTAAAACAAATTACGGTAAAGGCATTACCAATCTGCTTAATGAGTTAAACGATGCGCAAGTAGCGCAGACTCCGACGCAAAACGTAGACGGAGCGTCCGTATACGAGCTTCCTGTTTCCGAAATTTATCCTAACCCAAAACAACCTCGTAAAACTTTTAATGACGCGGCTTTAAGAGAGCTTGCCGATTCCATACGCGAGCACGGTATTATTCAACCTCTCGTTTTAAGGACGGACGAAGCAGGTAAATATATTATCGTCGCAGGCGAAAGACGATATCGTGCGGCAAAGCTAGTAGGGCTTACCAAAGTGCCTTGTATCGTCAAACAAATCGACGACCAGAAAGCCAGAGAAATTTCTTTAATCGAAAACTTACAAAGAGAGGATCTTAACCCTATCGAAGCTGCGGAAGCGCTTAAGGAGCTTATGGAAATGTATAAGCTTACACAAGACCAGCTCGCGGCAAAAATAGGCAAGGCCCGTCCCAGTATTACCAATACCCTTAGACTTTTACAGCTTACTCCCGAAGTTATTTCTTTGGTAAAGGAGGATAAAATTTCGGGCGGTCACGCAAGATGCTTGATTCCGATATACGACGCTCAGGCGCAGCTTGCTTTTGCCGTTCGCGCTTACGAAGAAAAAATGAGCGTACGTCAGCTTGAATTTGAAGTTAAATACTATTTACATCCCGAGCTTAAGCCTAAGCAGGAGCGAAAATCACGCACTCCTTTAACCTTGGAACTAAGATCGCTTATAAACGATATGAAATACGTTTTCGGCACAAAGGTCAGCGCAGTCGGCAACAACACAAAGGGAAGAATTTATATCGATTATTATACGCCCGAAGACCTTCAACGTATATTTGAGCTTATCGAAAAAAACAAATAATCTAAAGCGGTTTACCGCAAATAAAGGAGAATAAATGCAAAAAAGCTTTGCTATAATCTATGTAATAGGCGCAATTATCGTTTTGGCTATTCTCTTAATGTCCGCAATTTTTTTATTTAAAGCATTTAAGCGCGGAAAAGCCATAGGAATAGAAAAGAAAACGATGATGGAGGCAGTTAAAAACAGCGCGATTTTTTCTATCGTGCCTTCGATTCCGAT
>LAHS01004569.1_pt1 | contig 13248 bp, 7 predicted proteins | sample 329651 | NCBI WGS metagenome assembly LAHS01 (sample SAMN03275699, study PRJNA271635) | activated sludge metagenome | isolation source: sample C-1 Sludge from hydrolytic chamber (first chamber) of Anaerobic... | reverse complement strand
AGGCTTCGGGGGAGGCTTCTGAGGAGATACCCTTTCTCCAGCTCCAGAACCCGTATATGGTCATGGCAATATAATAAAACTCCATGCCACAGTCGGCATAGAGTCCCTTGTCGTAATAAAGCACAATGTCGAGGGCCTGCATCACGAAGCCCACCAGCCACAGCCAGATGGACGCCCGATATTCCAGCAGGATATAGGCCAGTCCCAGGAGGGTGGTAATCCAGTCGAGATGGGAGACAAAGGCATTCCAAAAGTCTCCTCCAATCCCTGCCATCAAAACAGGAGTAGAGAGAAGACTGAATGGGATATATATAAGGTTGTTCACAATCATGTTGTTAAGCTAAGAGGGAGGTCATGATGCTTACCATGCGGTTTTTACATGTATCCCCCCGGTCGCTCCCTTTCGTGCTATCACCCCCCTCCTTTTGGAGGGGGCCGGGGGGAGGCTTCCTTTCGGAGGGGGATGGGGGAGGCTTCTTTTTTCGGAGGGGGCGGGGGAGGCTAAAACTTCAGCGTCACATTTCCCATCATGGTGAAGCCAGCCATAGCGTTGTAGCCGAGCTGATAGTAACGATGATCTACGGGATAATCTTTACCCACGATGGCAGAGTAGGCCCACCCGCTCACGGCATAGTGACGGCTGAAAATGTTGTTCATGTTCAGCCCGAAGAGCACCTGGCGGAGGTTGAGCGGACGCTTCTTGAGGTTGAGCGTGTAACCCAGATGGATATCGGTCTGCGAGAAGCAGGGCAGGGCGCGGAGATCATTCTCGGTGTTGTCCATGTACTGCTGTGACACGAAGTTGGTGTGCCAGGTAGCCTCGAAGCCCGCATGATGTACGGTGAGCATGCCGTTGAGGATGGCTGAGGGCGAGAAGGCGAGGGTAGAGTTGTCGTAGTGGACGGTGGTCGGGGCGAGCTCGTTCCAGTCGGCATCGTAGGTCTCTACCACCTCATCGAAGTCCTTGATCTTGTTCTGCGACAGGGCTGCATTGCCGGCAACGGTAAGCCAGCGCAGCGGACTCCAGTCGGCCGTAAGCTCCACGCCCATGCGGTAGCTCTTGTCGATGTTGGTAGTCAGCGACTCGCCGATATCGCTCTTCTGACCGGTCTGCACGAACTGGTCCTTATAGTCCATGTAGTAGAAGTTGGCTCCCGCATGCCAGTTGCTGCCCGTGTAGCTATACCCCAGCTCGAAGTCGAGCAGGTGTTCAGCATTAGGTGCGGCATAGCCACCATTGTCGGTGAAGTTGTTGCGCTCGGGTTCACGGCTGGCGTAGGCCACGGAGGCATAGGCCTTGTGGCCGTTGAGGTTCAGGCTCAGGCCGGCCTTCGGGTTGATGAAGTTGTAGTGCTCATTGAAGTCGAGGCTCTGGTTGTTATACAGTCCGTTGGTCTTGTCCTGATAGAACTTGTCGTTGATGCCCGTCGTCTTATAGTCCACATGGCGATATTGCAGGTCGGCAAAGGCATCGAAGGCCGGGGTGATGTGGTACGTGCCCTTGACGTAGGCCGAGTAGTCGCCCTTGCGCGCGTCGGAGTCGTAGTATTTGCTGTCGGTCCATGAGCGGAGGAATGACACCTTGCCGTCCTCCTGCCCTACATTCGATATGTAGTCGAGATAGCCGTAGTGGTTGCCGCGGAACTGCTGCAGGTTGATACCTCCGAGAATGTCCCAGCATGCATCGGTGTAATTGGCTGTATAGACAAGCGCGTAGGTATGCTGCGTGAGTCCCTTACGGCGCACGTAGTCACCCTTTTTCACTACTGGGTCGATCTTTTGGCTGAGGTCGTACATCTGTCCGGCGTTGATGGGCACGATACCAAACTTCTTGAACTTATAATCGTGCTTGAACTCGCTGTAGTAGCCGTGGCCATAAGTGTAATGCAGGGCCGCGCTGTGGCTCCAGTGGGCGTTGGGCTGCCATGAGGCGGAGAGGATGTTGTGGTCCTGGTTGAAGTTGTCGGTAGCGCGGTCCCATAGTGTGCCGTCATCCATCTTGTAGCGGTAGGTCTCCCAGCCGCCGTTCCAGTCGGGTTCGAATCCCTCGTAGAGGCTGTTATACTTGCCGAGTCCCGCCTTGACCATATCCTTATAGGTGCGTATGCCGAGATACGAGTTCATGCTGTAGTCGTCGTTGCCGGCCGTTACGCCGTTCCACGCCTGCCCGGTCGTCTCGAAGTTGCCGATGTTCTTGTAGCTCACCCTGAAGTTGCTGCCCAGCCATGTCAGCGCACCATAGTAGGAGCCCGACCGTCCGTTGGTGCCGTGGAGATAGCCGTCGGTAGAGGTCTGGTGCCATGCTGCATCGACCATGAGGTGATCCCATAGCAGTCCGGTAGAAAACTTGAAGCCGTAGTTGAAGGTGTTGTACGATCCGTAGGAGAAGCTGTATTCGGAGGTTTGCCGCTCGCTGGGTGCTGCCGTCTGCAGCGATATGCTTCCGCCGAAGGCACCGTCGCCGTTGGTCGATGTTCCGATGCCGCGCTGGAGCTGTACCGATCCCATGAGCGAGGCATACGAATTCATATTGGCCCAGAACACCGTCTGGTCTTCGGGCGAGTTGAGGGCCACGCCGTCGAGCGTGACGTTGATACGGCTGCCCGCCGCGCCACGTATGCGCATGTAGGTGGTGCCGGTGCCGAGGCCGTTCTCGCCCCAGGCCAGTATGCCGGGCGTTTGTGCGAAGAGGAGGGGCAGCTCGCGTCCCGAGTTGGAAAACTGGGAGAGCTGTTCCTTGTTGAGGTTGGCTACGGCGAAAGGTGCGTTCTTCTGTGCACGCACGCCCTTGACGGTCACTTCCTGCAGCTGTGCCAATTTTATGGAGTCATTCTCTTGGGCAAGGGTCTGCATAGGGATCAATCCCATAGCTGCCAGTGCCACAGACGATGTCCAAACAAGCTTGTTCATGGTTACTTGTATGTTTTTGAAAACGAACGATAAGGGATTTATCCTACCTACGCCGGCATTACCCGGATCAGGTTATAGGGTATCATCTCAGCCGCCCAATAGAGCCGGCACCCCTTAGATAGCAGTTTGCTATCCGTGTGCAAAGGTACGGAATAAAAATATATTTTTGGTATAGTTGATGATCAAAATGAGGCAAACATCTTATCTTCATTATCGATTGGTGTGAAATCCTTAAATCTGTATCTTGATGTATTGGCAGACAATCATAATGCTTTCTGCTTTCTGCAGGTCGAGGCCGTTGGTATTTGGGTGTCTGCCGATACCTACGAGAACAGCATCAGCCGTGAAGTTGCCCTGCGAAATAACTAAAGTTCCTGAACAACAAAGAGAAGCTCAGGATTTTGGCATGTTGTAAAATTCACTTATCTTGGTGTTGCTACACAAAATCCCCGCTATTTCAGATAGAGGTTCACGTGCTGGTAGAACCCCTGCGCCTTGAGTGTGAGCCGGGTGTCAGGCTGGGATATGGGCTGTTCCTCAAAAGTGCCATCACCGGCAGGACGGACGGAATACTGGCGAACTCTGCGAACAGGCGACAGGACGGTGAGCCGCCCGGGCTCGTAGTAGCCCAAGTCCTGATAGGTGGCCATGAAGGCGCGCGGGCGATAGTCGTCGGCGAAGATGTCTCTTCCTGCAAAGCCGACACGGCTCTTCAGCCTGAGCAGGGAGATGAGGGTCGGCATCACATCGATCTGCGAGCACACCCGCTTCACATATTGTGGCCTGATGAGCCCGGGTGCATACACCAGGCAGGGAATGTGATACCGTTCGATGGGCAGTGAGGTCCTGCCGGCACTCGATGCGCAGTGGTCGGCTATCACGACAAACACGGTATTGGCAAACCAGGGCTCACGCCGCGCCTCGCTGATGAAGCGGCCGATGGCATAGTCGGTGTAGCGCACGGCAGCCTCGCGGGTGTGCGGATCGCCTTCTCTCCTGATTCTGCCGTCGGGATAAGTGTAGGGGCGATGGTTGCTTGTGGTCATGATCTGGGCGAAGAACGGCCGTCGGCTCCGCGCATCGGCATCGAACACCTTGAGAGCCTTGCTGAATATATCCTCATCGCATACGCCCCAGATGTTGGCAAAGGTGATGTCTCCGGACGGGATAGTCGCACGGTCGATGACCTCGTAGCCATTGTGCGAGAAGAAGTCGCCCATATTGTCGAAATAGCTGTCGCCTCCGTATAGGAACTGTGAGCGGTAGCCTAACCTGCCGAGCACCGCTGCCACCGAGAGACGGCCCATGCGGTTGTCCTTGCGCTTGATGATGCTCTCGCCGGCGCTGGGAGGGATACAGAGCGAGAGGGCCTCAAGTCCGCGCACGGTGCGGTTGCCCACGGCGTAGAGGCTGTCGAAGACAAGGCTCTGCGGCATCAGCCTGTCCAGCTGCGGCGTGAGATGCTGGCTGTTGCCGTAGCGGGTGAGGAAGTCGGCGCTGAGGCTTTCCACGGTAATGAGCACTATGTTCGGACGGTTGCTGCCCAGTGTGTCTCCCACCATTTTATAATCGTTTCCGTCTAATCCCGTCTCCTTTTGATAGACCTCCTCGCACTGACGTTTCGGCAGCATGGGGTAAAATTTGTCGTATTCCAGCTTGTTGCTCCTGAAGGCGATGACAAAGTCGCAGGCTCCGTTCTGCTCCAGCTGGGTAACATACTGGTTGTCGCTCTGCATGGCATGCGTTCCCCAGAGCAGCAGGTAGGCACACACGGCGAAGGCACAGTAGATGCCGATATGCAGGGTGAAGAGACGCGGGGTATAGAGCTGGATGAGCTTGAAACGGTATTGGCGGGAGTCCCGCCACACGATAGCCGCCGTCAGGCATAGCAGCACGATGGTAAGCGGCACGATGGAGTACGACTCCATGATGTTGCCGATAACCTCGTGCGTATAGACGAGATAATCTACCGCTATGAAGTTGTAGCGCACGCCGAACTCCAGCCAGAAGAAATACTCGCCTGCCGTGACGGTAAGGAAGAGCAGCACGTAAGTGGCCCAGGCAAAATAGAGGGAGCAGCATCGCCATGCCCCTCTCACCTTCGGGACAAAGAAGCGGAAGGAGAAACTTAGGAACTTCCATGTCAGAAGGATCCTGGCAATCTTCGGCGCACCGCCGCCATATTCGTCAAAGACGGTGTGGAAACAGCACACATAGACCAGCGCCGCGGCAAGCAACAGCTCAAGCGCCCAGCCCGCCACCTTATTATATTTCCACTCGTTCAGTCCAACATAGAGAATCTGAAGGGGCAGTGCAAGCAGAATGCCCATACCTATATCTGCCAGGAGCCCTACACCGAGCAGCCGGATAATCTCGCCGGGGGTAAAGCCTGCGTCCTGCGGGGCCGTCAGCATGAGCACCACCCGCAACAACAGCCCAACGATAACGTAAAGCCGCAGGAAGCGCGTCTCTATCAGGTATATGGGATTCCTGTAAATGAAAGTCTTGTCCGTTTCCATTCTTTTCCTCGATTATGATCTGTGGCAAAGGTAAGGAGCGAATTAGGAGAAATTTTGGATTTCCCAGGGCAAAGCCGATTTGTTCTGACATCTCCTTTGGCGGAAAGAATTTCGTCCCACGCTTCATCTCGATTGGAGCGTGGGACAATTGCTTTATGCTGCTACATCATCATGGGCTGGCATGGTCTGCTGCTTCAGTTTCCCTACCTTCGGCTGGCCCAGCTGTCCTGGCTGGGATCTGGAAAATCGTGTCTTAACAGTTAAGATCTTCTAAACATTCTGGATTTTGCCACAAAGGTCGGTCTTCTCCAATTTTTCTACAGATTCTCCATTTATGTTTGCACCGTCATCATAAGAGAAATAGATATAAAACGATGCAGACAGAATACTTGCCGCCCAGGCGGCTCCCTCACTTCCAGGTGAACACGATGATATGGGCAGGAGGCTTTATCGTCATGATGCTGTGCCTATGCCTTGCGGAATGGGGAGAATGGATTCCCATGCTGGACACCCTTGACAAAAGAATGATGCTGCTGTTCAACTTCGATGGCTCTACCATGGCCGACCGCTTCTGGTACGGCTACACCCAGCTGTGGGTCTGGCTGCCGTTGGCCGGGGTGGTGCTGATTGAGATATGGCGTAACAGTCGGGAGCACAGACGCGGGTTTGTCGTCTTCGTCGTGGCTACGGCCCTGCTCGTAGTTGTGCTCGATCAGACGTCTTCGTCCGTCATCAAGCCCCTGGTGGGACGTCTGCGTCCCTCTCACGATCCTGCTATCAGCGTCATGCTGCACTATGTGAACGGCTACCACGGCGGTCTCTACGGCTTTGTGTCCGGGCATGCCACCAATGTGGTGGGACTGGCAACATGGCTGGGACTGGTTTTCCGCAACTACCGTACACGCATCATGCTTGGGCTGTTTGCCGCCCTGATGTGCTATTCGCGCATTTATCTCGGGGTACATTATCCGGGAGATGTGTTGTGCGGCGCATTGCTCGGCTACTGCACGGCACGGCTTGCATTTCATTACCTGCGCCCGTATGTGAGCACCTGCACCACATCGCGCTGTCCCTGCAGCATCGTCATAGCATACGCCCTCAGCATCTGCCTTATTCTGATCATGCCATAATTTTTTTACTTGAGTATGACGGAATGTAAGTTATTGGATAGGGTGTGTCAATAGTTCTCCTGTCACACGATTTTCCCCCACGCGATAGTTCATCAATCTACCACCAACGGCGCCAAATAGGTCGTGTGACACTTTGCACATCATTTTGCCAAAAATGCTATCAAAACGTCAAAATGGCATACGCTCAGAAATCGCTTCTTTGCAAAAACTTTGGTCCTCGTGCGTTTTATCGGCCTAAATTTTTCTTTTTTACTATCTATTGATAATCAGAATGTTACGTTGCGGTACTCTTATAAGCACTGCGATTTTAGCCCCATTTATCCCTCAAAATGCCTCAAAATTCCCATATTTCGGCATAATTCAGGGTCAAAATAGTGGTTATTGGCGATGCGATTCAGTATGATGCGCGTCGCGAATAAGTATTAATCGCATTGTCATTAAATATGAATCACGATGCGAATAAGCATGAATCGCAACCCCACTCCTGTTTTTCGCCTCTTCGTCGAGCTGGCACGAACCTCTGGGTCAACCATTTTAAAAAGTCAAAATGTCACGAAAATCGGCTTTTTGCTTACATTATGGTTAATCGTAAATGTGGCGAAGTCTGCCTCTTCTTGGTTATTGTATGGGGTCGGGACTGTAGGGGCGGGGTCTGCCCGCCCTGTCCTGTCATGAGCAGGTATATGCACGGGAGGACAGGCATCGTTTTGAGGGGGCTACAGACGGCGTTTAGAGGGGGAGAATAGGTATCGTTTTGAGGGCGACGCCCGCCCCTACAGTCTAATCCTCATCATGCAACTAAGAAGCGGCCGGCTTCGCCTCATTTACAATTTATAAACCGATATGCGGTGCTTCTCTTTCCGGGGCATAAATTGTATCATCGGTAAATAGGGGGATTACTGACTTTCAATTCTTTTTATTGCGTAGCAATATTTTCAGGAACCATTGCGTTATAAATTAACGATGAAGATTCTTATTATAGAAGACGAACGCCGTCTCTCCGACGGCATCAAGAGTTATCTCAATGAGCAGGGGTATCTTTGCGAACAGGCTTTTGACTTCGACACAGCCAAAATGAAGATAGGCGTATATGCCTACGACTGCATCTTGCTCGACCTGATGCTGCCCGGTGGCGATGGCCTCGACCTGCTGAAGGCTATCCGTGAGCGGCACAACGCCGTGGGTGTCATCATCATCTCGGCCAGGGACGCACTGGACTACCGGCTGAAGGGGCTGGAAATCGGTGCCGACGACTATCTGCCCAAGCCTTTTGCCCTGCCCGAACTCGCCATGCGCGTCTATGCACTCATCAGGCGTAAGGAATTCTCGGCAAACAACACCATGCGGTCGGGGAGTATAGAGATGAACCTGCTCGACAAGTCCGTCAGGGTGAACGGCGATCCCATCGTGCTGACCCGATCCGAATACGAGCTGCTCATCTTCTTCATCAGCAACCGTGACCGCGTCATCTCCAAGGCGGCCATGGCCGAGCATCTGAGCGGAGAGATGGCCGACTTGATGGACAATTACGACTTCATCTACTCGCACATCAAGAACCTCAAGGCCAAACTGGCCAAGGAGGGGGTAAAAGACATGATCAAGACCGTTTACGGAACCGGATACAAATGGAACGAACGCTGACACGGCAACTGATGACACGTCTCTCCTGGGGACTGCTCATCATATTGGTGCTTGCCACACCGATGCTTTATTTCCTCACCACCCGCTATTATGCCGAAGATCTGATAGAGATCGTAGAGAGCTACGGCATCAGGAACCCTGACATCGACCTCAGCGAGGATGTTATGGCGGGCATCTTCATTCAGTTCTTCGTGATATTGGGCGGACTGTCAGCTGTGATTCTGTTGGTGATGCAGCTGGTGCCGAGGCGATTGTGGCAGCCCTTCCGGAACACACTCGGACAAATCAGGACTTTTAAGGTTGAGAAGGGCGCTGTCAGCCTGACGGAGAAGACGGGAGTCAGGGAATTCAGCCAGCTCAACCAGACTCTCAATGCCATCATGCAGGATAGCGTGCGGAGCTATAGGGTACAGAAGGAGTTTACCGAGAATGCCTCGCACGAGCTTCAGACTCCGCTTGCCATCCTGCAGAACAAGATCGACAACCTTTTGCAGGACGAACATCTGACGGAGCATCAGGCCGAGGAGATGCAGGAGATGTATCAGGAAGTGCGCCACATGAGCAACCTCAGTCGCAGTCTGTTGCTGCTCTCCAAGATCGAAAACAGCCAGTTCAGCCGTGCCGACCGGATCAGCCTCTGCACTAAGCTGGAAGAGTTGCTGCCCCGGCTGGAAAGCCTTGCGGGCAACCTCACTATCACGACACGCTTCACGCAGCCCGAGCTGCAGGTCTCCTGTAACGAGGCACTGCTGGAGAGCCTCATTACCAATCTCGTGGTGAACGCCGTGCGCCATAACCGCCCGGAGGGACACATTATCATCGAAGTGGACAGGGACGCACTCACCGTAGCCAACACGTCCGACGAACAGCCGCTTGACGCCACGCATATCTTCTCGCGCTTCTACCGTGTCAAGGAAAACCAGAAAGGCAACGGGTTGGGACTTGCCATTGTGAAGTCTATCTGCGACTATCACAAGTGGCAGGTCGGTTACCATTATCAAGCGGGCATACATTCCTTTCAGGTAAACTTCTAAGCCATGTACCTCACACTGATTATTGTTGGCCTGATTGCTGGAACCCTTTCCGGTTCCGTGGGCTTTGGCGGCGGAATGGTACTGCTACCCGTCATCACCTATTTCTATGGGGTGGAGATCGCCGTCCCCGTATCTACCATAGCCCAGATGATGAGCAACCTCTCGCGTGCTGCGATGGGCTGGCGCGAGATTCGATGGCGGCAGGTGGCCTGGTTCCTCGTCCCAGCCCTTCCGTTTACGGCGTTAGGAGCCTTCGGCTTCTCCATAGTCAACAAGGTACTGATGACACGTCTGCTCTGTATCTTCCTCATAGTGTTCTCCATCATGAAACTGCATGGCAAGCTGCAGCTGCCCAGGCGGAGGAGCACGATGCTCATCGGCGGTGCCCTGACAGGCTGCATCAACGGCATGCTGGGCGTGTCGGGCCCCTTGAGCAGTGCCGTGTTCCTCACGCTCGACCTCACTCCCGTTGCCTACATCGTAAGCGAGGCGACTGCGGCGGCTGCCATGCACATCGTGAAAGCCGTAACCTATGGCAGGTTCGACCTGATGAACGGCCACATCTTCCTTAACGGCTTTTTTATCGGCTGCGCCATGATGGCCGGCAACTTCATAGCCCTTCGGCTCATACGTTATGCTCACAAGAAACGCTATCAGCGCCTTGTTGCTGCTGTCATGATAGCCGTATCCGCATGGCTCTTCTTCACCGTCTGATCTTTCTAATGGATATATTAAACAAAACTATTATGAAAATTTGAGTTTTTCCGGACAGCAATAGTAAAAAAATAAAAAATAAAACAATGAATAAAAAGGGTAGGGGTGTGGTCACGTATGGGTGACACACCTCTACCCTTTTATTCACTTTAGCTGTTTCTTATTTGCTTTTCTCATTCATAGTCACTCCATATATCACCTACGAAGTGCCACTTCTTAGCCATAATGTCGTCATCGTTGCCATCGTCTTTACCTATGGGGGTGGGGCGAGGATTGTTTTTTGACGTGCCGTCGTAGCCCGAGTTGTCTCCACTCATCGCTATGAACGACTCGATGTTTACATGGATGATTTCTATTGCAGGTGGCATATAGATCTTTTTCATGAGTATAGCCTTTTTATCGTATTACAATCTTTCGTCCATTTACGATATATACCCCTCGGGCCAATCCTTCCAGGGTGTTGCCCACCCGCTGCCCTTGCAGGTTATAGACACCAGAGTCGGCAGTTCCCGATGCAGTAGGGTTGCCGGTATAGATATTGTCGATAGCCGTAGGCACATCTTCTCCTTCGGTGTCCAAGAACATGGCCGAGCGCATGCTCATAGCTTTGGCTCCCGCTGCTGTTGGGACGCTCAGTATGGCATTGTAGGGTGGCGACTGCCGCTCTTTCGACGATTGGGTGAGTATGCCCCAGCTCATATAGTAGTCGCCCTTTCTGATTTCTGTTCCCGTCACATCGTATATACCGTTCATGGTGTATCCCGTTGTGGTTTTGCTCCTCAGAGGAATGGGCTGGTTGAGTGTAGCATCGATCGCTACGTCTCTGAACGTGATGCTCTCTATATAGTCGGCATTATGAGTATCGTCGTGCTTTACGGTCAAGCCCTGCACACCGTCGAATGTAGGCCACACCATACAGGGCAAGCCTGCGGGCACATGCTGATAGCGATGTTCCGTGAAATAGATTGTACCGCTGTTGCCTGCCTGCTCGTTAACATCGCTGAACACGGTGATGTAACTGTCTTTTCCGAATGTCTCCTGCACCTGCTCCTCATTGAGCGAGAAGGGGAGCACGAGCGAGTTCCACATGCCCTTGGCAATCTTCTTTCCCTTCAGTGTCACGTTAGCATGGTGGGTCTGCTGCTCGGTGCTGTTGAGGAAACTCTGCGTGGTACTGGCGGTCAAGGTTATCTCTTTGGTTTGCGTGTCATTCTGTGCATCAAAGGCGAACCCTGCGAATCCCATCTTTGAACCCGTCTGGAACACATAGTAGGTCTTGCCCGGCAGCACATCGAATGTATAGCGTACGAAGCCTTTCGAGATAATGGCGTGCCCGCCTGTCTTTACTCCTATGCTCTTGTAGTGTGGTTCTTCGTCGAGGTCAATCACCTCCTGTGTCTTGTTGTCCTCGTACTTGCCCCAATGCTGCATGAGAAACTTGAGGCGGTCAAAGTTCATACCGTCCTTGTTTTCAGCCAGAAAAGTGAAGTCTCTAATGGGCGTGGAGGTGTTGGCATCTCTGTCAAATCCGGGTCCGTGCCCCTTCAGTGTCCACTGTTTGTCGCCTTCGCTGCCCGTAAGCGTTCCTGCATCCCAACTGCAGCGTACCTTGCTTCGGGTGGCATAGCCGTTGCCTGATGTGAAGACCGAACTGTAGTCCTCGGCACTGGAAGTCTTTTTCAGGGTTACGCCCTGCCCTCTCTCGTCAAGGATATAGAGCGGGCGCCAGCGAATGACGTTGTTCTTTCCGGGATTCATCTGTGTGTCACCGTTCCATTCCACACACCCCTTTTGCAGCACATACACGTAGAGCACACCTGCCTTCGAGGGCTTGAAGGTGATGTAGTCGCCGCGGCAAGGCACACGAAAAGCTTGGGCTGTGTCGGGATTCCAGAGATGTGTCATCTCGTCTTTGGCATTCGACTGTCCACCCATCTCGCTGGTGAAAAGGTAACCCTCAATGGTTCCGTTATCGGCAGCGTAGTCGTCGGTGGTGGTTTCCTTCCAGCTGTCCTGTATATCGTACTGCTGTCCGTTTTTGTTGTATTCGTACTTGATGGCATCGCGCCGGTCCCATCCGCCCCACGTCATCGTGATGCCAGGCACGCTTGTAATGCGTTGCTGCACCTCGGGTGTCACGCCTTGCGGCACCTGGTAGGCTGGGATAGAACCGATCATCAAGTCATACCATGCCAACTTGTAGATATCAGGATTCTCTGCCGATACCACCTTACCGAACGCACGTATATACATTTCTTTCACGTCACTGGTGCCGTCCACACCATTGATGCGGGTGGCAGATGTATGAGCCTCGACCTTTGTTGACGGGTGGTTACCTTGTGCCACGCCGTCGGTGGTCTGCTTCATATCATAGATACCGGCTGTGCTGACGTCGGTGTATGGTCTGCCTGCTTCTTCCATATAATACGTTACGTAGGGCGATGTTCCGTGCGTGAGCCAGGGCAGTCCCAGCTTCTTCATCAGTTTCGTCTCTGTGCCTGTCTCATCCTTCGTCCAGTTGAGATAAGCCACTGCTTCGGTCACTGCCTTAGTATCAAGTGAAGTGGCAAGGTAAGCTGGATCAAAGTTGATGGCATAAACCTTCATGCGGGCATTGAGGGTATTGTCGTAGAAGTAGCATGTTGATCCTCCTGTTACGGAATTGGCGAAGGTATGCATCTCGCGTTTTGTCTCGGCTGGCTTGTAGCTGAAGCGCTCTGCCTTGTCGCCAAGAATCTTCACAAGCACATACTCGTGCCCCGCCTCCCATAGCACGTCGGCCGTCACAAAGCCACTGGCTTGAGGCATCAGCTTATAGAATCCGCCGCTCACAGGCAGGTAAGGCATCTCCTTGATTTCAGTGGCTGTTCCGTCGGCTTTCATCACACTCACCTGAATGGTCTTGTTGGGGTCGGGATCAAGCTCAATGTCAGTGTTGCAGACTGCATACAGCTGACTGCTGCCGTCGTCCTGCTTCACTTCCCAATCGCCGCGGCTATTGGTACCAAACTGCACGCCAAGTCCTGGAATAGCATCTATTATGCTTCCTGCCGTCATGCGTCCGCCATGGTCGAACTCCAGCTGTCCATAAACAGACTGTCCCGTGGTGGTGTTGATTTTATATCTCCATTCGCTTTCATAAATTTCTATCTTATATGATGCATCACCATATTCATAGTCGGCTGGATTCTTGGGAACAAGGTAAGCATGAATGTTATAGATGCCGTTAGCTATACCGGTGTTTACCTTACCGTCAGTGGAGTACTTCCAACGCTGGTTGCCCGAAGGGCGTTCAACGAT
>LAHS01001774.1_pt1 | contig 13251 bp, 11 predicted proteins | sample 329651 | NCBI WGS metagenome assembly LAHS01 (sample SAMN03275699, study PRJNA271635) | activated sludge metagenome | isolation source: sample C-1 Sludge from hydrolytic chamber (first chamber) of Anaerobic... | reverse complement strand
CTGAAAGTCGATAAACATCGGGTTACCGTCAGGGTCGAGCATCACGTTGCGTGCCTGAAAGTCGCGGTAGAGGAAACTCTCTGACGGTTCCGACGTGAGGTCCTGGGCAAACCGTCGGAAGCTGGCTTCGAGCTTGAGTTCGTGGAAATCGACGCCGGTAGCCTTGAGAAAGCAGTATTTGAAATAGTTGAGATCGAAGCGTACGCTGTCCTCATCAAACTCCGGCTGAGGGTAACAGCAGCTCCAGTCTAATCCGCGTGCACCGCGGATCTGCATGTTGGGCAGCTCACGTATGGTGCGCAGCAGCAGCTCTTTCTCTGCCACGTTGTACCGTCCGCCGGCCTCCCGTCCGCCTTTGATGGCATCGAAGAGGGAAGTCGAACCGAGGTCGGTCTGCAGATAGCACATCTCATCGGCACTTACGGCGAGCACCACGGGCACCGGAAGCTTACGCTGCACAAAGTGGCGGTCGAGGGTTACGAACGCATGGTTCTCGTCATGGCTCGTGCCTATCACGCCGATAACGGTGCTGCCATCGTCGGCCGTCATACGATAATACTGTCGGTTGCTGCCTGCTCCGGGCAGCTTATCTACCTTGGCGGGAGCCTTCCCGGCCCAGGTGGTATAGAGCTGAATGAGTTTTTGCATAGTTGCTGTTGCTTCGTTTCCTCGGAGGTGAGGCAGAATCAGTTGGCCTCAGTGGCCTGTGTGCCGGGCATCAGGCCTACCACGACCTCGCCATCTACGTGGCATGAGAGGTAGGTCGCGGCCTCACTTCTTGTCAGTATCATGATCTTCATTTTCCTTTTCCTCGTGCATCTTTCTGAGTTCGGTAAATATCTTATGCGTCTTGCGGCGGTATTCCCAGTTGGCAATGAGCCCGTCGACGACAAAGAGGAGCAGCAGGATACCTGCCGACATCAGTACGGAGTGGGTGAGATACATCAGCCCTGCCGATACAAAGAGGAAGAGCAGTATCTTCTTCCAGTCGATGTTGAATTTTGCTTTCATACCGCAAAGGTAATGGTTTTTAATTGAGAATGGGGGGATAAAGGTTCTATAATTGAACAGAGGGCACAAAAAAATCGGATGTCATCACGACAACCGATTTCCAAAAACAAACTACTTAAAAACTAATCTACTAAAACAAATCAAAAAATATCGTTGAAGCTCATTAGAGCTATTATTCTTTTCTTTGGTGCAAAGGTAGGATGTTTCCTGCTAAGTTCCAAACAAGGATGTTATATTTTTATATTCTTTAACCCAGCTTTATGCTCGGTGGATCGCAGTGGCAAGTGGGAATTTACGGCCTGTGGCCGTCCTGTCAGCTTTAGGCTGACCCTCCTTCCCGTCCCCGTGGGCGGCATGCCGGAAAGCTTGCCATCACTTGATGAAAGGCGGCTCCTTCCGCATCATGAGGTCGGTCTGGTCGTCTGAACCCAGAGGGAACGTATGTTTGGAGAACACCTCGAATCCGTTTTTACGGTAGAAACGAAGTGCCTTCTCGTTATGCTCCCACACACCCAGCCACACATAGCGGCATTGTTTTTCGCTTGCTATGGTAAGGGCATGATCGAACAGCAGTCGGCCGATTCCCTCCGACTGATAATCTTTCAGCACATAGATGCGTTCCACCTCGAGGGCGTCGTCGGCTTCGTGTTCTGTCTGTGCCTTGCCGGTATTGAGTTTGAGATAGCCCACGGCATGGTCGTCTATCATCGCGAAATAGAAAAACGAGTCCGGCTGACTGAGTTCATCGGTGAGCCGGGAGATGGATAGCCGGTTTTCGAGGTAGTCGTGCATATCCTCTTCGGTATTGACATCAGCGAAAGTCTCGCGAAAGGTTGCGCGGCTGATCTGTTGTAGCTGTTCTACCTGAGCTATGCCGATGGGTTGTATCTTTGCCTTCATATTCATTGTGTCATGTGGATAACCTGTGAAGCTGCATGTGGCTTTACGCCATGATGCAACAAAGAGGGGGGCATACCTCTGTTTGTTGAGATATGTCCCCCGTGGTTTATGTTCTATCTTATGTCAGATTACATCATACCGGGCTGTGCGGGCATGGCGGGAGCAGCCTCCTCGGGCTTATCTACGATGAGGCACTCGGTGGTGAGGAACATGCCGGCGATGCTTGCGGCATTCTCCAGAGCTACGCGAGCCACCTTGGCCGGGTCGATAACGCCCACGGCACGCAGATCCTCATACTTGTCGGTGCGGGCATTGTAGCCATAGTCGCCCTTGCCCTCGCGCACGTTGTTGACCACCACGGCACCCTCGCCGCCGGCGTTAGCCACGATCTGGCGCAGAGGCTCCTCGATGGCACGGCATACGATGTTGATACCGGTCTGCTCGTCGTTGTTGTCGCCCTTCACGTCCTTGAGCTGCTCCTGAGCGCGAATGTAAGTGGTACCGCCACCTACCACAACGCCTTCCTCGATGGCAGCGCGGGTAGCACAGAGGGCATCGTCAACGCGATCCTTCTTCTCCTTCATCTCCACCTCAGAGTTGGCACCTACGTAGAGCACAGCCACACCGCCGGAGAGCTTGGCCAGACGCTCCTGCAGTTTCTCCTTGTCGTAAGAGCTTGTGGTGTTGGCGATCTCGTTCTTGATCTGAGCTACGCGGTCGGCGATGTTCTGTTTCTCGCCGGCACCGTCAACGATGGTGGTGTTATCCTTAGAGACTGTGACCTTCTTGGCGGTACCCAGCATCTCGAGTGTAGCCTGATCGAGTTTCAGACCCTTCTCCTCGCTGATCACCACGCCACCGGTCAGGACGGCGATATCCTCGAGCATGGCCTTGCGACGATCGCCGAAGCCAGGAGCCTTCACGGCACAGATCTTCAGTCCGCCGCGCAGACGGTTTACCACGAGGGTGGTCAGAGCCTCAGAATCTACGTCCTCGGCGATGACGAGCAGTGGGCGGCCGCTCTCTGCAGCAGGCTGCAGTATGGGCAGGAACTCCTTGAGGTTAGAGATCTTCTTGTCGTAGATGAGAATGTAAGGATTCTCCATCACACACTCCATCTTGTCGGTATCGGTCACGAAATAGCCCGACAGGTAGCCGCGGTCAAACTGCATGCCCTCCACAACGCCGATGCTGGTGTCGCGGGTCTTGCTCTCCTCGATGGTGATCACACCGTCCTTCGATACCTTGCGCATGGCGTCGGCAAGAAGCTTACCGATCTCCGGATCGTTGTTGGCACTCACGGTAGCCACCTGCTCGATCTTGTCGTAGTTGTCGCCTACGATCTCTGCGTTAGCCTTGATAAAATCTACCACCTTGTTTACGGCCTTGTCGATACCACGCTTCAGATCCATGGGGTTGGCGCCGGCGGTAACATTCTTCAGGCCCTCGTTAACGATGCTCTGTGTCAGAATGGTAGCAGTGGTGGTGCCATCGCCTGCATCGTCGCCCGTCTTGCTGGCTACGCTCTTCACGAGCTGTGCTCCGGTATTCTCAAATTTATCTTCGAGCTCTACCTCCTTGGCAACGGTTACGCCGTCCTTGGTGATCTGGGGAGCACCGAACTTCTTCTCGATGACAACGTTGCGGCCCTTAGGACCGAGAGTTACCTTAACGGCATTAGCCAACTGGTCAACGCCCTGCTTCAGCAGGTCGCGTGCTTCTGTATCAAACTTAATTATCTTAGACATGATCTTTACTGATTTTAGTTTATATTGATATATATTTTTTTACCACGATGCGATGCATCATCATGAGTGGTGAACCGCTTGTTGCGATGAACCCCATTCGTGTTCATTCGTGACATTCGTGGCTTCTACTTTAGGGGTTGCGGCCTTTTTAGTCCTCCACTACTGCGAGCACGTCGCTCTGGCGCATCATGAGATACTTCTCTCCATCGTTCTCCAGCTCCGTGCCTGCATATTTGCCGTAGAGTACCTCGTCGCCTACCTTGAGGAGCATCTGCTCGTCTTTGGTACCCTGACCAACGGCAACGATCTTACCCCGCTGTGGTTTCTCCTTAGCCGTATCAGGAATAATGATTCCACCTACTTTTTCTTCTGCCTGTGCAGGAAGTACCAGCACTCTGTCTGCTAATGGTTTTACTGTCATAATGGTTATTATTTTTATGTGTTAAACTTTTCTTATAGGGTTGACAGCCGCATTTCTCTTCAGTCCTTTTGCGGCTGCGTTCGCCTGAAATAATACGAAAACCGTGCCAAAGGCATTTGGCTGTGGGCATGTGACAGATGTGGCAGGTCGCCACTGACATATCTGTCACACAAAGCGGAGCAATGTGATATAGGTGGGTGCTGAAAACTATCTTTATGAGGGGGTGTACGCACTCCTTGTTCGGGAAAAAATAAGAGGGTTTGCGATTACTATCTATTGGCGTTGCGATTACTATTTATTCGCATCGCGAATAAGCATTAATCGCGATGCGAATAGATAGTAATCGCAACGTCGATAGGTATTAATCGCAGGGAGGTGACAGAATCAGGCCAGCCAGATCTGCCCAGTATATATACGGAAGGTCTGGTTGGCCTGATGATCAAGTTGTAAAAAGTAGAAGGAGTTGTTATTTGTTCATCTGTGCACTCTCGCTGAAGGCGTCCATGATTTTTGTCGGGCGGCCATTCTGGAATGCACCGAGGGGATAGCCTCCTTCGAGTTCCGGAGCCCAGTAGAACACGCCGTGGCAGTGTCCGTCGGTCTCATGGCGGGCAGCACGAATCACGGCAGCCATGATCTTCTTGCCTTCCTGGGGCTTCTTTGCCTCCGCCCCAGTCTCCACCACCATCGTCTCAGAGCCATACTTGGCATAAAGATGCCTGATGTTCCGGGTGAAATCGCGCACCGTTCCCTGCCAGTCTGGCTCCAGCTTGGCCTGCTGATCCCAGTAAGGATATACGCTCAGCCCGATCATGTCCCACTTCGTGCCATACTTCTTCAGTCCGTCGAAGATGAAGTCATAACGTTTCTGGTCGCAGCCGCCGTCGATATGAACGATGACCTTGGCTTCCGGATAGACTGCCTTCACGGCATCATAGCCCACCTGGGTGAGTCCAGCATATTGCTCCATGTTGTCCTCGGCGCGCCCCACGGGCCATAGGAATCCGTGCGTGGTCTCGTTGCCCACCTGCACCCAGCGCACGTCAATGTGGTGGTCGCGCAGCAGCTGCAGCACATCCATGGTGTGCTCGCGCAGCTTCTCCTTGATCTCGCCGTAGCTGAGATACTGCCATGCTGCCGGGATAGGCTGCTTGCCCGGGTCGGCCCACCAGTCGCTGTAATGGAAGTCGATCATCACCGCCATGCCGTAATACTGCGCGCGTTGCGCCATGCGCAGCACGTCATCGGCTCCCGACCAGCCGCCGCGTGGGTTGACCCATACGCGCAGACGTACCGCGTTGAGCCCGAGCTCGTGCATGAGGGCCGTGTTCTCGCGTATCTGTCCTTCACGATTGTAGAAGCGGTGCCCCTCGCTTTCCATCTGCGTGGTACCGCTGATGTCGGCGCCTAACCAAAAGGTGCCGGTGGTCTGCGCAAGCATCGGCAATGACATCAAGAGGGCTGCGATGAGTGAGAGAATCTGATTTGTCTTCATGATTAGTTTTTTATTGTGATCGTAGTGGGTTATGCTTGGAGCCCGTTGGCGGCGATATATTCGTGCAGTGCCGTACCGCCGTCGAGCGACGGAGCATAGTCGGCAAGCACGTGGATCATCTTGGCTCCTGCCACATCTACGAGGTCGCGCACCGTATTCAGCACGCACACGTCGCCGGCCAGGCCGCATACATCGACCTGATCCAGCTGCATGGCGGCGATGAGCTGCCCGATGACCATAGCACTCTTGCCGTTCTGCATGATGGAATATTCGTCCTTGTTGACGGCAGTACCCTTATATAATAAGGTGAATCCGCCGCGTGTCTCATTGAGAGCCTCAAGCAATGGTTGCCAGATGGCGGCACCGGCCGAATGTTGCACGCAGTGACGCGGCCATTCGCCACCTTCGGGCTGGAACGAACAGTGACGATAGGGGTGCCAGTCGGACGTGACGATGCGCACGAGATAGTCGTCACCATGCTCGCGGATATATTGTGTTAAACTGTTCATGGCACTTTCGGCACCCGGTACGGGCAGCGTGCCATTGATAAAGTCGAGTTGTGGATCTACCACGATCAGCATTTTCTTTGTAGCCATTGTTATTTTATTCTTAGTCCTCGCAAATTTAAGCATTATATCGCTAAATACATAATAATTTTGTATTTTTGGAGTCTCAAACCGACAATCTACATTCAATCGTACTGCAAATATGAAAAAACTGATCGTACTCTGCTTGTTCCTGCTGTCGCTCGGCACCTTTGCCCAGCGACATCTTCGGGTGAAAACGCTCCCTATGGACTCTATTCGCCTCAGTGATCCCTGCATTCTTCCCGATGTGGCCACACACACTTACTATATGACGGGCACTGGAGGGCTGATGTGGAAAAGCCGCGACCTGAAGCTGTGGACGGGTCCTTACAACGTGGTCGATATAGATACGGCCTCATGGATGGGTCCCCGCCCGATGATCTGGGCTGCCGAGCTCCACCCCTATCACGGCAAATACTATTATTTTGCAACCTTCACCAATCAGGCGGTGAAGATCGACACCGTGCGGGGCAACGTGATAGAGCGCCGTGCTTCGCAGGTCCTGGTGAGCGATTATGCCGACGGACCTTATCGTCTCTTCGGCGATGCCACCTACCTTCCCGCCGACCGTCCCACGCTCGATGGTACGTTCTGGGTCGATCGTGACGGTAAACCCTACATGGTGTTCTGTGGCGAATGGCTTGCGAACTGGAACGGAACGGTGGAGAAGATCAGGCTGAAAGACGATCTGAGCGGTACGGTAGGTGAGCCGAAGACGCTCTTCCGAGCCTTCGACTCTCCGTGGAGCAAGGAGCTGGATCATGGCAAGGTCCTGCCGAACAAGGTGACCGACGGCCCCTATCTCTTCCGTACGGACACGGGCCGGCTGGGCATGATCTGGACTTCGTGGGTGTACGACGTCTATACGCAGGGCGTGGCCTACTCTGAGAGTGGTACGCTCGATGGCCCCTGGCATCAGGAACCGCTGCCCGTCACGCCTCCGGGATATGGACATGGCATGATCTTCACGACCTTTGAGGGTAAGACCCTGCTGAGCATTCACCATCATAGCACGCAGGACGGCCGCACGGTGCGCATACCGCATCTGTTCGAAGTGGATCTCAGTGGCGACAAACTGGTGGTAGGGAAGATGATCAGATGACAAACAGACAGATGCTATCTGTTTCAAAAAGAAGATAGAAAAGGATCATGGCTCAGAAGTTTATCATCACGCGTCGCGGCATTCTCCGCATGGGGAATGTGGCGATGCACAGAGACCTGCTGCAGACAGGCGATGTCTGCATGGGCGGCGGGTTCTATCAGTTTGACCCCATCGGCACGCGGCTCCTGCTCAGCGGCAGCTCGTACGATTTCGGAGCACCGATGTGGGACTGGCTGATGGACAGCGGACAGACGCTGAAAGTGCCGCACGCCTATCAGGGACTGCGCGTGGTCTATACCCCCGACGATCCCGATGCGGAGCCGCTGGGGATAAGCGAGATGTTTCAGATAGAAGCGATCTGAGGATAACGGGAATACAAAACGTAGAGAACTGAGCATAACGTTTGTATTGGCTCTATAATGTTTCGTGTGGGTAAGCCAATGCTTGCCTCTTTAACTCCATAGTGCCCAAGGGGCACCTCTTGTAACTCTCCGAAAGAAATGAATAAAACTCCGTCACTCCTTTCACTCCGCGTGAGATAACTTCTTGATAAAGATGCGTTTGGATCTCACACGGAGTGAAAGGAGTGACGGAGTTTTAAGGGCTGACAATGTAGGATACAGAGGTGCCCTTTGGGCACTATGGAGTCAAAGGAGCAAGCAACAGCTTCTCCATACGATTCGTTACAGAGCCTTATTTTGGATCAATACAGTCCTAACACGAAGTGGAAGAAGGCCGAAATGCCATATCCGCAGATAGTTGCCACCACCACGTGAACCATGCCGGGGAGCATGAACGAGTGGTTGAGCAGGTACTTACCGATGACGGTTGTGCCCGACCGGTCAAAGTTGACGGTGGCAATATCCGAGGGATAGTTGGGTATGAAGAAGTAACCATAGACGCTTGGCATCACGCCCAGGAGTATCCAGCCCGGTATGCCGAGGGTGTAAGCCAGCGGCAGCATCGATACCACCACGGCTCCCTGCGAGTTGATCAGCACGGAGACGGTGAAGAAGGCTATGGCGATGGTCCACGGATAGGCGGTCACGAGGTCGGTCAGCATCTGCTGCATCTCGGGCTTATAGTTGTCGAAATAGGTATTGGCCATCCATGCTATGCCGTAGATAGCCACCACGGCCACCATACCGCTCTGCCATACTGCACCGCTGATGGCTGCCTTGGGCTTGGCCTTGCAGCAGATGATCATCAGGGCGGCAGCCGAGATCATGACGATCTGTATCACCACATTCATGGCCAGGGGCTTGCTCACGCTCTCGGTTACACCGGCCATGACAACGCCCGCCTTGGCGAGCTGCTTGGCCGTCTCCACCGTCCCGTCGGTCAGGGTGACGTCGGCGGGACCGCCCTTCACGGCCTGAACGGTGTCGAACGATGGCAGCAGGTTGATGTCGAACATGGAGCACACGGAGATGATGACGATCACGGCGAGGGCACAGAGGAAGATATACACGGCGCGGCGGCTCTCCTTCGAGATCACCTTGTCGAGCGTCGTGGCATTGCTGCCATAGATATATTCGCGCTGCTTGGGGTCGGCTATGCGGCTCTGGAACTTCGGATCCTTGTCGAGATCGAGCCCGCGGTGATAGCTTACGGCCACGGCGGCGAGAATACCCATGATGCAGGCGGGAATGGTGAGCATGATGATCTGAATGTTGCTCACGTTAAATCCGTTCTCGGCAGAGATGGCCGAGAAGGCCACCACGGCTGCCGCGATGGGCGAGCAGGTGATGCCGATCTGCGAGGCGATACTTGCCACACCACAGGGACGCTCCGGGCGGATACCCTTCTTCAGTGCAATGTCGCAGATGATGGGCATCAGCGTATAGACCACATGACCCGTTCCTACGAGGACTGTGAGAATGAAGGTGGTGAAGGGAGCCATGATCGTGATACGTTCGGGGTGCTTGCGCAGCAGCTTCTCGGCAATCTGGATCATCCAGTCCATACCGCCCGAGGCCTGAAGCACGCCGGCACAGGTCACGGCGGCAATGATGATGTAGATCACATCGGTAGGTGGGGTGCTGGGCTCAAGCTGGAAACCGAAGACGAGTACGGCAAGTCCGATACCGGAGATGGCACCGAGTGCCAGTGAGCCATAACGTGCACCGATCCATAGAGCTACGAGCACAACGATGAGTTGAATAATCATTAATGTCATGAGGCTATTCTTTAAAAAATTAGTTTGTTATGTTTGGTTCTTCGTTCAGATCGAAAAGATGAATGCCGTCTAAGGGAACATAACATGTTTTCTGTTTTTTGTGTTTGACAAAAATAAAGTTTTCGTCTGATTTATGCAAGCATTTTGGTCTATTTTTCTTTAATTTTGTTGCGTTCGCGAGCACAGGAGGGCATTACAGATGCTATGCCAACCGCATAAAATCAAATTTCTAAACAATATTTTGTAGTGCACAACATTTTTGTTTATCTTTGTGTTCATCAGAAAACGAAGAAACCCAATAGATGGAACAATATATTTCCGGTGAAGATACACAGGTCGCGTGGTACGTGCTCTCTGCCATATATAAAAAGGAGATGGTGGTACGCGATGAGCTCAGAGTGAGAGGCTTTGAGACTTACCTGCCGTTGCATTACGAGCTGACCCGTGGCCGTCACCCCCGACGCCTGCTCCGCCCGGCCATCAGTGCGCTGGTCTTTGTGAAGGCGACTTATCAGCAGTTGTTGGAATACAAGGCCACCACGCGCTATTCGCCCTATATCTATCTGCGGACGACCCGCCAGGGAAACAACTGGGTACCGATTGTGGTGAGCGAACGCGATATGCAGAACTTCATTCGCCTCACGTCTCTGGAAGAGGTGGGGCTGGAGTATTTCCGCCCCGAGGAGCTGAGGCTGGAGAAAGGCGAGAAGGTAAAGATCATGGACGGCGTGTTTGCCGGCATTGTCGGCGAGGTGGTGAAGCTGCCACACAAGCGCGGCGACTATCTCGTGGTCGAGATTGCCGGTGTCACTACGGTAGCCGCCAGGCTGAAGCCAGCCTTCGTGCAGCCGCTATGCCGTAAGGTGGCGCGCTCCACCCATGTGGAGTCTGACGTGGCCCGGCTGGATATGCTGGCCTGTCGTCTGCTCTACGACATGCCCGACGACGATCTGTCTTTCGAGGCGCGATCTATGGTGACGAGCGAGATGCGTACGCTCTGGCAGGCTCTCGACGGCTGTAAGACGGTGCTGCCCCTCGACAAGGCGGCCTGTGCCCTCGCTCATTTCCTTGCAGCTCTGGTCCTGGGCGAGCCCAGTGAGGCCTACGCCCAGCAGCTCGCCATCGTCACGCCGAAGCTTCGCAGCGTGAGTCTGCTTCGTCTCCGTACTTCGATGTATCTCTTCCTCTGCTGTGGCGACGAGGCTTCGGGCCAGTTTGTCAATGACACCCTGGCGCGATGGGACAGGGAAAAACTCAGCGAGGCACAGCGACAGGTGGCCAGCGAGTGGCACAAGGCGCAGCGGCGTTTTGGCAAGTAGTGCCGGTTCTTTCAGGGTTGGCGTTTTTTTCTCATGGCTTTACGCTACTCTGCTACGGATATAGTGCGTGAGTTCAGAATGAGAAAGATATCATGAGCCCCACGAGCTCGCGCTCATGCCAAATGAACTGAGTCAGGGGAAAAGGTCTTTTGTAACATCATGATTTTTCTGGCTTGCAGGGAAATGAGGGGCAAAGAGATTACGGCGCAACTATGCACTGGCTTATGGAATCCGTCAACCTAAATTCCACAAAATATCGAACTGACGATTAACACCGTAATAACTGTGTGAGAAACTCCTTAGAGCCTCTTTTCATACGCTGTAACGGAGTGCTCTTCACGAAAAAGAAGTGAGTTTTTCACGAAGTGAAGGAGTTATGGGACTTCTCCTTTGTTGTTTGTCAAAGTGTCACGGAATTATCCAATTTTGTTTATTTCTCCGATCCGGTCTCCTCGTGTTTCACGTAGATTGCCGTTCTGATTAATATTTGCTTGCGATACTTACAATGTCTAGATGTCGCTTTGTGGTAGGCCTGCATGAAAGCGGTCGGTAAGCCGGCCCTCGTGCAGGCTATTCTTATGGTACTTCCATTTCCCAGGCGATGAACTCGGGGGATGAAAGCATTTGGGGTGCAACGCCTCTTCAAGCTATATAACCGAGATTATTTACACGATTTCCGGCAAAAATCTTGCACATGTCAATAATTCTACAGAAATTTGTGATGAAGCTGCGTATGTGGATGATGATGTCACTTCATGCTTCATACATCACAAGACTACTTAAAATCAATAATATGCGTTTTTTGTCATCTAAATTTCAATAGATTAATTCAACCAAGAAGTTATAATCATAGAATGAAAATGAAGAATAAGATTCTATCGTTATCAGCCGTTCTGCTTGTCTCCGCGCTTACCGTGCACGGTCAGACGCCCTATCTCTCGCGGGTGTGGAATCCGGACAATGGCAACGGCACTTATACCAACCCGGTCCTGTATGCAGACTATAGTGATCCTGATGTAGTGGCGGTGGGCGAAGACTATTATCTCACGGCCAGCAGCTTCAACGAGATTCCCGGTTTGCCGATTCTACATTCCCGCGACCTTGTGCATTGGGAGATTATCGGGCATGCCCTGCAGCGGCAAGAGCCCGATTCGGTCTATCGGTACCCACAGCACGGCAAAGGTGTATGGGCTCCCTCCATACGTTATCATGCCGGAGAATATTACATCTATTGGGGTGACCCGGACTTTGGCGTCATGATGGTGCATGCGCAGAATCCCGCCGGCCCATGGTCTTCGCCGCTCTGCGTACTGCGGGGTAGGGGCATGATAGACACTTGCCCGCTGTGGGACGACGACGGGCGCTGTTATCTCGTCAACGGCTGGGCAGGAAGCCGGGCAGGATTCAACTCCGTGCTTACCATACGTGAGCTCTCTGCCGATGGCACCAAGGTCATTGGGCAGCCGCGTATCGTGTTCGACGGTGGCAATAAGAACCACACTACGGAAGGTCCGAAACTCTATAAGCACGATGGCTGGTACTGGATTCTGTGTCCTGCCGGCGGCGTGGAGCATGGCTGGCAGCTGGCTATGCGGTCGCGCAATATCTATGGCCCCTACGAAGCCCGCACGGTCATGGCACAGGGCACCACTCCGGTCAACGGCCCTCATCAGGGTGGCTGGGTGCATACGTCACAGGGTGAAGACTGGTTCCTGCATTTCAACGATAAGCAGGCCTACGGCAGGGTGGTCTTCCTACAGCCTATGGCGTGGAAGCACGGCTGGCCGGTGATAGGAAACGATGGTGACGGTGACGGCTGCGGGGAGCCTTATCTCACGTATCGCATGCCCAGGTCGGCCTCACGGGATAAGATGAATCCGGTGGAGTCGGACGAGTTTAACTCCACCTCTCTCGGACTGCAGTGGCAATGGGAATCCAACTACGACCAGCTGTGGGGCATGCCGACAGCCAATGGGTGCCTGCGCCTATACACTGCCGACCACCCGGTCGGCGAGCCAAACCTGTGGAGCTGTGGCAATCTGCTCCTGCAGAAGCTGCCTGCTCCATCTTTCACAGCCACCACCAAGCTGCGCTTTGCTGCCAAGGAGGAGGGCGAGTATGGCGGAGTAGTGATGTTGGGGTCCGACTATCAGGCTTTGGTGGTGAAGCGGGTAGGCAAAATGTTCCAGCTCCTGCAACTCTCCTGTAAGGACGCCGATCGTGGCAAAGCCGAGCAGCAGCGCCAGCTGGCTATGCTGCTGCCTACCGATGAAGACCCGATAGCTTACTCGCCGGCTCTCTATCTCGACATTTATCTGCGCATGGAGGTTGCCGACAGTAAGTGCCGCTTCAGCTATTCGCTCGACGGCAAGAAGTTCCAGGCTGTAGGCGATACCTTCGTTATGCGTAAGGGTAAGTGGGTAGGCAGCAAGATGGGATATGTGTCTGAGCGCGATAAGACCACGGGCAACCGCGGCTGGATAGATGCC
>LAHS01000438.1_pt1 | contig 13295 bp, 11 predicted proteins | sample 329651 | NCBI WGS metagenome assembly LAHS01 (sample SAMN03275699, study PRJNA271635) | activated sludge metagenome | isolation source: sample C-1 Sludge from hydrolytic chamber (first chamber) of Anaerobic... | reverse complement strand
TGACGGAGTTTTAAAGGTTGACAATGTAGAATACAGAGGTGCCCTTGGGGCACTATAGAGTTAAAGGAGTAAGCAACGGCATACCCACGCGAAACATTACAGAGCCACAAAATCCTTATGTCATTTCAATCCGCATCTGCGATTTCTTATGTCTCCATAAGCCAACACACGGAGGAAATATCCGCCCGAAACGCGGCCTGACCGCCGACAGACGATCAGCCCCCGCGCCTACCCTTCCATCTCCTTCCGTTCCTCCGTCTTCCCGAAATCGGGATCCACCTTGACAAAAGCAGCCAGCACATACATCACCACACAGCTGATGAGTGTCATGACGAAGAAGTGACGGTAGCCTATCTGCTCCTGCAGCGCACCGGCAATGATGCCCGGAAGCATCATGGAGAGGAACATCATGGCGGAGGCAAGGGCGTAATGGCTCGTCTTATATTCGCCCCGGCTATAATATATAAGGTATAACATGTAGGCCGTCAGGCCGAAGCCGAAGCCGAACTGCTCCACGAAGACACAGACGTTGATGACCAGCAGGCTCGAGGGGAGCGTATAGCTCAGCAGCACATAGACGATCTCGGGCAGCGTGAAGGCGAATACCATAGGCCACAGCCAGCGGCGCAGACCGTCACGGCTGGCCGCCACGCCGCCGAGAATGCCGCCGATGGCCAGTCCCACGATGCCTACCGTGCCCTGCACCAGCCCGTATTCCTGCGGCGACAGCCCCAGTCCGCCGTTGTGGCCGGCATCGATGAGGAAGAGCTCCGACACCTTGGAGAGCAGGCCTTCGGGCATGCGGAAGAACATAATAAACAGGATGGCGAGCACCACCTGATCCTTCTGCATGAACGTGCGGAATGTGCTGAGGAAACCCTGCCAGATGGTTCGCACATCGACATAGGTATGCCTGATGTCCTCGCGGGCATAGGGCAGTGTGTAGTTGTGCCACAGCCACAGAGCCAGAAAGAGTCCCATCACGCCGTAAAGCATCAGGCTCCACGAGAAGGCGATGCTGTTGCGGAACACCACCTGCAGGTTGCCTGCCACCATGACCAGTATGCCCTGTCCGAAGATCGTGGCCAACCGGTCGAACAGCGTGCGTACTCCCATAAAGCCTGCCTGCTGATGGGTGTCAAGACCGAGCATGTAGAACCCATCGGCCGCCACGCAATGGCTTGCCCCGGCGAAGGCCATGACCCAGAAGAAGAAGAGCGAGCCCTGCAGCCAGAACGACGTAGGAATGGTGAAGGCTATGCCGCCAAAGGCCGCTCCCACGAGCACCTCCATGGCAAGAATCCACCACCGCTTGGTCTTCACGAGGTCGATAAACGGGCTCCACACGGGTTTCAGCACCCAGGGCAGGTAAAGCCACGACGTGTAAAAGGTGATGGCGGCATTGCTCAGACCCAGTTGTTTATAGAGTATGACGGATATGGTCATCACCGCCACCGAGGGAAGGCTGTCGCTGAACGTCAGCGACGGCACCCAGGCCCAGGGCGAACGGCGGAATTTAAAAAAAGCAAAGCTGTGTGTCTTGGTTTTTTTCATCAATATTTTCAGGGGTTGTGGGGGTATTAAACCTATGTCGGGGTGTGTTCATTCTATGTGTAGGCCGGTGTGATCACGGCTCCGGGATAGTAATGGTGCAGGATTTCATCGTACCGGTAGCCCTCCTGCCCCATCACGGCGGCACCGATCTGACAGAGCCCTACGCCATGTCCCCAGCCAGCTCCGGTGAGGACGAAGGCAGCGGGATAGCCGTCATGGTCCTCCTGTTCATGATCGACCACGAAGGCAGAGCTGTAGAGGTGGCTCTCGCTCAGCGCGCGCCGTATCTCCAGTTCCTTGCCCACGATGAGCGAACGGTGCTCTCCCACGATCTTCAGTCTCACGATTCGGCCACTCCGCCCGCGTTCCACGGGCACGAGATCCCTGATCCGTCCGAAGTCGATGCCCAGTTTGCGGGAGATGAGTTCGCTGATCTGTTGCTGTGTATAGCTGACCTTCCAACGGTAGAAATCGGTGGTCTCCTGATCGTAATGATTGAGCACCTGCGAGAGGATCCGGCTATCTCGCGTGTTGCAGAAGCTCTCGGGGGCTGTGCGGATCCACCGCTCGGCGTTCGCCTCCACGGTGAGGTCGGGCAGGGCCTCGGCGTTTCTCTGGTCGGCAAGTGCACGCAGATAGGGTTTCGGCGTATCGTCCCAGCAGTACTGAAACTCCTCCATCGCACCGCCACAGCATTTGGAGAAGCGTGCATCGCATATCTCACCCTCGTAGGCGAGCAGCTGTCCACGCGTCTCCTCGATGGCTCGGGCTGCATTGGGATTGGCCTCCCTCGTGATGCCCTGGTAGCGCTGACAGTGATCGTCGGCACACACATCGAACCCCACATGATCCTCCTGATCGTACCAGCGGATAAGCTCCTCGGTCGTCTCCGCGGCCTTCTGCCCTGCCCGCCGTGGCGTGCTGTCCCTGCGGCGGCGCATCTGGGCCAGCAGCCATGAGCGCGAAATGACGGCATGAGCCTTAAGCAGCTGCAGCCCGGAGTTGCTGCTCATCTCGCTCGAGATGACGCTGCGCAGATAGTCTTCCACAGGCAACTCGTTGATGGCACGCACACCACTCCGCTCCGCTACGAGATGCAGCGAACCGGAGAACACCTGCGTCTCGCGCCGTTCCCAATGGAAATGTATGCCGATCGTCACATCGTGCAGGGCAAACGAGGCCTCCGGTGCACAGGGAGTGAACCGCAGCGTATCATAGCTTGTGCCGTTCCAGCTTATTCGTCCGTCCGCACAGGTCACCTCCTGATAACCTGTAACGTGCCGGTTACCTATGAGATAGTCGCCCCGCAAGGCAAACGAGATCTTGCCGCCGCACACAATACCTACCTTGACCAGAGGTTCATGGTCAAAGTATAAGGAGTGAAAGGAAGGTAGTTGGGGCTCATGGCCCAGTGTATGATTGGTGGTCATGACAGAATATCCTATTTTTCAGGCAGCACCAGAAGGCAACGAAAAGGGAGCCATTCCCTACGGTTCACCATAGAGACAATCTCACACCACCTCTACAGTTTATGTGCCGAGTGCAGCCTATCTTCTGCAAAGATAGTGCAAACGAGCACCGTGAGAGCGTGCTCTCTTACGGCCGAGTGCAGCCTATCTTCTGCAAAGATAGTGCAAACGAGCGCCGTGAGAGCGTGCTCTCCTACGGCCGAGTGCAGCCTATCTTCTGCAAAGATAGCTAAAATAGGCCGTAATCGGGTCGGGTTTACTTAAAAAATTTGTATCTTTGCATCTATGAACAAAAGAATAATGCTCGGCATGACGCAGGCTGAGCTCAAAGCTATGGTCAAGTCTTTGGGTATGCCTGCCTTCACCGGAGACCAGATAGCCAAATGGCTCTACATACAGCATGTGACCAGTATCGACGAGATGACCAACATCTCGAAGGCTAACCGTGAGAAGCTGGCCGAGCTATACGAGGTGGGAGCTATGGCCCCCATCGACGCCCAGCACTCGCAGGACGGCACCATCAAGTACCTCTTCCCCGTGCGCACGGAGTCGCACCGACCCGGCGAGGAGGATCAGATCCCTGGCCAGAGAAAGTTTGTCGAGGCCGTGTATATCCCCGAGGAAGACCGCGCCACGCTGTGCGTGTCGTGCGAGGTGGGCTGCAAGATGAACTGCCTGTTCTGCCAGACGGGCAAGCAGGGCTTCGAAGGCTACCTCAGTGCCGCCGATATCCTCAATCAGATCTATAGTCTGCCCGAGCGCGAATCGCTGACCAACATCGTGTTCATGGGGCAGGGCGAACCGATGGATAACCTCGACAACGTGCTCCGTGCCACCGAGATCCTCACCGCTCCCTATGCCTACGCGTGGAGTCCGAAGCGCATCACGGTGAGCAGTATCGGCGTTAAGGATAAGTTGCGCCGCTTCCTCGACGAGAGCGACTGCCACGTGGCCATCAGCCTCCACTCGCCCATACACGAGCAACGCCTCGAGCTGATGCCTGGCGAGAAGACCATGCCAATAGAGGAGACAGTGGAACTGCTGCGCAACTACGACTTCTCGCACCAGCGGCGACTGTCGTTCGAATATATTGTCTTTGGCGGAGTGAACGACTCGATGACGCATGCCCGCGAGGTGGTGAAGCTGCTCAAGGGGCTCTTCTGCCGCGTCAACCTCATACGCTTCCACCAGATACCGGGCGTGAATCTGCACGGTGCCGACCAGAAGAAGATGGAGACGTTCCGCGACTACCTCACCAACCACGGCATCTTCACGACGATACGTGCCAGCCGCGGACAGGATATCTTTGCAGCCTGCGGACTGCTCAGCACGGCAAAGAAGATTGAGGAGCAGCGCAAGAACTCCTGAACCGATGTGCCGCCACGTTCTCCACACCCTGGTTTTACATGGCATCGGCCTTATCTTGACGCTGATGCTGGCTGGCTGTAACGGCCGACAGCCCCTGCGCCCTGTGGCCGGAGGCAGCCCCTACGAGGTGCTGGTGGTGGGCGACAGAAGCGGCATCGTGGCCCAGGTGCTGCAGACCGACGCCATAGGCTTACCCCAGAGCGAGCCCGAATATGACGTATCGGCCGTAGATAGCAGGAAGCTCGGCAGCACCCTCCGGCTCACCCACAGCATCGTTACCGTCAGCATCAATCCACAGATCTATACGCAGACGAGCCTGCACGCAGAGCATAATACGTATGCCAACCAGCAGACGGTGGTCAGAATCAGTACGCCCTCGGTGCACCAGCTGGCAGCCGACAGTGCCACATGGGCCCCCAAGCTCAGGCACATGCTGCAGCGCAACGAACTGCAAAGAGCCCTCGCGAGACTGCGACGCAGACGTAACGTCAAGGCAGAGAAGATGGTGAGGCAGCAGTTTGGCGTGGAAATGTGGATCCCGGAGGATATGACTGCCAGCAGGAAAGGCAACGACTGGCTCTGGCTGAGCAACAACTCGGCTACGGCCATGCAGAACATCGTGATCTATCGCGCACCGCAGGCTCAGAGCCTCCAGGGCTTCATCGCCGTGCGCGACAGTGCAACGGGACGCAACATCAAGGGCGAGACCGACCAGATGCAGATGCACACAGTGGCACCCTCGGTAACTATACATGAGATGAAAATCCACGGACAACCTGTTGTGGTGTGCCGCGGTCTATGGGAGATGACCGGCGACGACATGGGCGGCCCATTCGTGAGCCACTCACGGAAAGGTCTCATCGTGGAGGCTTTCGTGTTCGCCCCCGGACAGAAAAAGAGAAACAAGATGCGGCAGACAGAAGCCGTGCTATATACAATCAAATAAAATATAGAAAGATTCCAAATGGACAATAATAAGAAAATACGCGTGGCCATCACACACGGCGACACCAACGGCATAGGCTATGAAATGATTTTCAAGACCTTTGCCGATATGGAGATGCTGGAACTGTGTACGCCTATCATCTACGGTTCGCCCAAAGTGGCCGCCTATCACCGCAACGCACTGGGAACGGAAGCCAACTTCAGCATCATCAGCAACGCGTCGGAGGCTGAAGACGGACGCGTCAACATGCTGCCGGTTTTTGAGGACGAGGTCAAGGTGGAGCTCGGCGTCTCTACACAGGACTCGTGCAAGGCAGCCGTGAGGGCCCTGGACCGCGCCATCACCGACTATAAGGACGGGCTCTTCGACGTGCTCGTGACCTGTCCCGTCAACAAGAACAACCTCACCCTGGAGGGTTACGCCCTGCCCTGCACCGCCCGCTTCATCGAGGCAAGTATCGGCGACGGGCATAAGGCGCTGGACATTTTCATCAACAGCCAGATGCGTATGACGCTGATGACCGATGACGTTGCCCTGAAAGATGTACCCGCACAGATCACGGCAGAAAGAATCATCGAGAAGATTGCCATATTCTATACCACCCTCAAACGTGACATGCGTATCTCCAATCCGCGTATCGCCGTGCTGGCCCTCAACCCCAACGACAGCGACGAGCACCCTGGCAAGGAGGAGACCGAGGCCATCATTCCCGCCGTGCAGAAGCTCGCCGATGTGGGCGTGAATGCCTTCGGGCCCTATCAGGCCAACGAGTTCTTCGGCTGCGAAGAGTATCGTGCCTTCGATGGTATCCTCGCCATGTACCACGATCAGGGTGTGGCACCGTTCAAGGCACTCAGCCCCGAGAGCAACGTCCACTATCTGGGGGGGCTAAACCTCATCTGTACGGCACCCGATGTAGGACCCGGATACGACATCGCCGGCAAGGGAGTGGCAGACGAATCGCCTCTCCGCCATGCCATCTACGAGGCTATTGACGGATTCCGCAACCGCAACAACTACGACGAGCCATTGGCACACCCCCTGCCTAAGCTCTACCGCGAGCGCAGGGACGACAGTGAGAAGGTGCGCTTCTCCATTCCCAAGAAGCATGAGAACGCCATCAAGGATCGGCAGAAAGCTCACAGCTCGGAAGATAAGCAACAGCAATAATACGCGGAACGATATCACTGATGACTGTCTGGCGATGTGTTCCCATCGTCATTCATTTGATCATTTCGCTAATTCGATCCAATGAACAAGAAATATCAGAACGGCTTCTTCATCTTCGGATTGCTGGTACTCATCATCATGGTTACCCAGCTATCCTTCGCAGAAGTGTGGCAGGGACTGAAGCATGCAGGCTACTGGTTCTTCGCAGTGCTGGCGCTGTGGGGAGTGTTATATGTACTCAACAACGGGGCCTGGTACCTTATTATAAAAGGTGTATGCAGTCAGACTGCACCCGGAGAGCAGAAGCTCGTGCAGCCCGTTAAGTTTGCATGGCTCTACAAAGTCACCATATCGGGCTTTGCACTCAACTATGCCACTCCCGGCGGTCTGATGGGAGGCGAGCCCTACCGTGTCATGGAGCTGGCACCGAAAATAGGCACCGAGCGTGCCTCGTCGTCGGTGATCCTCTACGTGATGACCCATATCTTCAGCCATTTCTGGTTCTGGCTGCTCTCGGCGGTTGTCTTCATCTTCGTCCACCCCATGAATATGCTGCTGGGAACGCTGATTGCCCTTACCATCGCCCTCACCTCTCTGGGCATCTGGTTCTTCATAGCCGGTTACCGTAAAGGGCTGGCCAATCGGGCCATGAACCTGCTGCGCCACATTCCTTTCATCAAGAAATGGGTCCAGCCGTTCATCGAGAAGCACCGCGAACAGCTCGATACCATCGACCAGCAGATTGCCGCGCTGCACCGGCAGAACCCGCACAACTTCGTCGGGGCCCTGCTTCTGGAGTTGTCGTGCCGCATACTCTCCGCCCTGGAGATTTTCTTCATTCTGCTGGTTATTATGCCTCACGTCAACTTCCTCAGCTGCGTGCTGATCCTGGCCTTCACGTCTCTCTTTGCCAATCTGCTTTTTTTCATGCCCCTGCAGCTTGGCGGCCGCGAGGGAGGGTTCCTCATGTCAACCACCACACTGGGCATCAGCGCCAGCGCCGGCATCTTCGTGGCACTCATCGTGCGTATCAGAGAGCTGATCTGGACAGGCATAGGACTGCTGCTCATCAAAATAGAGAAGAAGGCTCTGCCCAGCGATAAGAAGTCGGAGTAAGCGGCGCGACAGCGGCTTTACGCTCTGACGGCGCAGCTTACAGACGGGCAATCTGCTGCAAACGGCACCTATCTTTTTTCTGCCAAAATAGCAGTTTTGTCAATTTTATTATGTAATTTTGTCACCCAATGAATACATCGGAACTGCAAAAAATAAAACAACGTTACAACATCGTTGGCAACAGCGATGGGCTCAACCACGCCCTTGACGTGGCCATGCAGGTGGCACTGACCGACCTGAGCGTGCTCATCATCGGCGAGAGTGGTGTAGGCAAGGAGATTATACCCCGTGTCATTCATGACAATTCTCCCCGTAAACGTGAAAAATATTTTGCCATCAATTGCGGTTCCATTCCCGAGGGTACCATCGACAGCGAGCTCTTCGGTCACGAGAAAGGGGCCTTCACCGGGGCTATCGGCGAGAGTGAAGGCTATTTCGGTGTGGCCAACAAGGGTACAATCTTCCTCGACGAGGTGGGAGAACTGCCCATCGCCACCCAGGCCAGGCTGCTCCGCGTGCTCGAAACGGGCGAATATATCCGCGTGGGAGGGCAGGAAGTGCGTAAGACCGATGTGCGTATCGTGGCTGCCACCAACGTGAACATGCGCAAGGCGATATCTGAAGGCCGCTTCCGCGAAGATCTCTACTACCGCCTGAACACCATACCCATCCAGCTGCCTCCCCTTCGTGACCGTGGTAACGACATCGTTCTGCTGTTCCGCCTCTTTGCCATGCAGATGGCAGAGAAGTACCGCATACCGAAGGTGACACTCACCGAGGACGCCAAGGCACTGCTCATGCAGTATAAATGGCCCGGAAACGTGCGCCAGCTCAAGAACATCACCGAGCAGATGTCGATATTAAGCAAGGTGCGGGAGATTGATGCGGAGGAACTGAGAAAATATATTCCCGAGAATCCTGAGAGTACACAGCTGGCGCCTATCACTGGAAAGGGACAGCATTCTTACGAGAGCGAGCGCGAGATTCTCTATAAAATACTCTACGAACTGCGAGGGAACGTATCAGATCTGCGCCGCGACCTCACCAGCCTTCGTAAACAGCTCGACGACTCCCATAGCCGCGAGGAGGCACTGGCCTACCAACAAAGCAAATATCTTGCGTCTGTACCGGCTCCCCTGCCTGCCATAGACACGAAGTCGGACAACCTTGACCAGACAGCCGTAGAGGCTGAGGCAGAAGAGATCAAGACTGAGCCCGAGAGCCTGAACCTCAACGATCTGGGACGCCAGATGGTGGAAAAGGCTCTGGAACGCAACGGCGGCAACCGTAAGAAAGCCGCTCAGGAGCTCGGCATCTCCGACCGCACACTATACAGAAGAATCAGACAATATGGTCTTGACAAGAGTAAAAATGGATAGAATGATAAAGAATAATCCTGACACGATTCTACGCCACAAGGCCGTCATCAGCATCATGCTGTGCCTGATGCTTACCGTTGCACTGCTCTCTGCATGCAAGATAAGCTACAGCCCCAACGGAGCGAGCATCGATTACACCAAGACAAAGACCATACAGATAGCCGACTTCCCGATCCGAAGCAGCTATGTGTGGGGACCGATGGCACCGCTTTTCAACAACCAGCTGAAGGATACGTATGCCAACCACACTCGCCTGCAGCAGGTGAAACGCAACGGCGACCTCGTGATAGAAGGTGAAATAACGCAGTATTCGCAGCGAAACAAGTCGGTTTCGAGCGAGGGTTATTCGGCACAGACAGAGCTGTCGATCACCGTTAACGTGCGGTTCACCAACAATGCAAACCATAACGAGGACTTCGAAAGGCAGTTTACGGCCACCCAGACCTACGAGACGACGAAAAGTCTCAGCAGCGTTCAGGAAGAGCTGGTGACGCAGATGTGCAAGGATCTGACCGACCAGATCTTCAATGCTACCGTAGCCAACTGGTAAAGAGGCTGTAACCGCACAGCCACAAAGAAACGGAAAGGCTTACCCAAGCCATCACCGAGACCATCGCGAGCCTTATATTTCAAAGAAACAGAAACAATCTCAACCCTGACAAAATGGAGATAGCAGAGCTTATCAAGCATCCGGAACAGCTCGACCGCGAAACGTTGTACGACCTTCGCAGTCTGCTTGCGCTGTACCCTTACTATCAGACCGCCCGCCTTCTCCTGCTGCAGAACCTGTATCTGCTTCACGATCCCTCCTTCAACGAGGAGCTCAAGCGTGCCGCCATCTACATCACCGACCGCAAGGTGATCTTCAATCTGGTAGAAGCTGCACACTATCGTTTCAGCGATCCTGATGCATCGTCCACGGCGTCAGGCACGCATCAGGCAAAAGAGGCCGGGAAAGAGAGCAGAACCATATCGCTGATAGACAGCTTCCTCGATACCATACCCGAAGAGCCCCAGGTCGAACACAAGACAAAACGCAGACCGACGCCGGCAGACGCTGCCATCGATTACGTTTCTTACCTCCTCGAAACAGAAGATATGGAAGAGGAGGAAAAACCGCAGTCGCCACAAATGAAAGGTCAGAGTTTGATCGATAATTTCATCAATAATGAGAGTAAGAAGATACAACTCAAAGAAGAACCAGAGTATCTGCCTACCCTCGACGATGCCGACAGTCAGGAAGGGAATGACGACAATGGGGGCTATCTCACCGAAACATTAGCCAAAATATATATCAAACAGGGCAGATATGACAAGGCTCTTGAAATTATTCAACGTATAAATTTGAATAATTCGAAAAAAAATGCTTACTTTGCAGACCAAATCCGTTTCTTGGAGAAGCTGATATTAAATAATAAAAATAAATAAGTAAAGAATTATGTACACTTTTTTTGTAGTTCTCATCGTCCTGGTTTCCCTGCTGATGATTGGCATTGTGCTTATCCAGGAGTCAAAGGGAGGCGGTCTTTCCAGCAACTTCTCTTCTTCTAACGCTATCATGGGCGTACGCAAGACCACCGACTTTGTAGAGAAAGCCACATGGGCATTGGCTGTTGTGATGGTTGTTATCAGCATTGCCTGCGCATACGTTGCCCCCAAGGCTTCTACCGACCAGAGCGTTCTCGAGAAGGCTGCCACCGAGTCACAGGCCACCAATCCCGTCAATACACAGGGCTTTGGTACAGCTCCCACGCAGAATGCGGCTCCGCAGGAGGGTCCTGCAAAATAAATAAAAAATATTTGGGGATTTATTTGGTCAACCCAGATAAATCCCCTACCTTTGCACTCGCTTAGGAAAAGCAACCAACATGGTGGATGTAGTTCAGTTGGTTAGAGCGTCAGATTGTGGTTCTGAATGTCGTGGGTTCGAGTCCCACCCTCCACCCTTTCCTATCAAGAGGAATATCCCTACGGATATTCCTCTTTTATTTTTCATGCTAAATTTAGGTTAATTTTTGCATGTTTATTTTCACGACTCTACGAAATATCGTATCTTTGCAACGATATGAGAATGCAGACGCATGCAAACAGATACCAGGCCAAGCATAAGTTTATAGCATGGCTGCTGTTGGTACTCTTTATGATGCCAATAGTCGTGAAGGCTGTGCACGTCTGCCAGCTTGATGATTTATCTGCATCAAACACGACAAAGGCAAAGTGTCACAATGCTGACACCTGTGCTGTCTGCCACTTCTTTTTTACTACTTTTGATAAGCCTGCCCTTATCCATTTGGAGGGTATGTTGGTGATGACTGTGGTTTGTCTGATCTTCTTTTTTCAGACAGGCCATACCGTTCAGGAAGTAGCGACCCAAAGTCTGCGGGCTCCCCCCTATCAACTGTAAGTTCCGGATTTCCTTTTATCTTCATGAACCAATCCTATGAATCATATAGGACTGGTGGAGTATGCGTATGTATCATCTTGCCATAGAGACCATGCTACGAGCGTTTTCCATGGTACAGACATACCCTATCTATAAAGCAGACACACGTTGCCTACAGGGGTGCTGTGCTCTGACTGTAGGAATGATACGCATCGATTATAGGAATGATACGCCCTGCCTATAAGAAGACATGGCTCCATTCTTTAGATAAAGACACTCTATCTACAGGGCTGGTACGCCACATTAATAGGATGTGATACACCCTACTCTATCTTCGAATGATAAGGAAATCTCGCAGATAAACATTACCTATACTTTTCTAACATTTAACAAGACATTGAATGAAGGTATTATTATCTTTTATTCTTATGTCATCACCTCTCATGCAGGGCATGCCTATGCAGACATCGGCCCCTGCCGCTCCTGTCGTTACACTCCCGATCGACACTGCACGTGTCGATACAGGTGTGACCTTGCGTGACGTTACCGTGATGGGCAATAAGAAAAAGAACTTTCAGATGAAGACTTCGGTCAACAGCGTGCTGGTTGACCGCGACTTTCTTACCTCTCATTTTGGCGGTAGCCTGATGCAGAGCTTACAGAGTATTCCTGGCGTCAAGGCTATGGCCATCGGCTCCGGGCAGTCGAAGCCTACCATTCGCGGGCTTGGCTTCAACCGCATGGTGGTGGCCGAGGATGGGGTCAAACACGAAGGGCAGCAGTGGGGCGATGACCACGGACTCGAGATCGACCAGTATGCCATCGATCATATCGAGGTCATCAAAGGTCCTGCAGCCCTGCTCTACGGATCGGATGCCATAGGAGGGGTGATCAATCTCTATACCAACCATATCCCTACGAAGCCTTTTCAGGGAAACGTCTCTCTCTTCTCGCGCACCAACAACGCCTCGCTCGGCATGTCCGCACGCATGGAAGGTATGCAAGGCAAGTTCTTCTGGCGCACCAATCTTACGGCCATCGACTATGCCGATTACAAGGTGCCGGCCGACAGCTTCGAGTATTATTCCTATAACATTCCGCTCTATAAGCACCACCTTCGCAACACGGCAGGTCACGAACTCGATGGAAATGTAACCCTGGGATATATGGGCTATCGCGTCCATACCAGCCTGCAGATCTCCGATGCCTACACCAAAAGCGGATTCTTTGCCAATGCTCACGGGCTGGAGGTGCGTCTCTCCGACATCGACTATGATCATTCTTCGCGCGACGTTGACCTGCCCTATCAGAGCGTCAACCATCTGAAGATAGGGAGCCATACGATATATCAGGCCGATCGGTTCTCGCTCGAGGCACGGCTGTCCTACCAGCACAACCTGCGTCGGGAATATTCCGAGCCGACCTCCCACGGCTACATGCCTAAGCCCGACGGTACGCTTGAGCGAGGGTTCTCCAAGCATACGCTCACCGGAATCGTCGAGCTCAATATGCCCATAGCACAGCAGCACCAGCTGAAGGCAGGTATCAGTAGCGAGTATCAGCATAACAGGCGCAGCGGGTGGGGATTTGTCATGCCCGACTTCGAGGCTATAACCTTCGGAGCTTACGCCATAGACCGCTATACCCTCACCCCGAACCTGATCGTCAATGCCGGACTGCGCTACGACATCGGGCGTACCAAGATACACAGTTATCACGACTGGTTTAAGACGCCAGTGAGTAATACTGACTCTGTATATAAGGAACGCTCTACCAACTTCAGCCGCACGCTCGCCAGCATGACCTGGTCGGCAGGCATCAACTATAGCATAGGAGAATGGATACTCAAGGCCAATGTGGGCAAGAGCTTCCGCATGCCTATCCCCAAAGAGCTGGGAGCCGACGGCGTG
>LAHS01003618.1_pt1 | contig 13319 bp, 9 predicted proteins | sample 329651 | NCBI WGS metagenome assembly LAHS01 (sample SAMN03275699, study PRJNA271635) | activated sludge metagenome | isolation source: sample C-1 Sludge from hydrolytic chamber (first chamber) of Anaerobic... | reverse complement strand
CCGGTGTCGATGATCGTGTCGATGATGCGCTGGTGGTAGGAGAGACGGGCCTCGCGCTCGTCGGGGGAGATGTGGAGCAGCTCGTCGATGATGTAGGCGTACTCGACGGGCATGGCCTTGCGCACCTTGGAGCGGGTGTACGAGCTCGAGAGGCGCCGCGCCAGTCGCACGAGCCGCATGAGCGTGATGGCGTACCACTCCTCGGTGGCGCGGCCCTCCTCGTGGATGCGGCGGAGCTTTGCCTTGGGGTAGTAGATGAGCGTGCAGAGCTCGGCCTGCTCGTCCTTGGTGAGCTCGAACTTGAAGGTCGACTCGACGCGCTCGCGGATGACGCCGGAGCAGTTGTTGAGGATGTGCTCGAAGGCCTCGTACTCGCCGTGGACGTCCGAGACGAAGTGCTCGGTGCCCTTCGGCAGGTTGAGGATGGCCTCGAGGTTGATGATCTCGGTGTAGACGGCCTTGGTCGTCGGGAACTTCTCCGAAAGAAGCTCGAGATACTTGAGGTGCTCGTCGCTCCTGATCGCTGGATCCGTCATCGCTGCTCCCCCTGTCGTTCTCCCCGTGCCTCCATTATCGAGTTCGGGGGCATGACTTGGAACATGGAATCGGTATCGCCCACAAAAGCCCTTGCTGGAAAAGGGGACAGGTTGCTTTTCCAGGTCCTCTATTCCGACGATTCGGCCAGCGGCGAACAAGAGCCGACGGCCGAGAAGCCCGAGGGAGCGGAGTCCACCACGCAGGGGCGAGATGCCCTCGAGCCTCCACATGCTCGAGGGCTTGTGTTATGCCGGCGAGATGATGCTCCCGCGTCGCCGTGTTACGCTAATGGCGGACGAAAGGCCGACGGGGGCGGGGCCAAGGGTCGAGTCGAACGAGGCGCTGTCAAGAAGGTGCTCACCGAGAGGAGCCAGGCACATGAAGAAGTATCTGAACATCTCGCTCGCGTATTCCGTCGCCGCGATGGCCGGCGGCGTCTTCTACCGCGAGTTCACCAAGTGGAACGGTTACACGGGCGTTACCGCCCTCGGCAAGGTTCACGTGCACCTGTTCCTTCTCGGCATGGTGATGTTCCTGCTCGTCGCTCTGTTCGCTGACAGATTCGACCTCTCCGGGGACGGGCGCTTCCGCGCCTTCATGCGCATCTATAACGTCGGCGTGCCTCTCACCGCATGCATGCTGGTGGTCCGCGGGGTCACGCAGGTGCTCGCGACGCCGCTTTCCCCGGCGGCGGACTCCGCCATCTCCGGCATCGCGGGAATCGGCCACATCCTGGTCGGCGTCGGCCTGATTCTGCTGCTGCTCTCCCTAAGGCAAGCCGCGACGAAGGAGTCGTGAGATGGTGTCGGTGATTCAGGACGTTCTCGTCGCCTATCCCCAGCAGCTCGTCCAGCGACATGCTCCTCGCCGGGGTGCGATGGTCCTGATGTCACCGGCGGCCCCTTTTCGTCGTATTTCGGGGCCGCACGCGAAGATATGACCGTCAATCAAACGGAGTGAGGGGCGCATGGAGAAACCAAAGGTACACGCGCTGCCGTGGCAGAGCGGCCCTGGTTCTGACGGCATTGGCGAGAAGAGCGCCATCGGTGATGACGTCTCCGACGGACGGTCCGCGCCCGAGCAGCCTGCCGCCTCCATGCAGCCCGCTGACGGAGGTCATGTCTCGCCCGCGCCGCCGTCCCCGAGCTCTGAGCGTGCCGATTCCGCCTCTCGTGCGTCCTCATCGAGCCACGTCATCGTCGCGGTCCTGTCGGTCGTCTTCGTCTGCCTGCTTGTCTTCAGCGTCTTCGCCTTGAAGCCGATCACGAATCTGATTCGCGACGCTTGGTCGTCGACGACCACGGACACGAACCCGGACTCGACGACGAGCTCGAACACGATCACGGACACGAGCACGTCGTCCCCGACGACCCCGGACACGACCGCGACGCCTCAGACACCCATTGCCGGCGAGTCGGACAAGGGCCTCTTCTCCAACTCGTCCGATGACGACGCCGGCAGCCGGGGCACCGGGGAGATAATTCCCACCTGGAACGACTCCGTCTCCTACACCTGCACGAAGGAGACGTACGACAACGTGACCACGACGGCGGGCGACCCCTACGACGGCCTTGATTTTGCCATCTCGTATCCGCAGGTGCAGAACCTCGCCTCGGGGCAGCAGGACGCCGTCAACGCCCTCATCAAGGACAAGGCCCTGCGCTGGGCGACTCGCATGTACCTTGATCCCGATCCGAGCGTCCAGTCGGTCATCGACGAGGCGTCCCAGGGCGGCAAGACCTACATCGCGAGTCATGTGACGAGCTACATCACCTACAACGACGAGCACCTGCTGAGCATCGCCTTCGTCGATCACTACTTCATGGGGTCGATCTACGGCGAGTTTCTCGACATGCGAACCCTGAACGTGAACCTCGACACCGGTGAGGCCTACACGATCGACGACATCCTCGAGCCCGACGAGAGCACGGCGACCCAGTGGCTCGCCGACACGAAGAACGAGAAGGACGGCGGCGACTACTTCACGAAGGAGGTCTCCGCCAGCATGCTCACGAAGATTCTCCAGAACGATGACAGGATCTCGAACCGCTACTTCAGCAACTTCTTCGTTGACGGCAACAAGAGCATCGAGATCGGCGTCACATACCATTTCAAGAGCAACGACGGGGACAGGATCGCCCACGGCTGGGCAGCCGAGGCGTTCACGCCGTCGAGCCTCTCGAGCATTCGGAAACCCAGCGCCTTCTGGGCATTGATCGGAGCATGAAGCAGGGGAAAGACCACCTTGGCCAGGTGCAGGCGGCGTGGGTCATCCCCCATCGTCCAAGCGAGAGCAGGGGTAGGCGGTGCACCGGTTAATCCAGCCCTACCCGCCCGCTATCCCCGTGTGGGCTTCTCGGCGCGCACCGCGATCATGGAGGGTATGCCCAGCTCGTGAAGGCGGCCTTCGCCGTTGGTGTCCTCGTAGAGGTCGCGTATCACGAGTCCCGCGCGCAGCATCCCTCCGAGAAGCTCCTCGAGGGAGTGGGAGAACTGCATGCCCGCGTCGGAGCTCTCGAGCGACTCCACGAGCGAGGGGTCGGCGACGGGGTCGAAGGGCAGCCCCCGCACGATGCTCGTCTCGTCATCGTCCACGATGTAGTCGATGCCCAGGTCAAGGCCAGTGAGAAGCACCGCGCCCGGCTCCATGACGCGGGCGACCTCGCGCCATATGGGCTCAACTTCGCGCACGTAGCAGAACGAGACCGGGTTGACCACGAGCCCGAAGCTCTCGTCCGCGAAGGGCAGCCCCAGCGTCATGTCGGCGCGCACGACCTCGATGTCGTAGCCCTCGCGCTCGGCGACGAGCCGCTCGGCGTCGAGCTGGGCAGGCGTGTAGTCGAGCACGCAGCAGCGCGCGCCCGCGGCCGTGAGGAGGGGCATCTGCTGCCCGCCGCCCGAGGCGAGCCCGAGCACGCGGGTCCCGACGAGGGGCGGGAACCACGCGCGCGGCACGGGCTTCGTGGGCGTCAGCAGGATCTGCCAGTCGCCGTCGACCGCGCGGGCGTACTCCTCGTGGGAGATCGGCCGTCCCCACTCCCAGCCCTCCGCGATCCACCGCGTGATCGCCTCGGCGTTGACGTCCTGGTAGCTCTTCTCGGGCATGGTTCCTCCTGGGGGAGAGCCACGGCGTACGCGCAGGTCGTGGCATTTGTGGGACGTGCGAACATAACCTCGCGCGATTCCCGGCTGACGGCGTTCGCGCCGTTCGTGAGTGCTATCATACCGCCTACGGCTGTGATGGGGAGAGTACCCGGGGCAGCGTGGTCGACAGAGAGCGGGGGTGCTGAGAGCCCGCGTCCACGTCCCGGCGAAAATCACCCCGGAGCTGCGGCCCCAAAGCGCGAAGGCGCGAGTAGGCGTCGCCGGCAGACCACCGACATCGGTCAACCGAGTATGGCGGAGTACCGCTCGCTGGGTGGTCGCAAGCGAAGTGTGCATTCGAACGCTTCGTCCCAGCAGGAGGGACGGGCGTTTTTTTGTGGGCGTCCGTTTGAGGCGAAGGGATCGCAAGGTGGCAAACCAGTACAAGAAGACCACGAACCTGCCCAAGACCGAGTTCCCGATGCGAGCGAGCCTGGCGCAGAACGAGCCCAAGCGGCTCGCGGCGTGGGAGGACGCGGGCGTCTACGAGCTCATGCTCAAGAAGAACGAGGGGCACGAGAAGTTCGTCCTCCATGACGGCCCCCCGTACGCCAACGGCCCCATCCACCTGGGTCACGCCCAGAACAAGATCTCCAAGGACATCATCAACCGCTACTGGGCCATGCAGGGCTACCAGACGCCGTACGTCCCCGGCTGGGACTGCCACGGCCAGCCCATCGAGCACAAGGTCGAGGAGATGCTCGGCACCGAGAAGTTCAACCAGCTTCCCACCGAGAAGGTCCGCGAGCTCTGCCGCAAGATGGCCGTCGAGCAGGTTGACACCCAGCGCCAGGGCTTCAGGCGCCTCGGCGTCCTCGCCGAGTGGGACAACCCCTACCTCACCTACGTCAACGACTACGACGCCACCGACATCGAGATCTTCAAGGCCATCTTCGACAGCGGCGCCATCTACCGCGGCCGCAAGCCCGTGCACTGGTGCAGCCACTGCCACACCGCCCTCGCCGAGGCCGAGATCGAGTACGGCGACGAGGTGAGCCCCGCCATCTTCGTGCGCTTCGAGATGACCACCGTCCCCGCCGGTCTCGAGGCCTGGAAGGACAGCCTCTGGGTCGACATCTGGACGACCACGCCGTGGACCCTTCCCGCCGACGACGCCGTGATCCTCCACCCCGAGGCGGAGTACGTCGCCGTCCTGGTCGACGGCCGCGCCGAGATCATGGCCGAGGCGCTCGTCGAGCGGTGCTGCGCGAAGTTCGGCTACGAGTCGTACGAGCTCGCCACGGGTGCCGACGGCTCGACCTGGCACATGAACGGCGTCGAGCTCTGCCACAACAAGTACCTCCAGCCGATCTTCGGCGACCAGGGCGTCGAGGGCGAGTTCATCTACGCCGACTACGTCACGCTCGACGACGGCACCGGCGTGGTCCACACCGCCCCCGGACACGGCGTCGACGACTACAACGCCGGCATGCGCTTCGGCATCCCCGTCGTCATGCCCGTCGACGACGACGGCCGCTTCTACAAGGGCGAGGGCCTCGGAACCGGCGGTCCCTGGTCCGGCATGGAGGTCAACGAGGCCAACCCCAAGATCATCGAGTGGCTCCGCGAGCGCGGCACGCTCATCCTCCACGAGGACATCACCCACAGCTACCCGCACTGCTGGCGCTGCAAGCAGCCCGTCATCTTCCGCGCCACGAGCCAGTGGTTCGTCTCGATGGACAAGACCGGGCTCCGGAAGAAGGCCCTCGAGGAGCTCTCGAAGGTCGCGTTCTACCCCTCGCACGCCATCAAGCGCATCGGCTCGATGGTGGAGGGCAGGCCCGACTGGTGCATCTCCCGCCAGCGCAACTGGGGCGTGCCCATCCCGGCCTTCACCTGCCAGGACTGCGGCGAGACGGTCATGAACGACGCGACCCTCGACAAGGTCATCACGCTCTTCCGCGAGAAGGGCTCCGACGCCTGGTTCACCGACGACCCCGCGAGCTACCTCGGCGACGCCTGCACCTGCCCCGCCTGCGGCAGCCACGACCTCAAGGCCAACCCCGACATCCTCGACGTGTGGTGGGACTCCGGCGTGAGCCACACCGCCGTCTGCAGGCACCGCGGCTACCTCAAGTTCCCGGCCGACATGTACCTCGAGGGCTCCGACCAGCACCGCGGCTGGTTCATGAGCTCGCTCATGACGAGCGTCGGCGCCTACGGCGTCGCGCCCTACAAGTCGGTCGTCTCGCAGGGCTTCACCCTCGACGGCCAGGGCCGCAAGATGTCCAAGTCGCTCGGCAACGTCATCGACCCCAACGGGGAGTGCGACACCCGCGGCGCCGACGTTCTGCGCCTCTGGGTCGCCTCGGTCGACACCTCGACCGACGTCCCCTGCGACTCGACGATCCTCGACCACGTGGGCGAGGCGTACCGCAAGATCCGCAACACCTTCCGCTTCCTCCTCGGCGAGATCGAGGGCCAGTTCGACCCCGCGACCGACGCCGTCGCGACGGCCGACCTGCTCCCGTACGACCGCCTCGTCCTCGCGCACCTGTGCGAGGTCCACGACCAGGCGAGCGAGGCCTACCGCGGCTACCGCTTCAACGTGGTCTTCCGTCTGCTCTACGACTACGTGACCGAGCTCTCCAACGGCTACCTCAACGCCACGAAGGACCGCGTCTACTGCGACGGCGCCACGAGCTTCGAGCGCAGGAGCGCCCTGACCACGTGGACGCAGATCCTCTCCATGCTCGTCCACGACTTTCAGCCGATTCTGGTCTACACGACCGACGAGGTCATGCAGTACCTGCCCGCCTCCATGCGCGACGGCCAGGACTACGCGGCCCTTCTCGACTGGTACCAGGCACCCATGACCGCCGACGAGTACCGCGCGCTCCTGCCCGCGTACGAGGCGCTGGTCGAGGCCCGCGCGGCCTTCACGAAGGCCTACGAGGACGCTCAGGCGTCCGGTACCGTCACCGAGAAGACCTCGCAGGCCGCTCGCGCCGAGCTCACGGTTCCCGAGGACGCCTACGCGCTCCTCGCGGGCGACGGCGCCTGCGACCTCGCCGAGCCCTTCGTGTGCTCCGAGGTGTGCGTCGAGCGCGGCGAGGACTACGCCTGCACCGTGCTGCCCGCACGCGGCGAGAAGTGCCCGAGGTGCTGGAACTGGCGTGAGCTGGGCGAGGACGGGCTCTGCGCGCGCTGTCACGACGTCATCGAGAACATCGGGGAGTAGGACTCTTGGATCAGACGAAGATGACCTGCTGGCGAGGGTTTCGGGCCATGCTCTACGGCATTATCGTCGTGGTCGTGGTCGTGCTCGACCAGGCCACGAAGGCAGCCGTGAGGCATCTCCTCGACGTCGGCGAGTCCACGGGCTTCATCCCCGGCGTGCTCGACCTCAGGCTCGTGGAGAACACGGGCGCGGCCTTCTCGCTCGGCAGGGGTGCCGGGCCGCTCTTCATCGCGGTGGCGATCGCCATCCTCGCCGCCGGCTGGGTCTTCGTCTGGAAGCGCACCGACGCGCCGCTCTCGCTCGCGATCTCCATCGCCTGCGTGGCCGGCGGTGGCGTGGGCAACATGATCGACCGGATGGTCATGGGCTACGTCACCGACTTCCTGGCGACCACCTTCGTGAGCTTCCCGGTGTTCAACGTCGCGGACATGTTCGTGACCTGCGGCGTCGTCATCTCGTTCGTGATCTACACGGCGTGGGAGTCCCGACGCGAGCACGCGGCGGGCAAGACCGACGTCAGCTCCCACGAGGCGTAGGGTTATCGAGGTCATTGTCATGTGCGGCGCCGTCCCCGGCCCGGGGGCGGCGCCGTTCGCATAGAGTAGGGTTGTTGCTGGCGAGAAGGACCGTGGAGGGAGGGGTTGCGACATGCTCGGACGTGTGACGGAGGCTCTCGTGGGGCCGGACGACGACGGCGAGAGACTCGACGCCTTCGTGGCGTCGATGCCGTACTGCCCCTCGCGAAGCGCCTGCGCCCGCCTCATCGAGGAGGGCCGCGTGACCATCAACTCCACCTCGGCCCTCTCCAAGAGCGAGCGCGTCGCCCTGGGCGACCGCGTCTCGGTCGAGCTTCCCGAGCCCGAGGACGAGGGCGGCCCCCTCGCGCCGAACCCGGACATCCCCCTCGACATCCGCTATGAGGACGACCGCCTCATCGTCCTCTCCAAGCAGGCGGGTCTCGTGTGCCACCCCAGCCCGGGGCATGCGCAGGACAGCCTCGCCAACGCGCTCGTCGCGCACTGCGGCTACGACCACCTGGGGCTTCTCCAGGGCGAGGACCGTCCCGGCATCGTGCACCGCCTCGACATGGACACCTCCGGCCTCATGGTCTGCGCCAAGGACGACGAGATGCAGCGGGCCCTCCAGGACCTCATCCGCCTTCGCGTGCTCGACCGTCGCTACCTGGTGCTCGTTCACGGCTACGTGGCTCCCGAGACGGGCACGATCACCACGGGCATCGCCCGGTCGACCCGGGACCGGCTGCGCATGGCCGTGTCGGACGACCCCGGCGCGCGCGAGGCGATCACCACCTTCACGACGCTCGAGCGCTTCGAGGCGGGGCGGCGCGACGAGGGCTACTCGCTCCTGGAGTGCCACCTCTACACCGGCCGCACGCATCAGATTCGCGTGCACATGCGCCACATCTCCCACCAGGTGGTCGGCGACCAGCTCTACGGGCGGGGGGATGACCGCCAGAACCTCGGTCTGGATCGCCAGTTCCTGCACTCGTGGCACATCCGCTTTGACCATCCGGCCTCGGGCAAGACCATCGAGCTTGCCGACTGCCTCCCCCCGGACCTCTCGGGTGTACTAGAATCTATTCAGGAAAGGTCCATGGGACGCACGGAGGCGGGGAGCGTCATTTGCCCGCAGATCCTGACCAGCGGACTGACCGACGGCACCATCGCGGAGGGATAGGGCGCATGGAGTTCAACAAGCTAGGCATCACGCCAATCGTGGTCTTCAACCTGATCATCTGGCTCTTCTTCACCCTCGCGTACTTCTACCAGTTCGTCTACATGATTCGCGTGTGGGCAAGGGGCACGGTCGTCCTTCCCCCCGCCAAGAAGCAGCACACCTTCGCGTTCTTCATCTCGGCGCACAACGAGGAGCCCGTCATCGGCAACCTCGTGAGGTCGATCCTCTCGCAGGACTATCCGCGCGAGCTCATCGACTGCTTCGTCGTGTGCGACGCCTGCACGGACAACACCCATGAGATGGCCGAGCAGGCTGGCGCCATCGTCTGGGACCGAAACGACCTCGCGCGCCGCGGCAAGAGCTGGGCCATGGACTACGGCTTCGACCGCATCCTCAACGAGTATGGCGACAAGTACGACGCGTTCTTCGTCTTCGACGCGGACAACCTCGTCTCACCCAACTACACCACGATCATGAACCAGGCCTTCGACGCGGGCTACCTCGTGGCCACGAGCTACCGCAACTCCAAGAACTTCGACTCCAGCTGGATCAGCGCCGGCAACGCGCTCTGGTTCATGCGCGAGGCGAAGTTCCTCAACAACGCCCGCATGATGGTCGGCACGAGCTGCGCCATCTCGGGGTCGGGGTGGATGGTCTCCGAGAAGATCGTCCGCGGCATGCACGGCTGGGACTTCCACACCCTCACCGAGGACATCCAGTTCTCGACCTTCTGCGCCGCCAACAACATCCAGATCGGCTTCGCGCCGGCGGAGTTCTACGACGAGCAGCCCGTCACGTTCAAGGCGTCCTGGGTGCAGCGCCTGAGGTGGACGAAGGGCTTCTACCAGGTGTTCTTCTCGTACAAGGGAGACCTCGGCAAGGGCATCAGGCACCGCCAGTTCGCCTCGTACGACATGATGATGACCATCGCGCCGGGGATGCTCCTCACGCTGCTCTCGGCCTTCATCAACTCGACCTACCTCATCATCGGCTCGCTCAGCCACGGCTTCCTCGTCACGGAGGCCGAGCTCTCCATGTGCGTGGGCTCGCTCGTGATGACCTTCGGGTCGATGTACGTCGTGTTCTTCATCCTCGCGGTCATCACGACGATCTCGGAGCGCTCGCACATCCACTCCAAGTCCAAGGTCCGCATCTTCACGAACCTGTTCACGTTCCCGATCTTCATGATGACCTACGTGCCCATGGCCGTCGTCGCCCTGTTCAAGAAGGTCGAGTGGGTTCCCACCAAGCACGACATCGCCGTCAACGTCGAGGACGTGCTGAGCGCGGACACCGCCCAGTAGGGGAGAGCAGAGAGAAGAATGACGCCCCGGTGCGATCGGCTCGCACCGGGGCGTCTGCGTTCTCGGCGTGCTCTGGTCGAGAAGCGCTACGCGCAGCAGCCCTCGACCCAGCTGATGAAGTTGGTCGCGGCGTCGCCCGTCCGCTCGGCGGTGGTGTGGGCGAGCCCCCAGACCGTCTCGAAGTCCACGTCCTGCACGTTCGAGTTCGCCTCGAGCGCGAGGGCGAGGTTCATCTCGGTGGTGAGCGAGGTGTCGCCCTGGTCGATGCCGGTGCGGATGCGCCAGTGGGCGGCCGGGGTGGCGCTTCCGAAGCCCTCGTAGCCCTCGCAGACGAAGTACATGGGGTTGTACATCTTCTGGCGGTCGGCCGTGAGCGTGCCGAGGTCGTCCGTGTCGCTCATGTCGCCCTTGTAGGCGTCGACGTAGCTCGAGTCGAAGTCCGAGCACGCCGCGTAGCTGCTCTGGTTGTCGGTGAGCAGCTTCGACATGGTCGCGTCAAAGTGGAGGGCGTCGGACTCGGAGTTGCCGAAGAGGTAGTTCTCGGCCTGGCTCCTTTCGAGGGAGTCGAAGGCGCCCACGTCCTTGGAGGCGGACTTGCAGTGCGTCACGAAGGCGCCCATGCTCGTGATCGTGGCGGTGTTGGTCGAGGAGTCGTAGCTCACCCACTCGGTGTCGGAGTTGAGCGATGCGATGTAGTCCTCGACCGTCTCGTAGGTCGTGGAGTCTGTGCTCGAGCTGGAGCCCATCATCCCGCCGGAGGGCATCCCACCAGACGGGGCGCCGGAGCTTGACGAGTCACTCGGGGCGGAGCCGGACGGCATCGAGCCGGACGGGGCGCCGGAGCTTGATGAGTCGCTCGGAGCGGATCCGCCCGAGCGGCCACCGCTCGAGCTGCCGCCGCCAAAGCCGCCGTCGGCCATGGTCGTCGAGGAGGGCGTGTAGGGGAAGGTCGTGTCGGTGAGGAAGTTGTTTAGCGAGCCCTCGATGACGGACACCACCTGGTCGTAGTAGCTGCCCGAGGTGTAGGTTCCCTCGCCGCCCTCGCTGAGCCCGAGCACGTTGCCCTGGGCGTCGACGAGCCCGACCTCGTTGATCCAAGTGGCAAAGGACTCGGCGAGGTCGCCTGAGAAGACCTTGGTCCAGGTGCCGTCGGCGCGCGTGCCGCTCGTCGCGAAATGGCCCATCATCCACTCGTATGCCTCGTCGGCCTCGTCAAGGGCGGTGATCGGGCACCAGCACATCGAGCCCGTGACGGCGTCGGAGATCGCGCTGCCGCTATCGTCGGTCATGGCCGCGCCGATTGACTCGAGGTAGGGGTAGTAGAGCTCGGAGTCGCCCGTGGCACCCATGAGGGAGCTCTGGGCGCCGCCGCCGGAGTGGCCGAACGTGAAAACCTTCTTCGCGCCGCCCGGAATCGCGGAGGAGCTGTAGCGCAGGCAGCGGACGGCGGCCTTGAGGTCCGTCACGCCCCAGGGGGCTCCGCCGGCGAAGCTGGTGCCGTCGGAGTTCTCACCGTTGTTGCGGCCGCGGCAGCCAGGATAGACGTAGACGAGGCCGGCGGAGAGGTAGCTCGTGACACCATCGGCGCTGTACGAGGTCGGTGCGGGCTGAGCTGCGTAACCTGCGGTGTTCACGGGGATGACCACGGGGGCGCTCGAGGCGGTAAAGCTGCCCACGGTGCCGGACTCGTTGACCTTGCAGGTGTAGGTCCCGTCACCGTTTGCCGTGCCGGTGAAGTAGCTGCCGGGCACGTAGATGCCCATGGACTCGTAGTCGGTCGCGGCTGGGGTCGTGCAGTACTGGACGCCGATCTGGTAGTAGACGTCGTTGTCCGTGTCGTAGCTCCAGGCGGCGTCGTTGATGACGATGGTTGACATATCGCCGTTGTTGGTGCCGGCGGTCGTGGAGGCGCTCGTCTGCGAGGACGAGGTCGACGCGGAGGTGCTTCCGGTCGAGCTCGAGCATCCGGCGAGGCCGAGTGCCGCGAGGCCTCCCGTCATGAGGAAGGACCTGCGGGAGAGGTTGAGGTTCGTGTGGTTGTGACGGCTGGACAGAGTCATGGTGGCTCCCTTCGTGGGAATCGCGTCGCGCCAAGTGTGATCCGGCAATGGCACGTTCTTGTGACTGTCTGCCTGCGATTGGCGCCAGTCTACCGTCCTCCTCGCGGCCCCGAAACTGAAAGAGACCGTTCCCACAGCATCGAAACATACCTTAGGTTACCTGAAAGAACGGGGCCTTCTCGCCCCGTGCTATGCGTTCAAACACGACAGCGTTTTTTGAACAATGGTCAAGTGAGCGTTGTTGGTGCAGATATGGTACGCGTGAAATTTGACCCATTCCCTTTGCTACCTTGAGTGGGCATTCAACGCGTTGCAAGGCAGGGCTTCTCCAAGGAGGCAGGCATGGCGGACTACGTTCTCGTCACCGAATCAGGTTCGGACGTCTCGAAGGAAGTCGCCGAGCGATACGGCATCGTCGTCGTCCCCATGCACGTGAACTTCGAGGGCGCGGAGCATGACGACGGGACGTTCACGACGGAGGAGCTCTACGCGAGCTACCGGCGGACGGGAAAGCTTCCCCACACGAGCGGCTGCTCGCCGCAGGACTTCTCCGACGCCTTCGACCGCATCCACGCGGAGAGGCCCGAGGCGCATATCTTCTACCTCGCGTATTCCGCCGTCACCACGGTCTCCTTCGCCTCGGCGCAGTGCGCGGCCGAGAACCGCGACTACGTGACGAGCGTCGACACCAAGAGCGTCTCCTCGGGGCTCCAGATGGTGGTCACCAACACGGCCCGCTTCCTCGAGGCTCATCCCGACGCCACCGTCGACGAGGTCAGGGCCTTCGCCGAGGACCAGGTCCGCCGCATTCGCATGGCCTTCATCCCCGGCGACCTCGACTACCTGCGCGCGGGCGGACGTCTCTCGAACGTCGCCTTCCTCGGCGCGACGCTCCTGCGGATCAAGCCCACCGTCGAGATCATCGATGGCAGGCTCATCGCCACGAAGAAGCGCCGCGGCACGATGCTCAAGTGCGCCGTCGCCCTCACCGAGGACTTTCTCGCCGCCGAGCCCATGGACGGCTCGAGGGTGAACTTCATCTACTCCGTGGGCGACGGCCCCGACCCCATCCTCCAGAAGGTCGTCGAGAAGATCGCCAGAAGGCATGGCTTCGAGCAGATCGACTGGGTCAAGACGGGCTGCGTCATCGCGTCGCACGCTGGCCCAGGGTCCTTCGGCATCGTGGCCTGTGCGCGCCAGGTGTGATTCGTCGTACCTGCGACGTTCCGTGTTACCGTGATGTTCCCCCACCAATGGAAGGGCGGCACATCCATGTACCGAATCATCGCCAGCGACCTCGACGAGACGCTCCTGAACGACGAGCACGTCGTCTCCCGACGCAACGTCGAGGCCATCCGCGCAGCTCGCGAGCTGGGCGTGAAGTTCGTCCCCACG
>LAHS01001646.1_pt1 | contig 13319 bp, 12 predicted proteins | sample 329651 | NCBI WGS metagenome assembly LAHS01 (sample SAMN03275699, study PRJNA271635) | activated sludge metagenome | isolation source: sample C-1 Sludge from hydrolytic chamber (first chamber) of Anaerobic... | reverse complement strand
GGACGGGTCATCGCTCAGGAACGTCGTGGTTCTCGGCTTCGTGAGCTTCTTCGCCGACCTCTCCACCGAGATGGTCTATCCCCTCATCCCCCTGTTCCTGACCGGGGCCTTCGGCGCCACGCCGGCGCTCGTCGGCGTCATCGAGGGAATCGCCGAGAGCACCGCGAGCCTTCTCCGCGTCTTCTCGGGCTACATCGCCGACAAGTACCAGCGCAAGAAGCCGCTCGCGTTCGTCGGCTACGCGACGGGGCTCGTCTACAAGCTCGCCCTCATCCTCGCCACGTCGTGGACGGGGGTTCTCGCCGCCCGCGTGCTCGACCGCATCGGCAAGGGCATCCGCACCGCGCCGCGAGACGTCATGGTGGCCGAGAGCGGCTCGGCCGACCAGCTGGGGATGGCCTACGGACTGCGCGAGACCCTCGACATGGCAGGGTCGGCGCTCGGAATCCTGGTAGCCTACCTGCTCGTCACGTACATGGGCGGCTCGCTCGACCTCGAGGGGTACCGACACGTCTTCGCCATCTCGGCCATCCCCGTCGTCGTGGCGCTCTGTCTCTTCCCGCTGCTCCGCGAGAAGCGCACGCACGCCACGGCCGTCCCGCGCGAGCGCTTCTGGGAGAAGGCCCGCTCGCTCGACCACGACCTTCGGCTCTATCTCGTCGTCGCGACCCTCTTCACGCTCGGCAACTCGTCGAACGCCTTCCTGCTGCTCCGTGCCGGCGACGTGGGCTTCGATGCCGGCGGAACCATCCTTCTCTACCTCGCCTACAACGCGAGCTGCTCGGTGCTCTCGATTCCCCTGGGGAAGCTCTCCGACCGCATCGGCCGCAAACACGTGCTGGTGGCGGGCTACGTCATCTTCGCGGTGGTCTACTTCGTCTTCGCCTTCCCCGTGGCACCCGAGGTGCTCGTGGCGGCGTTCATCGCCTACGGCGCCTACCAGGCCGTAATCATGGGCGCCGAGCGGGCCTTCATCGCCGAGATCGCACCTCCCGAGCTCAAGGGCACCATGCTGGGCTTGGAGTCGACGCTGGTGGGCATCGCCCTCATGCCGGCGAGCGCCATCGCGGGCGCGCTCTGGGTGGCCTTCGGCGGCTGGGCCCCGTTCACGCTGGGGGCGACGCTCGCCCTCGCCGCGGCGGCGGTCCTCGCGTTTGGGCTGAAGGGCGAGAAGGCCTAGCGCCCGCGGGAGCTCCACCTCGAGGGGATTTTGGCTCATGGTTCACGGTCTTATCGACACGCCTACCTGCGACAACGCTGGGAGCCAAAATCGGAAGTTGTTGGCGATTATGGCTCCTGCAGGTAGAGGCGTTGCTGAAAGGAGCCAAACTCGACACGAGCCAAAATCGGCAGCTCCTGGCGAGAATGGCTCCCGCGCCAGCACTCTGCCAGCACCCCGCGCCTGCCCCGTCCTGGCTTCCAGTTCGTTACGGGATGCGGTCGTCTCGATGACGACGCATATACTTTATCGAACACCTTCAGCGAGAGGAGCCTCCAGCGCCATGAAGATTGCGTTCTCAACCATCGCGTGCCCAGACTACGACTGGACCGACATCTACCCCATGGCCGCCGACCTCGGCTTCGACGGCATCGAGATCCGCGGACTCGGACAGGCGTTCCAGGCCCCCTATGCACGGTCCTTCTCGCCAGCTCAGCGGGCCAGGACCAAGGCCACGCTCGACCGCCTCGGCCTCGAGATCCCCTGCTTCTCGAGCGGCTGCGAGCTCTACAAGAAGGACGAACGCGAGGCGAACGTCGCCGAGGTCACGCGCTACATCGACCTCGCACACGACATGGGCACCCCGTACGTGCGCATCTTCGCCGTCGGCAAGCCATCGCCCGCCGCCGTGGTCGATGACGACTACATCGTCGACCTCTGCCGCGAGCTTGGTGCCGTCGCTGCCGAGAAGAACGTGACGCTGCTGCTCGAGACTGCGGCCGACTACGCCGACACGGCCCGCCTGCGCCGCGTCCTCGACGCCATCGCCAGCCCCAACGTCGCCGCGCTCTGGGACCTGCACCACCCGTACCGCTACTTCGGCGAATCCGGCGAGACCACGGTCGCCAACCTCGGCAGCTACATCCGCTACTGCCACGTGAAGGACTCCGTCATCGAGGACGGCCACATTCGCTATCGCCTCATGGGCGAGGGAGACATGCCCCTCGCGGAGATGTTCGACGCGCTCGACGAGGTCGGCTTCGACGGCTACATGACGCTCGAGTGGGTGCGCGCGTGGGCCAAGGACGTGGCCGTCGAGCGGCCGGGCATCGTGTTCCCGCAGTACAAGCACTACATGGACAGCTACCTCGCGCAGGTGGCCTCGTCGGAACGGCTCCAGACGTCCCTGCGCGGTGAGGGCAAGTACGTCTGGCCCAAGGAGCACCTCATCGACCTCACCTTCCCGCAGGTGCTCGACCGCATCTGCAAGGAGTTCCCCGACCAGTACGCGTTCCGCTACACGGAGTGCGACTACACGCGCACCTATCCCGAGTTCAGGGACGACGTCAACCGCTGCGCCCGCGCCCTCATCGCCATGGGCGTCAGGCCCGGCGACCACGTGGCCATCTGGGCGACGAACGTGCCGCAGTGGTACCTCACGTTCTGGGCGACCGTCAAGATCGGCGCCGTCCTCGTGACCGTCAACACCGGCTACAAGATCCACGAGGTCGAGTACCTGCTGCGCCAGTCCGACACGCACACGCTCGTCATGATCGACGAGTACAAGGGCACGAGCTACACCGCGATCATCGACGAGCTGTGCCCCGAGCTCGCGACGTCCGCGGCGGGCGAGCTCGCGAGCAAGCGTCTGCCCGTGCTCAAGAACGTCGTCACCGTCGACGGGCCCCATCCCGGCTGCTACTCCTGGGAGGAGGCGCTCGCCAAGGCCGACGAGGTCGACCAGTCCGAGGTCGACGCCCGCAGCCGCGCAATCAAGCCCGATGACGTCTGCAACATGCAGTACACCTCCGGCACCACGGGATTCCCCAAGGGCGTCATGCTCACGCACCGCAACGTCGTCAACAACGGCAAGGCCATCGGCGACTGCATGGACCTCTCCACCGAGGACCGCATGATGATCCAGGTGCCGATGTTCCACTGCTTCGGCATGGTGCTCGCCATGACCGCGTCCGTGACGCACGGCGTCACCATGTCGCCCATCCCGGCCTTCTCGCCGCGCAAGGGTCTGGCCTGCATCAACAAGGAGAAGATTACCTGCTTCCACGGCGTCCCGACCATGTTCATCGCCATGATGAACGTGGACGAGTTCGCCACCACGGACTTCTCGCACATGCGCACCGGCATCATGGCCGGCAGCCCCTGCCCCATCGAGAAGATGAAGGAGGTCATCGAGCGCATGCACATGCCCGAGATCTGCATCACCTACGGGCAGACCGAGGCCTCGCCGGCGACGACCATGTCCAAGACGACCGACTCCATCGAGCAGCGCGTGAACACCGTGGGCCTGCCCATCTACGGCGTCGAGTGCAAGGTCGTCGACCCCGACACCGGACTCGAGCAGCCCGACGGAGAGCCCGGTGAGTTCTGCAGCCGCGGCTACAACACGATGAAGGGCTACTACAAGATGCCCGAGGCCACCGCGGCTGTCATCGACGAGGACGGCTGGCTGCACTCCGGCGACCTGCTCCTTCGCCAGCCCGACGGCTACTTCCGCGTCTCGGGGCGCCTCAAGGACATGATCATCCGCGGCGGCGAGAACGTCTACCCCAAGGAGATCGAGGACTTCCTCTACACCTACCCCAAGGTACGCGACGTGCAGGTCATCGCCGTGCCCGACAAGACCTACGGCGAGGAGGTCATGGCCGAGATCATCCTCAACGAGGGCGAGACGGCCACCGAGGACGAGATCCGCGACTACTGCCGCGCGCGTCTCGCCAAGGAGAAGGTGCCCCGCTACGTGCGGTTCGTCGACGGCTTCCCCATGAACGAGGCAGGCAAGATCCAGAAGTTCAAGATGCGCGAGGAGGCCATCGAGTACCTGGGCCTCCAGGACGCGGCGTCGATCGAGACCGCATAGCAAGAAGGACGGCCCAGCTCCTCGGCTCTGGCCGGAACGACGCATCCATAGCTGGCGAGAAGGACGGCGCCAGGCGCTCGGAGACACTCCGAACCTGGCGCCGTCCTTTGCTTTTCTCTCAATGAACCGCAGTTCATCGCTAGCGTCTACCCAGCTCGCCAGCACCTCGAAGCCCTGCTCTACAGGTCACGGCCGTTCGTCGCTATGACCCGCTGATACCAGAAGAAGCTGTCCTTGCGATGCCTCTCGAAGCTTCCGTTACCCTCGTCATCGCAGTCCACATACACCAGGCCGTAGCGCTTGCTCATCTGACCGGTCCCCTCCGAGATCAGGTCGATGCATCCCCAGGTCATGTAGCCGCGAAGGTCCACGCCATCTACGATGGCCTCCCTCATGGCCTCGACATGTCGGCGCAGGTAGTCAATGCGATACGGGTCGTGGACGCTCCCGTCCGACTCGAGGACGTCGCGTGCGCCGAGGCCGTTCTCCACGATGTAGAGCGGAATCTGGTAGCGGTCCCATGCCTCGTTGAGGGCGATGCGCAGGCCTGTCGGGTCAATGAGCCATCCCCACTCGCTCGGCTCGAGGTACGGGTTGGCCACTCCCGTCACGTTGTTGCCTTCAGCGAGCTCTCCGCCCTTCTCCGAGATGCAGCTCGTGGAGTAGTACGAGAAGGAGCAGAAGTCGACTGTCCCCGAGCGGAGCGCCTCGGCGTCTCCGGGTGCCGTCTCAATCTTGATTCCCTGCTCATGGAGGAACCTCTGGGCATATCCCGGATAGGCACCACGAATCTGGACGTCGGAGAAGAACCAGTTGTCCATCTGACGTGCTCTGAGGTTGGCAAGCTCGTCCTCGGGATCGCAGGTGAGCGCATAGGTCGAAGGACCCCCTGACGTCATGCAACCGACCTGGTTCTCGGAATCAATCTCGTGCGCAAGACGCACCGCTTTCGCGGACGCGACGAACATGTGATGCAGCGCCTGGTAACGCTGGTCGACAGTCGCTGCGTCATCAGTCTCATCAGGCGGGAACGGGCCGTCGGTCGCTGGCAGAATCCCCGCGCCCATGGTCGCCCCGAACGGCTGCGTGGTCAGGTTGATCTCCACGAAGGGCAGCCAGAGGTGGACGAGTCCCCTATACTCGGTGAAGAGCGTCCTGCAGAGTCGCAGGTAGGCATCGATGGTGCCCCTGTCCGCCCATCCCCCGCGCCTCACGGCGAGGTCGAACGGCGGCTCGTACTGCGTCACGGTGACCAGCGGCTCGATTCCGTGCGAGCGGCACTCCTCGAACACCCTGCGATAGTAGTCGATGCCAGCCTGGTTGGGTTGCTCGTCATCTCCGTGCGGGTAGATCCTCGTCCAGCTCACGGACATGCGATAGACCTTGAAACCCATCTGTGCGAGGAGGGCGATGTCCTCCTTGTAGCGATGATAGAAGTCCGAAGCATGATGGCTCGGGTAGTGCAGCGCCGGATCGATGTCGCGGGTGTACCAGCGCTTCTCACCACGTGCGCCCGCCGTGAGATGGTCGGCGATGGAAGCCCCGCGGCCGTCCTCGTCCCATGCGCCCTCGACCTGCCCGGCCGACGTCGCCCCTCCCCAGAGGAATCCCTCCGGAAACGCATGCTGCTCAGTCTTCGTGCTCATGTGGTCCTCCCCTCCCCTTCCCGCAATCATGGATGTCTAGCAGATGCCCGAGATACCGAGGAACAGGCTGATGGCCATGATGCCGAGGATGATCCAGATGATGTTGACGTTGCGTCGGAGCAGGTACAGGCAGAGCAGGGTCAGCGAGATGGGCACGAGCCCGACGAAGATGCTGTCGAGATACGACTGGATCATGATCGGGTCGGCATTGTCGACGGGGAATGAGAGCGCGAGCTTGAACGTCACGTTCGCGGCGGTCATCGCCCCCACCATCAGAAGGCCGAGAATGCCGGCGCACTTCGTGACGATTCCCATGAGACCGCTCTTGTAGGCCTCGGTGAAGAACTGGGCGCCGAGCTTGTAGCCGGCGATGTTGAGGTACCAGCGGCTCAGGAAGACGGGAATGTTGTAGGTCACGAGAAAGAGGATGGGGCCGAGCGGAGAGCCCGTTGCGGCGAGTCCCATGCCGATGCCCGTGGCCACGATCCTTACGACTCCCCAGAAGAGCGAGTCGCCGATGCCGGAGAGCGGGCCCATCAATGATGCCTTCACCGAGTCGATCGAGCTCGTGTCAAAGTCGTCGCTCTCGGAGTTCTCCTTCTCCATCGCCGCAACCATGCCCAGCATGAGCGGTGCGGTGGTGTTGTTGATGACCATGAACGTGGTATGGCGCTGCATCGCGTCCTTGAAGTCATCGGGATCCTTGTAGAAGCGCTTGAATGCGGGGATGAGCGAGTAGATCACGCCGTCTGCCACACCCTTGACCGCTCCCGCATACACGGAGAAGAGCGTGATCTCCCTGAAGTACATGGACCGGAGCATCGACTGCTCGTCCTTCGAGAGGCCCTTCATGCTGAAGATGGACGTGCCCTTGTCTGCGCCAGCCTGGACGGAACCGTTGTCAGCGGAACCCTCGGCCGTCTTGATGTCGTTGTCACTCATGCGAAGAACTCCTCCTCGTCTTGATCGGCTGCGTCAGCGGCCACAATCGCGGTTCCATGCTTCTTCAGGTCAAAGAGCTCCTTGTCACGCATCGCCGTGACGGCGACGATCACCACGCCTATCGCGAGAACGCCCATGATCGGAAGGTTGAGATAGGCGACGAGAACGAAGCCCAGGAGGAAGAAGACGGAGATCTTCTGGTCCCAGATCATCTTGAGCAGCAGCGCCATGCCCGTCGCGGGCAGGAGCTGGCCGCAGACGGTGAAGCCGTTCAACACGTTCTGCGGAATCTGGCTGGCGAGGGCCGCCACGGGCTCGGCGCCCACGAGCACGGCGAAGAACGCGGGAAGGGCGAGAATCGCGTACTTGAGCACCCAGCCGAAGTAGTGGGCGAAGTTGATGGCGGACACCTTGCCGGTCCCCGCCGCCCAGTCGACGACCGGAGCCCAGATGCTCATGAGGACGTTGAAGACGAGCATGTAGAGGATGCCGCCGACGAGACCCACAGGAATGGCAAGCGATACGGCGACGCCCTGGTCCATGCCCATCACCACGGAGAAGCAGACCGCGAGAACGGTCGCGTTCACTGGCTCGGCGGATATGGCTCCACCGATGACCTGGGCACCGAGGAATATCGCCTCGAGGCTCGCACCGATCATGACACCCGTCGGGATGTCACCGAACACGATTCCGGCGACAAGTCCCACCACGATGGGCCTCTCGCACATGCACTGCGCGACGAGCCAGTTCACGCCAAAGCACACGAACACGGTCAGATACGCTTTGATTGCGACGAACAGCATTGTTCCCTCCCCTCTCAGAGCTCGGCAACGAGCTTGGACAGGTTCGTCCTTGCCTCGTTGGGAGCGACCTGGCAGAACGTTGGTACGTCTTTGTCCGTGAGCTCCTTGGCCGCCACCACCTCGTCTTCGGAGAGGAAGACCGAAGCGGTGACCTTCCTCTTCTGGTCCATCGGGATGCCGTCGAAGCGTCCCGCGTTCGCGAGGTTGACCTCCTGGATGGACCCGGGGCAAGCCTCGACGAGTCTCAGCGCATCACGCACGCAGCTGACGATTCCGAGGATTCTCATGCCCGAGCCGCGCGGATCGTTGATGACTCGCTTTGCATCCTCAATGCTCTTGATGAGCAGTTTCTGATCGGAGGGACACGCCATCTTCAGAGCGACCGAAGCTGCCTCGTTCCCTGCCGCGTTGTCGTTGGCGATGACGATTCCCTTCGTGCGGAGTTCCTTGCCCCAGATCATGGCGACCTGTCCGTGGAGGAGCCTGTCGTCGATTCTCAGCTGGATGATCATCTCTTCACACCTCTCTTCTCCCTTGGTAACGAGCTAATCCGATAACGCTTCGCGCCAGCCTGTCGCCGCGACGGCAGGCCCCTCATTCGAAGAAGGAATCGTCTGTGTCGCCGCCCCCATCCTGGGTGTCGTTGCCTTCGGCGTCCAGAAGCGTCGGCTGACACTCCTTCTGTGCGAGGACCTCGGCAATCTCGTCACGGTTGAGACCTTCTGGCAGAAGCACGCAGCTCAGGACCACCGGGAGGTTCATGTTCGTGACGTGGAAGACGTTCGTTGCCCAAGGGACCGTCAGCAGCACCTTCTGGAAGACCGATCCGCCGAGAATGTCCGTGAACACCAGAGCCTCGTCATCGGGTGCGATGCCGTCGGCGAAGGCCTGCAGCTGCGGCGTATAGTCGGTGTCATCGACGTATCCGTCGACAGCGACCACGTCGTCCCGTCTCGCCCCGAACAGAATCTCGATGGATGACTTCATGCCACTCGCGAGGTGACCGTGCGACGCAATGAGGATCTTCCTCATCCCGACCGCCCCCTACCCTTCGCTTTGATCGGGCAGGATGGTGAAGCCGAGCGAGGAGATGTCCTTCGCGAACCCACGGACCGTGTCGAGCGAGAGGTCATAGGGTGCGCGACCGCGCTTGGCCCACTTTGCGAGGATGTCGTTGGGCACGGTGATGATCTCGGCGCCGAGCTGCTCGGCCTGGAGGATGTTGTAGACCTCGCGGGTGCTCGCCCAGAGGACCTCGGTGAGGGGGCGCTCCCGCGTGACCTCGACCGCATGGCTCACCACGGGGACCGGGTCGTTTCCGGCATCCGCCAGGCGACCCGCGAAGATCGAGACGTAGGAGTCTACCTCGGGGTCGAGCGCGTCCACGATGGTGTCGACCTGCCCCTCGGTGTAGACGGCGGTGACGTTCAGCTGGGCCCCCTCGGCGGAGAGCTTGCGGATGAGGTCGTAGGTGGGCTCGCCCTTCGTGGTGAGCGCCGGGACCTTGGTGAAGACGTTCGGGGCCCACGAGGAGATCTCGCGCGCCTCGGCCTCCATGCCCGCGAGGTCGTCGGCGAAGACCTCAAACGAGATGGGCATGTCACGAATCCTTCCCAGGACCTCGAAGGCGAAGTCGCGATAGTTCGTGACGCCACCCTTCCTCATGAGGGAGGGGTTGGTGGTGAATCCCTGGACGAGGCCCGACTCGTACATCTCGAGCATGCCGTCGAGGTTTGCCCCGTCGGCGAAGATCCTGATGGCCATGGTTGGCTCCTTTGCGAATGGGTTCCCGGTCTCGACAGCTAGGCTTGGCGGTCGAGGAGGCGAGCGTCGACCTGCCGCACGATGCTGGAATCCCTGTCCACGACGAGTCCGGGGATGTTCAGGGGCTCCGAGTCGGTGAGCTTGGCGAGAATCCCCATCGCGGGACCGAGAAGGTCGACGGACGGGATGCCCGCGGCCTCCATCTCGCGGCGCAGCTCCTCGCGAAGCGCCTTCTCGAGGATCGTGTGGAAGACGGCAGTGGGCTCACCCGTCGTGACGTAGCGCGACACGTAGGCCTTGACCTGCTCGATGTCGCTCACGTGGGAGAGGCAGCTGATGCGGACCGAGCCCCTGCCGAACTGGACCGCGGCCGCCCGTACGACGGAGCAGGCCGTCGTGCCCAGTGAGTCGGAGATGACGTGGACGGTGATCTGCTCGGGAGCCTCGGGGGTTTCCTGCTCGGAGATGATGTCGGTCATGGTGCCACCTTCCTCGGTCGACGTGCGCTTGGGTGCCCGACCGGCAGCAGCCGGCCGAGTTGTGATGCGAGACGAGCTACGCGAGCTTCTTTGCCTCTTCGGGGGTGCATGAGAGGACGGTCGGGGTGGAGCGGTAGCCCACGCCCATGCGGTCGATGCCCATGTTGATGAGCTCGAAGAAGTGCTCCTTGGTGCGGATAGCGCCGGAGCCCTTGACCTTGATGCGACCCTCACCGGCCTCGATCATGGCTGCGACGACCTCGTTGGTGGCACCGTGCTGCTCGCCGCCGGTGTAGAAGCCGGTCGAACTCTTGATGAAGTCGGCGCCCGCCGCGACGGCGCAGCGCGTGCCCGCCTTGACCTGGTCGATGGTGAGGGAGTCGGTCTCGATGATGACCTTCACGTTCGTGCCGTGCTTGTGGCAGACGTCGACGACGGCCTTGATGTCGGCGGTCACGTAGTCGAGGTCGCCGGAGCGCAGGCGCCCGTAGTTGGAGACGATGTCGAGGTCCTCGATGTCGTAGTTCCTGCAGTACTCCTCGGCCTGGAGCACCTTGGAGGCGGTGGTGGAGAGGCCGAACGGGAAGTCGCACACGACGCAGATGCCGGTCTTCGTGCCCTTGACCATGGGGGCGACGATGTCAAGGGACGCCGGGTTGATGCAGATGGTCTTGCAGCCGAAGTCGATGCCCTCCTGGCTGTACTTCTTGATGTCGTCGACGGTGAACTCGGGCTTCAGGACCGACTGGTCGATGTAGCTCGCCAGCTCGCGCTCGTTCATCTCAGCTGCCTTCTTGGTTGCCTTCATGATGCTTCCTCTCTCTTGGCCCCCGCAGGGGCGTTGCCGGTGTGCCGCCGCGACCTTCGTCGTGGGTCCTTATTTGTATCTTTGGTTAGGTACTTTAGGACCATCTGAACAATAGCATCCGCGGAGGCGACCAGAGAGGAGCTGCGTGATATACTTCTTTTGTATGGTACGTATGATACATTGAGACAGGAGAAGGACTCGAGGCCCACCGTCAGGAGGGCAATAGCGGAGACTCTAGCCTGTGGATTTGTCTAGAAAGGAATCGAGCACCCATGGACGTGTTGACGGCAATCACGGCGGAGCCCTTGAGCCACACCTCAGACGAGCCGCTCTACCTGCAGCTCGAGCGACGCATCCTCCAGGTCATAGCCACGGGAGGGCTCGACGAGAGCACGCCGCTCCCCACCGAGCAGCAGCTCTGCGGAGCCCTCGGCCTCTCGCGCACGACGGTGAGGCGATGCTACCAGGACCTCGTCGACACGGGCAGCGTGGTTCGCCGGCGACATGAGGGCACGTTCGCAAGCCCCACGTCGACGAGACAGAACCTGGGCATGCTGCTGAACTTCTCGGCGGAGATGGAACGGGAGGGGAAGCAGCCCTCATCCAAGGTGCTGAGACTGCGAAAGCGTCCCGCCACGAAGGGCATCTCAAAGAGGCTCCAGGTGCCAGACGGCACCGAGGTGTGGGAGATTCGCAGACTGCGGCTTGGAGATGGCGTCCCGATGCGCGTCGAGACCGCGTTCGTACCCTGCTCCCTCTGCCCTGGTCTCTCCGAGCGAGACCTCTCTCGCTCGCTCTACGCACGCATCACCGAAGAGTCGGGGGCGCTCCCGGCTCGTGCGGAGGAGATCTACGAAGCTGCCAACGTGGACGAGAAGGAGGCCAAGCTGCTCGGCGTCAAGCCAGGGTCGCCGGCCTTCAGAGTTCTGCGGACCTCGTTCGACACGCTCAAGAGACCCTTCGAGACCTCGGTCCTCGTCGAACCAGCCGACCGGAACCATCTTCTCGTAACCCTCGACACCGAGGGGCTCGAGCTGAGAAAGTACTACGGACGCTTCGGACTATAGGACGAGCCAGGTGAGCAAATCGCAAACCGACCACGTTTCCAAGAAAGCACCTGGCCGGTTATCGAACCCCTGCGACCAGGCTCATGGCGCTGCTCGCTGCCGCCACGTTCTGCTTTCTCAGGGCAGACTCGAGCACGGAGAGCCGAGAGCGATTGAGCGGCAGTGTGGTGCCGTCATCCATCGTGACGTCGTCGCAGGTGTAGGCGACGACATGGGCGACGTTGACGACGTGCGACCGGTGAATCCGGACGAAGCCCCTCGCCGCGAGCAGCCGCTCCGCGTCCCTCATGCACCCGCGCACGACCACCTCATGACCACCGCCGAACACGGCGCTGAGCTTATGGGCCTCCGTCTCGAAGTACCTCACGGAGTCCATATGGATTTCAAGCAGGTCAACACCAGCCATTCCACACCTCCTGCGCGTTGGCTGTCAAACGTCGGCGACCACCAGACACCTCGTGCCAGGAACGGAGTGTCGCTCGATATCAACACGGTACTTATCTTGGTCAGAGTTCAGCTCCCGGGACATCCCCGAACCACGCCACGGCGGCACGAACGACGGTGCGAAATGCGAAAGAAGTATGAATGGCCTGCGTGTGCGTTCTCAAGCAACAGTTAGTGCGTGACAACGCGCCCGGTGACCTTCGCGCGTTTCCTGACTGAACGTGCTTACTTGGAGAAGGTTGTCGGGGTTTTGCGCAGCCGTCGACCGCCGACGATGCATCCGATCGAGAATGCCGCGATGAAGATGACGAGCAGCGCCCCGAGAAACATCCAGAGCGGCTCGGGCAGCGAGCGAATCAGGAGCGCGTCCCCTGGAAAGAGCCAGGTCCCCGACGAGAAGAACCATCCGTGGAGCCAGTTGAAGAGGTCATAGAAGTCGACGAGCGCTATCGCCGTGAACACCGCTGCCAGCGAGACCGCGCCGATGCCGCCGGCGAGAAGGGCGCAGCCTACGGCGCGTCTGTCAAAGCGGCGGCGCATGAGGACGAGGGCGGCCGCCAGGCAGCATGACGATACCGCGGCGAACTCGATCATCCCAAAGAAGAACGCGCGCACGGAGAGCAGGTGAGTTCGGGACTGCTCGCCGAGCGTCGTCGGGGTCTCCGCCGCCCCCCAGGGCAGGTTCACGTCGTCGTCGCCCATGCAGAACGCGAGGACGCCCTGGCCGACCTGGGCGCATTCGTCGTGCGTGAGACCGGTGCCCTCCTCCTCGGAGAAGAGCTGCGTCGCGAGTTTGGTCGGATAGGGCGTGAGCAGTAGCGAGAAGGACACGCCGAGAATCGCGCAGACGAGCAGGACCGCCGCGAGCGCGGTCGAGACGACGCGGGCGAGGCCGTGTCGGGGGCTCGGATCGGATGATGTCGTGTCGGTATCCATGCGGGTCATGCTAGCACACGATCGTCTCGCCAGCGTTTGACTTACCGCCTGGTGACGCCCACACTTGTTCCCATGAAAAGCGACATCGACAAGGACCTCGCACCGCGCCTCGACTGGATCGCACGTATCGCCGTCGGAGCCGTCTTCGCCATGAACGTGTGGTGTGCGCTTGACTTTTTCATCGACCCTGGCGCCTATGCACCCGCCTACGAACTGTCGGGGGTCGCCGGGCAGGCGGCCGTCCAGGGGCTCGGGGTCGCCTTCCTCATGTGGAACGTGACCTATCCCCTCGTGATCGCCCGGCCCTCCACGCACCTGACGCTCTATGCGGTCGTGCTCGCCCAGCAGGTCGTGGGCCTCGTGGGCGAGACGATCATCAGCCTGTCCCTGCCC